>Ga0247609_10007619_pt1 | contig 10294 bp, 8 predicted proteins | sample 172DNAGHGlowgp2_FD_193487 | JGI IMG/M metagenome (GOLD analysis project Ga0247609, IMG submission 193487) | Sheep rumen microbial communities from Palmerston North, Manawatu-Wanganui, New Zealand - 1728 DNA GHGlow gp2 | ecosystem: Host-associated > Mammals > Digestive system > Stomach > Rumen ...
TGACTGGCGCTTTACCAAGAAATTAGTGAAAGTCCTTGTTGACTACGACAAGCCCTGCTATGTCCGTGTGGGACGTGCCGCCGTTCCTGATGTCTATGCTGACGACAACTTTGAGGTGACTCCCGGTAAGGCAATCACTGTCCTTGACGGTAATGACATCACCATCGTGGCAGCAGGCGAGACTGTCTACCATGCCTGGCAGGCTGGTCTCCAACTGAAGGAGAAGGGCATCAGTGCCCGTGTGCTCGACTGCTCATGGATCAAGCCCTTCGACACAGAGGCGATCCTGAAGGCAGCAAAGGAGACGGGACGCTTCGTCACCGTCGAGGAGCACAGCCAGTTTGGCGGACTCGGTGCGATGGTATGCGAGACGATTTCCGAGCATCCCGTACCAGTACGCATCCTGGGTATTCCTGACGAGAATGTCGTGCATGGCACGAATGCTGAGATATTCCACCACTACGGACTCGATGCCGAAGGTATCGTGAAAGCGGTGATTAGCCTATAGGCACTATAGGAACTATAGTCACTATAAAAAAAAGAAACTATGACACGCATTGTCGTCCTTGATGACGACCCTACAGGAATACAGACCGTTCACGGTTGTCTGCTCATCACCCAGTGGGATGAGCAGAGTGTGAGACATGCCTTTGACGATGACGTGCCTTTCTTCTATATCCTCACCAATACCCGTGCCATGACACGGGAGGATGCCACTGCCGTGACAAGGGAGGCTATGGAGATGGTATTACGTGTCAACAAGGACTATGGCTACCGACTTGTCGTCATCAGCCGTAGCGACAGTTGTCTGCGCGGACATTTCCCCCTGGAGACGGATGTCATCCGGGAATGTCTGGTAAGCCATGGTTATCAAGTGGCGCCAAAGACTCCCTTCTGTCCTGCCTTCATCGAGGCGGGACGTGTCACCATCGACGGCGTCCATTACATGAAAGACGGAGAGCAGCTGATACCCGTCAGTGAGACGGAGTTTGCCCGTGACAATGTCTTTGCGTACCACACTTCTGTATTGAAGGACTATATCCGGGAAAAAGGCGCCAACCCTGATGACTATGACATCGTCAATGCCCAGAGCTACGAGGAGCTGAACAACTATGCCAGACATCTTACCTCTGACATCTTACCTCTTACCTCTTCTATCGTCATCCGCTCATCGTCCTCACTGCCGAAGGCGATATCGGGAATCCCTGACATCCCTCTCCTCGACCGCAGCATCCTCTCGCCTCTCACCTCTCACCACTCACCTCTCACCACTCACCTCTCTCCCCTGTTCATCGTCGGCTCGCACGTCAAGAAGACGACACGACAGTTGGAGCATCTGCTGGCGGCTGAGGGTACCTGTGGCTTAGAGGTGGACGTGCAGCGCATCCTCGACGATCCCGCGGCGCTGATGCAAGAGACGCAGCAGACCATCCGCCAGATAGTGGATGAGCACCTCACACCGGTGGTCTATACCTCCCGGCAGGAGATCAGACTGGACGATGCCGACCAGCGCCAGCATCTCGGACAACGGGTCAGCGACTTCCTCGTGGATATCGTACGCCAACTGTCTTATACTCCCTCCTATCTCGTAGCGAAAGGAGGGATTACGTCACACGACATCCTGACACACGGACTGAATATCAAGTCAGCACGTGTCTTAGGACAGATTGTGAGCAGTGTGCCCTGTATCATGACCAAGGACTTCCCCTACATCATCTTCCCTGGTAATGTGGGGAATGAGGAATCACTCAAAGAAGTATATCTCAAGTTAAAGGGTTAGGCGATCGCCTAACCCTTTAACTTTCAACTCTCAACAATCGGCTTCTCCGGATTGATGAAGAAGAAGAGTATCGCACTGATGATGAGCATCACGGCAATCATATACAACGGCAGGTTGTAGTTGCCCGACTGCTGTACCAGTTCTCCAAACAGGATGCCACAGCAGAAGCCACCGATATTACCGGCGGTATTCATCGCACCGCTGATGGTACCGGCATGACGCTTACCCAGATCGATACATAACGCCCAGGCAGAGGGCAACATCAGGTCGAAGATGCCAAAGCACAGTGACAGGAAGACAAAGACTGCCATCTTACCCGGGATGAAAGCTGCCAGGAACATACATACCGCAGAGACGGCAAGTGACGTAGAGCCTAATGCCTTACGCCCTATTTTTATTCCGTAACGCTTCGTCAGGCGGTCGGTCAGGTGTCCTCCCGCGATATTACCCATCATACTCATGATAAAAGGTACGGCAACGGCATAGGTCAGCTCTGTCTTGTCAAAGCCACGTCCTAACTCCATAAAGGTTGGAAACCAGGAGAAGAAGAACCACGAGCCAAAGGCATAGAAGAAATACATGCCACAGATCAGCCAGAACTGGCGGTTGCCAAGGATTGATGACCATGGGAGAGAGCTAGTAGAGCTAGTATTTCTAAGAGAACTAGCTCTACTAGTTTCCCTAGAATCCCTATAGTACAGCCACCAAACTATCGCCCAGACAACACCTAGGGCTCCAAGCAGATAGAACGCCGCACGCCATCCTACCGTCACCATCACGGGAATGACGACAAACGGAGTGAGGGCACCACCCATACGACTGGCTGCCCAGACATAGCCCTGCGCCTTACCGACCTCGTCTTTCTCAAACCAACGGCTGATGACTCCCGTACTACATGGAGAGGAACCCGCCTCACCGATACCGAACATGAAGCGGATGACCAACAGGGACATCAAACCGCCTGCCATACCCGTAAAGGCAGTAAAGGCTGACCACCACAGGACAATAGCGGCAAGGATATTACGATGTCCGAAACGGTCACCCAAGGCTCCCATGGGAATCTGCAGCAGACCATAGGAGAGGATGAAGGCGCTCTGCACCCATCCCCATTGGGCAGGAGAGAGATGGAGGTCGTGCATGATGCTCGACCCCGCCACACTGATATTGATGCGATCCAGGAAAGTCACCATGCCCAGGATGATGAGCATGACGAGGATCACGTTTTTCCTTTTCATAGTAATAAGTAGGAACTATACTTACTATAGGATTATAGTCCCAGGAATTTACGAAGACCCTTCACGCCAAGGACAGGACTGGAGAGTACGGGCTTGCCGGTCAACTCGCTGAGACGCTGTTCCATACGTGCCATGGAGCCTTGTGCCAGTACGAACATATCAACCTGTGAGGCGATACGCTGGGCTGCCTCGGCAATCAGACGGTCGTGGGTCTCCCCGTCACCACTCTGTCCGGCAGCAAAAGCGCCATCGGCAAGACCTTCCACCAAGGTCACCTCACGACCTGCCTTCTTTGCCTCGTTACGCAACAGGCGGCAGGTGGGATCGAGGGTGGTGGGCAGTGTGGAGATCACACCGATACGGTCGTAGTTGGCAACTGCCTCGGCAGCCATCGGCTGATCGATGCGGAACACGGGGATGCGGGCATACAGATTACCATAGTCGGCAATATCACCCACACTGGAACAGGTATTGAACACCACATCGGCACCAGCGTCAGCCGCCCCGTTATAATAGGACAACAGTCTGCGGCGGACGGCGTTCGTCACCTGATTATTGGCAATCACCTCCTTAATCAGGGAGGAGTCGGCAATATGATTTACTGTCACTTCAGGAAGATACTCCTGGAAAATCTTTGTCAACGGCTCCACCAGAGCCATGGCGGTGTGTACACATACTACGTGTTTCATATTCTTATTCTTTAGAGATTAGTTGGTTTACTGCATGACGCCAGCCCTCATAGAGGTGAGAGGTAAGAGGTGAGGGGTGAGGTTGGTAGACATCGGTTACTTTGCGCAGTCCGGTCACCTCATCGAAGGACTTCCACAGCCCACGGGCAAAACCGTTCATGATGACGGCACCGAAGGCGGAGGCATCGTCGACCTCCGTACAGACGACGGGGGTGTCCAGCATATCAGCCTGGAACTGCATGAGGAACTTGTTTTTTGTCGGTCCTCCATCGGCACATATCTCATTGAGCTTTCCTCCCGTGGCACGTGCCATCACATCTATCAGGTCCTTGATCTGGTAGGCGATGCTCTCCAGTGCCGCACGAAGGAAATGTGCCTTCGTCGTGGCGAAGGTGAGTCCGAAGACCGCTCCCTTCACGTCACTCTGCCACCATGGAGCACCCAGTCCTGAGAAAGCAGGAACGATATATACCCCACCGTTGTCCTCGACACTGGTGGCAAGTGCTTCCATCTCAGACGGATGCCCGACCAGTTGCAACTGGTCAGCAATCCATTTCAGGGTGGCACCGGTACTATAGATATTACCCTCGAAACCATAATAGACCTTGCCAAAGGCGGAGAAGCCCACACTGGTCACCAGCCCCTCGGGGGCTGCCTGCGGTTCCTCACCGATATTTACCATCACACTGGAACCGGTACCGTAAGTCACCTTACCGGAGCCCTTGGAGAAACACATCTGTCCTACCAGGGCACCATGACTGTCACCCAGCACACCTGCGATGGGGATGGGCTGTGGGAAGATACCCTCCACCGTCGTCTCTCCATAAACGGCATCACAGGGCAGGATATCCGCCATCATGCTGCGGGGGATGTCAAAGAGACGCAACAGGTCGTCGTCCCAGTCCATCGTATGGATATTAAAAAGCATCGTGCGGGACGCATTGGTATGGTCGGTGGCAAAGGTCTTACCCCCCGTGAGTTTCCAGATGAGCCATGTCTCAATGGTTCCCATCAACAACTCCCCACGGTTGGCAGCATCACGGGCTCCCTCTACGTTATCCAACAGCCATTTCACTCCTGAGGCGGAGAAATTGGGATCGATGAGCAGACCGCTCTTCGCCATCACCTGCCGGGTATATCCCAACTCACGTAACTCACGGCACAGTTCGGCACCACGGGTGTCCTGCCATACCACTGCATGGGCAATGGGCGTACCTGTCTGTTTGTTCCATACCACTGCCGTCTCACGCTGGTTTGTGATTGCCAATGAGAAGTGAGAGGTGAGAGGTGAGAGGTGAGAGGACTCCATCAACTTTCTGATAGCCTCCACCATGTTTTGGTATATCTCCTCCGCGTCATGTTCCACCCATCCTGTCTGGGGGTAGTATTGGTGGTGGTCAACATTGGTACGTCCTATCATGTGGCACTGCTCGTCAAAGAGCAGTGCCTTGGTAGACGACGTGCTCTGGTCTATTGCAATGATGTATTGTTTCATGATTCTATTCGAGATTCCGATGGATAATTATTTAATATGTTGCATGGCTCTTGCCTCGGCAGGAGTGGCAGGCTCACAACCCATCATACGAATCAATGCCACCAGGCGCTCCACCAGTTCGGCATTAGTATGGGCACGCTTTCCCTCTGCATAATAGAAGCTGTCCTCAAAACCGACACGCACGGCAGAGGCTCCCATGCCGATGGCACAGGCGAGCATCGAGAAGTCACGCATCGAGTCATGGGTGATACCCCAGCTACTGCCCGGTTCCATCAGGGAACAGAGCATGGCGAGATTACGTCCCGTCGCTGAGAGGTTGGAGGAGTTACCCGGTCCCACACAGAAGTTATAATGCAACGGACGGTGTATCACTCCCTCGTCCGCCAGTCGGGTGGCACACTCCACATGACTCAGGTCGAAGAGCTCCATCTCCGGAACGGTATTCGTCTCATCCAGTCGCTTCGCCCAGTAGCGGAGGTCTGGCATCGTGTTGATATACACCGTCTCCCCGAAATTGACACTGCCCATATTCAGGGAAGCGACCTCTACCTCTGGTACATTAAGGGACACACAGCGCTCAGCAAGTGTCAGGGAGGAGAGTCCTCCCGTAGAACCCTGTATAATCATGTCTGTCTCCTGACGAATCAGTCCGATGGTCTGACGGAACACATCCAACTCAAAAGTCGGGTTTCCCTGCAGGTCACGGGTGTGAAGATGTACCTCACAGGCTCCCGCCTTGTAACAGTTAATGGTATCCTCAGCGATCTCCTCTGGTGTCAATGGATTCTTCACATCGGCAGGAATCACCTTACCCACATGGCAGACGGGTGCCACTGTAACAATAATCTTTCTCATGTCTTACTTTTTTCTTTGTTTTAGTGCTCTTAGGTGACAAAGGTACGAAGAAGTAAGTAAAATACAAAAGAAAACTACATTTTTTTTTGGCTTTTATTCTGATTATTCGTATCTTTGCGAAAGAAAACTACTAAACAAATTAAATAAGACAATGAGAAACGGAAAGACTTGCTTTGGCGTGATTATCGGAACACGCGCCTATTTCAATTCAGAACTTGCCAAGGATGTGCGCAAGCAGTTGTTAAAAACATTAGAAGAAGGTGGCTATGAATATGTCATCCTGCCAGAGGATGCCACTCCTACAGGCAGCAGCAGTATCGAGACCCGTGAGGACGGACTGAAGGTTTCCAAACAGTTCCGTGAGCACCGTGACGAGATTGACGGTATCATCGTATCGCTTCCTAACTTCGGTTTCGAGATTGGCATCATCAATGCCATCAGTGACGCTGACCTGAACGTACCAGTTCTGGTACAGGCATGTGATGACGAGAACGACAAGGTTGACCTTGACAGCCGGCGTGATGCGTTCTGCGGAAAGATCTCCGTCTGCAACAACCTCTACCAGTATGGTATTCCTTTCACGGATACCACCCTGCACACCTATTCTATATATAGTGACCTCCTTGCCAAGGATATCGACAAGTTTGCCGCTATCTGCCGGGTGGTCAACGGACTGCGCCACTGCCGTATCGGACAGATCGGTACACGCCCATTGGGCTTCAACACCTGCCGTGCCAGTGAGAAACTGCTGCAGCGTTACGGTATCACCGTCGTACCTGCTGACCTGAGTGAGATTCTCTTCGCTGCTCAGAAAATCAGCGACGATGACCCGAAGTTCAAAGCGATGTGTGAGCGTACCTGTAACTATGCACAGGTTCCTGACAACTACAAGGAGAAACTGGGCATACAGGCGAAGTTCAGTGTTGCCGTAGAGAATTGGATTGAGGCGAACGACGTACAGGCTGTCGCCATCCAGTGCTGGGACTCTCTGGAGCAGAACTATGGCTGCGCCCCTTGTGTGACCATGTCCATGCTGGGTGACAAGCTTATCCCTGCTGCCTGTGAGACGGATATCGCCGGTGCTGTGTCGATGTATGCGCTGACCCTTGCCTCCGGTAAGGCTTCTGCCCTGCTCGACTGGAACAACAACTTCGCAGAGGACCGTAACAAGTGTGTATGTACTCACTGCGGTAACTATCCGAAGTCTTTCGTACAGAACGACCTGAAGTTAGGACCTCTCGGTGTACTGGGACGCACGTTGGGTAAGGTGAAGACCTTTGGTGCCGTCTATGCCAAGGTGACGGGCGGTCCGTTCACCTTCTTCCGCATCTCCACCGATGACCCGAAGGGCTGTATCAAGGCATACCTCGGCAAGGGTGAGATTACCGATGATCCATACGGAATGGACGGATGTATCGCTGTCACTAAGGTTGATAACCTGCAAAAGCTGATGAAGTATATCTGTAAGAACGGCTTCGAGCATCATGTGGCGATGTGCCGCACCGATGTGGTGGACATCCTTAATGAGGCGATAGAGACTTATCTGGGTTGGAACCTTTATGTACATGAGTAATAGAGGTGAGAGGTAAGAGGTGAGAAGTAGAACTGTGAACTATGAACTATAAACTAAAAAAATATCACGGCGTGGTGGTCCCGATGGTGACACCCGTCAAAGAAAATGGTACGCTCGACACACAGGCTGTGGAGCGTATCATTGCGTTTTTTGCCCAGGCAGGTGTTTCCCCACTGCTGATGGGAACGACTGGTGAGGGAAACAGCGTCAGCCAGAAGGACGGACAGTTGTTTGTGGAGACGGCTGTGAAAGCTGCACATGGACGTATCACCATCTATGCCGGACTGACAGGCAACTGTTTCGCGGAGCAACTGGCACAGGCTGAGGCATACACCCATGCTGGGGCTGATGTCATCGTTGCCACCTTGCCCACCTACTATGCCCTGACGGAAGAGCAGATGGAGAACTACTACCGCACCCTTGCCAGCAGTATCAAGGGACCGTTGATGCTCTATAACATCCTCGCCACGACCCACATGAGTATTCCCGTGGAGGTCATCCGCCGTCTTGCCGACCATCCCAACATCGTGGGACTGAAAGACTCGGAGCGTGACCTGGAGCGTATGGCACAGTGTATTGAGATTGCCAAAGGACGTGAGGACTTCTGTTATTTCTGCGGATGGGCAGCACAGTCGGCACACTCCCTTGAACTGGGTGGTGACGGCATCGTACCTTCTACCGGCAACTTCGTCCCGGAGATGTTCCAGCAACTCTACGAGGCTGCCGTCAAGGGTGACATGGCTACCGCCAACCGCTTACAGGACGAGACGAACGAGATAGCTAAGATCTATCAGAAAGACCGCACCTTGGGACAGTCGCTCACCGCCTTGAAGGTGATGATGCAGACCAAGGGACTCTGTGAACCGTGGATGCTCATGCCACTGACTCGCCTCTCCGCTGAAGAGGAAAAAGCGATTGTCGCCAAGGCTGCATCCATCTCGTAATATCGGAATAAAGAAAAAACAAAATGCATCTAATAGATTACCTCATCGTCCTGCTGTCCATCCTCGCCGCTATCGGCACAGGAGTATGGTTTGCCCATAAACAGAAGGACACGTCACAGTATTTTGCCGGAGGCGGAAAGATACCCGCCTGGGCGGTAGGCATCTCTATCTTCGCCACACTGATCAGCAGCGTGACTTTTCTCGCCTACCCCGGTGCCGCCTATGCCGGCAACTGGATACTGCTGGTGCAGGGGCTGATGGTACCCATCGTCCTGCTGGCACTGGTAGGTGTCATCGTACCGTTGTTCCGCAAAGTGATCCGCCTCTCTACCTATGAGTATTTTGAAAGGCGCTTCGGACTCTTCGCCCGTCTCTACAGCTCTTTTGCCTTTACCTTAGGACATTTCTCGAAAGCAGGAACGGTGTTTTTCCTCGTGTCGATGGCACTGGCGACCTTCCTGAATTTCAACATCTATGCTATCGTACTTATCCTGGGTATCACCATTATCATCCTGACTTTGTTCGGAGGTATGGAGGCTATCGTATGGATGGATGTGGCACAGGGATTCCTACTGATAGGTGGCGGTATCATCTGCATCCTGATTCTCCTGTTCGGTATCGAGGGTGGTCCCGTAGAGACGTTCCGTATCGCATCGGAATATAACAAGATATCATTCGGTCCTTACGACTGGGATCTGACACAGCTGACATTCATCGTGATGGTACTCAACGGTATCTTCTATGCCTTGCAGAAATACGGAACCGACCAGACTATCGTACAGCGCTACCTGGCTGCGAAGAACGACAAGGAGGCGAAGAAAGCTGCGTACATCGGAGTGATGATGTCTGTTCCCATCTGGGCGCTGTTCATGTTCATCGGTACGGCTCTCTTCGCTTACTACCATGCTCAGGGAGCACCGCTATTACCTGAGGGTATCAAGGCGGATGAGGTATTCCCTTACTTCATCGCCCATGAACTGCCCGTCGGTATCCGTGGACTCATCATCGCAGCACTTGCCGCAGCGGCTATCTCCTCTCTTGACTCAGACCTGAACTGCCTGTCTGCCATTGCCGTACAGGACTACTACACACGTTTCCGCAAGAATGCCACCGACAAGGAACAGCTGACTTTTGGAAAATGGATGGTCGTTCTTGCCGGTATCGGTGCCATTGGCGTCGCTGCCCTTTATATCTCATGGGGCGGTGAGGGTGTCTTAGGTGCCCTCTTCTCCCTCTATGCCATCTTCTCGGCAGGTATTGTGGGCATCTTCATCCTCGGACTGTTCAGTCGTCGTGCCAATAAGCAAGGACTTTATATCGGTATTGCCGCTGCCGTCCTCTTCACAGCATACGCAGTGCTGACCTCCACGAAGGTCGATATCCATGGGACGGGTGTCAAGGAGACGTTACTCGACTTAGGTGACTGGAACTTCACCCACCATAAGTATATGTTAGGTGTATACTCGCACCTCATCGTCCTCGTGGTAGGATATCTTGCCAGTTTCCTTTTCAAGACACCACTTGCCGACAAGGAACTCACTATCTGGGGATATCTGGATGAGGTGAGAGGTAAGAGGTGAGAGGTGAGAAGTAAGAAGTAAGTTATACATTATTATATTATTATGAAAGCAATCACTTTATTACAGCCCCAGAAGATTGTGTTCGGTACGGGCTGCATCGAGACATTAGTAAATGACTATAAGACATTAGGATTCCAGAAACT
>Ga0247609_10007621_pt1 | contig 10293 bp, 8 predicted proteins | sample 172DNAGHGlowgp2_FD_193487 | JGI IMG/M metagenome (GOLD analysis project Ga0247609, IMG submission 193487) | Sheep rumen microbial communities from Palmerston North, Manawatu-Wanganui, New Zealand - 1728 DNA GHGlow gp2 | ecosystem: Host-associated > Mammals > Digestive system > Stomach > Rumen ...
TTTGCAGGTTTCATGATAAGGTATAAGAATCGCATTTGAAGCAGAACATAAGCTAGCGAGATAATCATAACTACAAAAAGAGTCTTCAATTATCATTTTAACTCTATTTTTATATTTTTCTACACCTTCATAAAATTCAGTTTTTATCTCGTCATTTACCTTTCCGGCAAAAACAAATACGTATTTAGAACATTCCTCCTGTGATAGCTCTGACATTATATTAATAATATCTAGAGTACCTTTTCGCCTTGTCATAGAACCAAAATGCGCAAAAACAATGCTGTGTTCATCAATACCATTCTGTGTACGATAGTCATTATTTGTAGTCTTTAACGGAACATACGGATCTGGAAGATATTCAAATTTTTTTGTATTAAACATTCGATTTAACTCATCGGCGCTTTGTCCGTCATTTAATATAAATACTCTTTGAAAAATGCTCGATCTACTTAGAGTAAAAAACCTACATAGACTTGCAAATTTGGTTCTAGTGTTCAAGTTGGGTTTTCTAAGATAAATATCATATACTATCCCCACCGCTTTTACCTTTCTAATATATAAAGGTAGAAAAGGCACCAAAGTCATGATATCTAATGAAAACAGACAATCTGGGCTGTATTTTCGGAAGAATTTATTTGTCAGCTTACTATAGTATATTGATTTCTTTAAAGAACCAATTAAAGAAGAATGTTTTGCATTGCGCACCTGAACAGGAAGGGATGTATCAAATACTACATTTTTGTTCTCTGGCCAATAGAACATAGACTTTGCTTCTTCAAAAGATGAAGGTAAAACAAAAATAAATTTTGTTTGAGGCATCTTAAACGTCATCATATATATATGATGAAGATATTCCAAATGATGCCCAGTAATATATGGTTCAACGATCAGTAATTTCATAAACTTCTTATTACCTTACAAGGATTACCAGCAGCAATTACATTCGCAGGAATATCTTTTGTTACAATACTACCAGCACCAATAACAGAATTTTCTCCAATAGTAACCCCTTTTAAGACCATCGAATTTGCTCCGATTAAAACATTATCACCAATGTGAACTGGCTTTTTTTTCATATTTATTCTATCCAATTTCGAGTCAATTCTATATTTAGGGTCAATTGAATGAGAATCATTGTCTGTTATTATTGACAGTGCACCAATTTTTACATTATTTCCAATTTCAATGCAATCTTCACACCATATTGTTGCAGAAGACATACCTGATTTGTCTCCAATAATTAAAGTTCCGTTTTCACCTACTTTAATATAAGAGCAGATGTTTCTCCCCATAGGATTAACCATATTCCCACTAAACGCAAGAAAATTATATCCAATTTGAACTTTTGCGCCTTTATTAATTGTTAATCCCATACGTCCACAAAGTCTCAATTTTCCCTTGTTACTGACATGATTCAGACGACAACGTATTAGATTCACTAGTATCCAAAATCTCGTTATAAAATAATTGATCATAATTCTAATAATCGTAACAAATCTTGCTCTATTTGATTGTTAAATGACTGGTAATTCTTTAGGTTTTCTTTAAGAGTGTACAAAAGCTTTGAATCCGTCAGTATTTCTGTCAATTTTTGAGAAAGAGTATCTTTTGTACAGATCAACCCAAAATTAGAATCCTTAATGAATTCTGAAGCAGAACCAAAATTTGTAGTAATTACAGGAACACCTAAAGTAAAAGCTTCACAAAAAACCATAGGGCATGCTTCTGAAACAGAAGTACAGACGAAGGCATCACTTGCTTTGATATAAGGATAAGGATTTGTCTTATTACCAAGCCAGACAACACAGTCTTCTACTCCCATTTCATTAATTAGATTATGAATCTTTACTAAATATTCTTTATTAGCTTCCGGACCTAATATATACCAACAAAATTTTAGACCTTGCTTTTTTAACTTAGATGCAATAAATGGTATCAATTCGTATCCTTTTATTGGGACAATTCTTCCTGCTGAAATAAAAGTAATCTGATCACTCTTAAAACGGTTATCATCTATGCTTTCAAGTGATTTCAACTTTATCTTGTCTTCATCCAATATATTATAAATTGATATTATTTGAGATGATAGCTCAGGATATCTTTTCGTAAAGACACTTGCTGTATAATTTGATACGCAAACAATATGATTGAATTTTTGATAAATTGCTAATTCGGATAACTTGCTATTTAAATAATAATTATAATCACAATGTACCCAAGCAATTTTATTTGTTCTTTCAAATACGGATGCGAACTTTGTTGCAGTTCCTTCTTGAAATCCTATTACACAATCAAAATGATTGGTTTTTAAAATTGTGTTTACATATATTTTATAAACTATTATTCTTAAGTCAATTGATAACAATGACAAAACCTTAATTATCGATTTTGTAATTAATGGGATAATTTTATTTACTCCGTTCGAATTCTCAAGCGATCTTTCGAAAATTGTAAGAAACTTATAAGTAGGCAAAATATTTTCGTCAAACACAAATTCGGAATTTCTATTTCCTGAGAGAGAAAAGATACTGACCTTACATTTATCCTTAATGCATGAATAGATGTTTGAAAGGGAAGAGTTTGTCCCACCTGTATTTAATGAGGGAATAATGAATAGAATTCTTTTCATTTAATACTATTTTTTTTTGCAAAATATCTCATTAATATAAAATATGCAAATAAGAATACAGAAATAAAAACTTTTATAAAATATGTATCGCTTCCTCTAGGAGCCATAAGAAGCTCCTCTAGAATCATCAAATATGCAAATGTTGCCCACACGCCCTTATACAAACTCTGTTTGCTATAAGAAAAAATAAAACCATAAAAAGCATTTAGCAAAAACAGACCAACAAAACCAAAATCATGGTATGCTTCCGCTATATAACAACTCCCTAGACCATAGCCCAAAACATATTGCTCAGGCTCAACTAAGTATGTTATGGCACTTCCGAAATTATATCCATTTAAAGCATATTCAATCGTTTGTGGCTGGTAGGACTTAAATAAGTTCAAAGACTCGGAGATATAGTTGTGCTGAAAAAATTCGAACAGAAACGAGAAGGAATACCAAGATTGCGGAAATTTATCTTGAAAAGTCTGCTCATATCCAATAAGTTGGACTGTTCTCCCTTGCTGATATAAGAATGCTTCCAAATTACCTAATATTCCTCCAAAATCATTTGCATCATAACCTAACCGGGTTTGAGCAAAGGTATACAAGAAGACTATAAAAAAAGGTAAAGAAACAAAAACTGATATTAGCAGTTTTTTTGTAATCCAAATATCAGAATTTCCATAAAATTTGTATTTCTGCCTTATTGCAAAGTATATAAATAGGAAAGCAAAAGTTATACATAAACCTGTCCGCTGTCCATAGCCTAACGAGATGGAACCTAAAATCAAATAAATAATTATTGGAAGTTTTGCATCCTTATATTTAGGTATTGTAGCAAGAAACAGCAAGAAAGAGTAATCGTATATAGTTGCAATTCTTCTAACAATAGATGGCATGTGTGATTGAAAGTCAACATAAGAATCAACATATGAGACAGTTTGAACATACATGGCGCGCTCAATTTGAAGAATTAAAGAAGCCCAAAAAGTCAAATAAATTATTCTTTTACTATATTTTCTAAGATTTGACATATAGCGATTATTCAAATCAATAGAACGCTTAATTTTAATATCCTTGTATTTTGTTTCAAAATAAGAGAATCCTACTAATAGTCCTGACAAACTCAAAAATAATGCAACAAGCATATGTTCTTGAATTTCTACAGAAAATAAGCCCAAAACAGAAGATTTGAAAGCTGGGATACTAGTTACCTTAGACACAAATATATTACCAATAAGAAATATAAAAAAGGTAAAATTAAAGGCAAGGAATATAGATCTTTCATAAGGTTTATTTAGCGCGTAAATGATGTTATATCCCCACATCATAAACACAACCCAAAAAGCAGTATTAACGTCTCCAGTCATTAGTGATATTGCAAATAGAATGGAGAAAAATACTATTGAAATATAATTTTTGATCATTGTTTTACCTTCTTGGATATAGTTTTAAATATATCATTGCTGTCCTTAATTTCTCTTTTATAGAAATTAACGGACACATCCAAATCTGATAAATTAGTTCAGGATAAGTATGAGCCCACATGCTCCAAGCCCTATCTGATTTTCTAATTACAGGTAGCAGGAGATTTCTTTCAACAAACTTCAATCTACACAATTGTTTTTTATATTTTTTATATTGTCCGTTCTCTTTCAAAAATTGAATTACAAAATTCAAATTGTTTATTGCGGAATAAAACTTCTGGAATTGTTTCTCTTCATCGACAATTCTACACATTGAATTACTATTGCAATAATAATGGTACAAATTTTTCTGTACATAGGCAAAGGAGGTAGAGTAAGTTATTAGTTGGACCATTAAAACCAGATCCTCACCTATGTTTTCTGATGTATAGTATATGTGATGATCGGAATACACCCTTCGTCTAACTAACTTATTCCATACTGCTAATGGTATTTTCCATTGGAACATATCAGAAAGAATATTGAATTTACTAATATTCTTATTTGTAAATCCACTATGTGGAATGTCGCTAGTATCATCAGATATATAAATATCACATATTACAACATCCGCATTTGAGCTACTTGCTTTTTCGTATAAGTCCTGATACATATTAGGCTCAACCCAATCGTCACTATCACAATGGGCAATATATTCACCAGTTGCGATATTAATACCAGTCATGCGAGCTTGAGGCAAGCCACGGTTCACACTATGGTGTATGATCTTTACTTGGCTTTGACGAGTAGGGTAGTCATTTAACAATTTAGTAACTATCTCCATAGATTTGTCTTGTGTACAATCATCCACAAAGATATATTCTATATCTGTCAATGTTTGCTCAAATAAAGAACGGACACATCTTTCTATGTATTTTTCAACACCATAAATTGGTACTATAACGGACACTTGTGGCATTCTATTTCTGTATCTATTTATGAACAAATTCCTTAACTAATTTCTTTTCTTCTTTATTTAGAATTACAAACCACCCTAAAATTAAAGCTAACAGACCTTCTGTGATAGTGATAAAAACAAGCCTAATAAAAGATGGAACAAAATTGACTCTTATAACAAAGGGGATAATGGGAAGCATTATTGTCAAGGCAAAAAGGGGATACACAACATTATTAATATAGTTCTTAATCCTAAAAGGAAATACGCTTTTCATGCAAGCCAAACATACAATTTGGTTAATTATCGAAAAAACTATTGTAATAATAAACACCGTATACGACTCAAAACCATTTACCAAGAATAACCAACAAATTGGCAATAGTAAAATATTAAGAGAAGAATTTGCAATTTGATATTTCTTTATATTACCTGTTGCAAAAGTAACTTGCGTTACAGGAGCATTGAGTGAACAAATAAGCATATCAATAAGTACTAGTACTGAGAAAATATTAGCGTATTCAGGAATAGCATCTCCTAACCAAAGTTTCAAAATATAATCTATCTCCAAAATTACAGGTATTATCATCACTAAAATTAGGAAATAGCATACTTTTGATTCAGACATTAACATCTTTATTACACGCTCTTGATTATTTTTGGAATATGAATCTACAATTTGAGGTCTAAAGGCGGTAGATATATTTTGTGAAAATCCAGATAGTGCGTTATTAATTTGGTAGGCAACACCACGTGCAGCATTTATAATTGTACCAAAAAAAACATTTAATATCATATTAACACCCTGCCCTTTTAACATATATGTAAAGGTTCCTATCAGATTCCATCCGGAAAAAGACAAAAATGATTTAAATAATAACTTATTAACGTGCTTGTTAAGTTTTATTGTCTCAAACTCCCTCTTAGCGTATATATAGTAAAATAGAAAATTGGCAATAGCTACTATCAATGTAAGAGTTGCGTAAGTGATTAATTTATCGAAAGGCAAATATGGAAGAGCTATGACTATTATTAACTTTAAAAACACATCGATTATTGACACGAGAGCATAGAAGTCCATTCTCTCATAAGACATTATAACAGATGTGTAAGGTATCTGTAGTATAACGAAACTCATTGAAAATACAGAATACTGAAATAACACATTTGCTGCAAACAATCTGCCCTGAGGTATAACCATTATGTTGTTTATATACCACAATCCAAAGGTCTCAAGCATTATAAATATAACAACAGCTAGAATTACATGAATCCAAAACCCCGATGTATATACATCCTTAATGCCTTCTTCACCACGGCAACCACCTTCATAATTATAAAAACGTGACATACTTGATGATAGCGTTGAGTTCAAAAAACCAAATAGTGACACAAAACCACCAACAACAGAATAAACACCAAAATCGGAAACACCAAGTGTATTCAAGACAACACGGGATGTATATAAGGATACTACTAGTACCAGAAACATTCTTAAATAAAGAAATGCCGTATTTTTTGCTATTCGTTTATTATTTGCTTGTATTCCTTTCACCGTTTTATTCTTTTGATAGCCAATTTATATTCTCCACTTTATAAATGTCTAATACATGATTTATGATGTATAGACTTTGGAAACATATTATTAAAATTTTTTTAGTGAGCCCATTCTTTACAAACTCATTTATTTACTTGTACGAAAAGAGAGTATTAAATAAAACAATAAAATACTTAATTGTGTTTACTAAAGAAGTTCTCTAACTCTTCTCTTGTGTATCTCTCATCTTTATTATATAACATCTTTTCGTGCTGCAATATCTCTTCTATCGTCCAATAAAACTTAATGTGTCTAGCTGGAACTCCTCCAATAACAGAATAGGGAGCTGATGATTTGTTGACAACTGCTCCCGATGCTATGGTCGTTCCTCTTCGAATCGTAACTCCTGATAGCAACGTAACATTTGCTCCTATCCAACAATCTTCTTCCACAATGACATCTTTATCTAAGCCTTTTGTCTTTTCATTTTCTGTTATTGTACGATAAAATCTTCCAATCTTACGCTCATGATTTCCTGTAATAACACAAAGACCTTCTGCTGCTCCAGAATGTTTTTTCATGATATATTTTGCATTTGTAGCCATGATAATAGCATCTCTAATACCTGTGTCTTCATATAAAAAGACATTCTTAGATCCTTTTATTACCAGAGGGGGCCTTAAGTCTGCTGTCTCATGACAATATCCTAATTCTTTTGTATAGTCCTTTAGAAATTTTTTATAAAACTGTCGAAAATTCCAAAGAAAACGTCTTGATTTTTTGATTATATTCATATATAAGAGAGATAAAAGGGCATGCTTCCCCGTCAACTTAATTGATTATGAAATCATTGAACCTTAGTTCCACACGCTCTTATAATTTAAATATTTATTCGTTTATTATCTTTCAGTTGATTTGCTATATGTTGCATGAATACTAATACACCATACTGAGTAAAGAGATTCTCTTTTAATATGCAGGGTACAGGTCCTGTCAGATTTTCAAATTAGGACAAGGTCATCAGGACTTATTGAACCTTTTCTTTTTATGAGAGACCCTGATAAGAGCCTGCCCCTATATTATGATTAGATGGTTCACGTTTCATGGTGAATGGTTGTTTTATCCACGAGTTCCTTACCATTAGCCGCACTTGATGTTAAATTGTTAACTTGTTACTTGTTTCTTTTTCCCATCAGAAATTCAAACTACTATCAGCAACATTATGTGCTTTCAGCCATTGTTTAATAGCATCGCGAACATCCATATATTTATCAATATACTCTCCAACTGTAAAATCATGACCATTAAGTTTTCCAATGATTTGGTCTTTATCATCTAACTCAAGCATATTAACTGAACTCGTTGCTACAGCAAAGCCATTCTGTTTGTCCTCTTCTGTTATCTCGGGCAATACATGCAGCGTTATCATTTGAAACTTTTCACTTATCTCGGGCGGCATGAATGGATTCTTACTTATCTCATAAAGATTATTCAGAGCGTAGCCATAATTGAGTTTGAAGAATAGTTTGTCTTTACGACACCTAGACATGAAATCGTCCTTCTTCTCAATAGGCTTGTTCCAAAAGTTTATCATCATAGCATAACTGCCAGCCTTGCTTTCGCCATGAATGTATATCGTTGTTTTCCTCAACTCATCTACGAATTGTAGCACCACCTCAAGATTCTTATCGATAATCTTCTTGTCAACACCATATTTATCATACAACAGGATTGCTATTACAGTTGTAATAATTCCGCAAAATGCTGCTATAACAAAGCTTATATGGTCTATCACATGGATAGCATCTTCGCAAGTGGCATTCAGCAGGAGTGGTACAACTACTGAAACAAAAGCAAAACGGAAAACAAGAATAGGAATAACTTCTTCATTGGATTACTATCTTTCATCCCATCCATCACTGAAGTCTAGTGAACTGTCGCTACTCTGTACAGCAATTACACTTCGATCAGGGTTTACTTGGAATGTGCGGCACTTGTCTTTGGATGCATAATCTATATGAATCCAATCTCCGTTGCTAAATTCAATTTTGTACTCACAACGATACAGGGCAGAACCAGATGGTTCTAGTTCCGTTTCAGTAATATGTACATCCTTTCTATCAATGCTTGGCATGTGAAACATATCACCCTTGCGCTCACAATCAGCTATCTTTTCTTTTATCTTTTCAATTACTTCTTTCATCGCTACTTTGTACTTTTTGATTCCTTTTAACTCTAAGATATTGGCAGTCGTTTTATTATCATAAAACAAAGCCACATTGCGCTCCCCTGTAAGTGAACTGCTGTATATGATTCCGTCATATGGTTTTTCATTTCTGCCTTTGCAGAGGTACCTCAAATACTCTGTAAAGATCTGAGAAGGTACATACTCCACTTCGGTTTCTTCTTTTTTTAAAGGTCTGGCTATTTCCTTGTGAAATTGCTTTAGGAACAATGTTTCCTGCCATAATTGGGGCATCCAGAAGCTACACTTCAAAGATGACAAATCTACAACAGACAAATCTTGAGTAGTTTGGAAACTACCGATGTAGCAAAGGGGTTTATCAGTGTAGTTCTTCACCTCTTTGTAAGGCGTACCTTCATCGTAAGAGCCATAGAACATTGATATTCCCACAGGACTTAGCCTGTTCGCCTTTGCTGCTTCTACAGGAGGGGCTGTTATATCATTAAATTCTTTAACTATTTCTTTTTCATTTGCAGGGCGGCATCGATACAACGTTGTACCTGCAGGAATACAGCCTTCAGCTGCATGAATAACCCCGCCTAATTCAGTTAGTATATCAAACAGACCATTGTCGCTACGCGATGGGTCTGCATTCTCAAACATGGGTGATTTGAAGAAAGTAAAACGCCTTTCGCCCTTCACTAATCGTTCAAACTGACTCCACATAAACGAAAGCTCGTCGCTCAACATCATAACTGTAGGATCGCGCCTTATTTTTCGCTCCATGTAAAGGCAGCTGGCTACATCTTGATAAAGCGCATCGTTATCTGGAATGAGGTCAAAATCCTCCATCACCTCATCGGTGCTCTCGTAATACTCAGCATCATCTGGCGCTATGTAACCGCCTGCCCGTTGATAGCCAGGTATTACCTCCTTGTCATCATCATAGAAAGTCTTCTCACAGAACAACCCCGCATTATCAACATCTTCCAACGCATCAGCAAGCTTTCCACCCACATACTCAACGAAATCACTAAGGTCAAGCACCTTGGTATGCTTTCCACAATAAGAACAGACACCGTCAACTCCGTTTTCATCAATATACTGGCGGAGGAAAGAATCACTGTAATGACAGCTACATAGATACTTTATACCGCTCTCTGGGGTAATATATCCACGAGCCATCATCTCGTCTTGTTCTATCTGGTATTGTTTCCAGCGTCCCATATTATTTTTGTTTCGCGCTTCGCGCTCATGCGGCTTTCTTGAGACCGTCGGAACAAGCGTCACCCTTCGGGATGCCGAGCGGCCGCTTTAATAATCCGCTGCCGGATGCCAGCTTGCCTAGCGTTAGGCTGCACCGCTTTCCTTAGCGGAAGGCTCTGTTGACTGCTTGCAGGCAACTGTGCCTGAAGCGATGTTAAATGTTAATTGTTAAATCTTATCTCTTTGTCAAAAGTGATAAACACCTATTGAAGTCTGATGTCAGAGGTCTGAAGAATGAAGACTGCTGATGAAGACAAGATGTTAACTTGTTAACTGTTAAATCCGCTTTGCCCGCAAGGGCAAGAGGGTTTAAGAAGTTTGAGAAGTTTA
>Ga0247609_10007623_pt1 | contig 10291 bp, 10 predicted proteins | sample 172DNAGHGlowgp2_FD_193487 | JGI IMG/M metagenome (GOLD analysis project Ga0247609, IMG submission 193487) | Sheep rumen microbial communities from Palmerston North, Manawatu-Wanganui, New Zealand - 1728 DNA GHGlow gp2 | ecosystem: Host-associated > Mammals > Digestive system > Stomach > Rumen ...
AAAGCCCCGGGCGTTAAGCCTGGGGCTTTTCTTGTATAACGGTCTCGAAAATGCGCATACCTTGTCGTTACGATTATTGAAGATTTGTGGCTAGCCTTTGTTTGTCATCCCTGCCTTGAGCAGGGATCTCCTTCTTGTTTTTCTACATTTACGATATGACAAAACTTGACGAAATACTGACTGCAAACAACTTTAGCAACCACGACCTCGTGGAGATGATGCCTGTGAACTTGAACCACAAGATGGTGCAGAAAGCCCGTCTTGGCAAGAAGCCTGTGCCCAAGCACACGCAGGACTTGATTTTGCAGGCTTTGAACAAACGACTCTTGCAGAGTGCCGCCGAAGTCGAAGGCAAAGTCGCGAAGCAATACAAGCGCGTGGAAGTATTCGGAAACGACGAAATCGCTTAGCAACGACCCATACCCTTTGCTTTGTCATCCCGGCCTCCGTGCCGGGATCGCCTTTTTATTACATTAACAATATGCAGCAATACTTAGACTTACTCCAAGATATTATCGACAACGGTGTTGACCGTTCGGACCGCACTGGCACCGGTACACGTTCTGTTTTCGGTCGCCAGACCCGCTTTGACCTTTCCAAGGGCTTCCCGTGCCTTACGACAAAGAAACTCCACCTGCGCAGCATTATTCATGAACTGCTGTGGTTCTTGAAGGGCGATACGAATATCAAGTATCTGCACGATAACAAGGTCACGATTTGGGATGAATGGGCCGATGAAAATGGCGATCTGGGACCGGTCTATGGTCACCAGTGGCGCAGTTGGCCGACTCCGGATGGCGGACATATCGACCAAATTGCGAACCTCATCAACAGCCTCAAGAACAATCCTGATTCGCGCCGTCACCTAGTTTGTGCGTGGAATGTTGCGGAAGTCGATAAGATGGCCTTGCCGCCTTGCCATTGCCTGTTCCAGTTCTACGTGGGTGGTGTCGGTGCTAGCGGCAAGCGTAAGCTCAGCTGTCAGCTTTATCAGCGCAGTGCGGACATGTTCCTCGGCGTGCCGTTCAACATCGCGTCTTATTCGCTGTTGACAATGATGCTTGCTCAGGTCTGCGGTTACGAAGCAGGTGAATTTGTCCATACTTTTGGCGATTTGCATTTGTACAGCAACCATTTTGATCAGGCTAGGGAACAGCTTTCGCGTACACCGCGTGCGCTCCCGACAATGAAGATGAATCCGGATGTCAAGGATTTGTTCGATTTCAAGTTCGAAGATTTTGAACTTGTTGATTACGACCCGTGGCCGACCATCAAGGCTCCGATTGCCGTTTAATGAACTCTTCTATCGACTTCATTGGCGATATTCATGGGCACTACGATGAACTCGTGGTGCTCCTTAAAAAGCTAGGCTACGAAGAACGTTGTGGCGCCTATCGCTATCCCGGCGATGTGCGAACTGTCGTATTCTTGGGCGATTACATTGATCGTGGCAGTCAAGTGCGAGAGGCTGTCAATCTGGTGCGTGCCATGCGCGATGCGGGTTCTGCCGTGGCGCTGATGGGCAATCACGAATTCAATGCACTTAGCTTTTGGCACGAAAATGGGGTAGGCGGTCATCACATTGAAGCGATTCATGGTGGTTTCTTGCGCGAACATACTTTTAACAAAGTAGCGATTCATGTGAAAACCGTCGAAAGCTATCGCGGGCGCAAGGCTGAGTTCCTGGAAATGCTGGATTTCCTAAAGACGCTCCCGTTTTATCTGGAAACAGAAACGTTCCGGGCGCAGCATGCGTGCTTTGACTTGAAAAGTGCCGAAGCACTAAAGGCGGCGGGCATCCGTTCTTTTGCAGATGGAAATTTTGATGAACTGATTGCGCGTGCGAACGACCAATATCACGAATACGCAGATTCTATTTTTGATCCGATAAATTTGTTCTTGAAAGGCCCAGAAATGAGTTTGCCGGAAGGTTTGACGTTCCGTGATGGGGAAGGAGTGCTTCGCAAACGCACGCGAATCCGTTGGTGGATGGACCCGAAAAATGCGAACTTGCAGCAACTGAGTTTCCAACCGGGTGTAGAGTTGCCTCCTTGCGAGGTTTCGAGCGAAGTCCAGGAACGCGATTTTTATGGCGAAAACGAACGCCCTGTTTTCTTCGGGCATTATTGGCTGTTAGGGCTTCCAGAACTTATTCGAGATAACGTTTGCTGCTTGGATTATAGCGTTGCCGGATATCGTGGAGACGGACGCCTTGTCGCTTACCGCTTCGATGGCGAACAGAAACTCGATGCAAAAAAATTCGTATGGGTTGACGCTATGTAGGAGTTAGGTTGTAGGTAATAGGAAATAGCCATGCATTTTATGCATCTGTATAGGGCGGCGAAGCCGCGATTCTTTACCTAACGCCTAATACCTAAAGCCTATAACCTTTCTATATTTATAGCATGCTTCAATGGGATACGCTTCTTTCTGCAACGCGTTACGGGCACCCGGCAGATCCGGACCCGAACCGTTCTGACTTTCATCGCGATTACGACCGCATTGTTTTTTCGACTGCTTTCCGTCGCCTTGGCCGCAAGACTCAAGTCCATCCGTTCTCGGTGAATGACCATGTTCATAGCCGTTTGACGCATAGTTTGGAAGTTTCCAGCGTAGGCCGTAGCCTTGCGATTACGGTGTATCACTTGATTAAAAAGTATTTGCCGAAGTACGTGAACGAATATCAGTTCGGGACGATTGTGCAGTCGGCATGCCTTGCCCACGACATTGGCAATCCGCCGTTCGGCCATGCAGGTGAAGCCGCTATCCGTGAATGGTTCCGCAAGAATCGCAATTCCGCGCCGATGTCCGAACTTCGCGAAAAAGAAATTGCGGACTTCGAAAATTTTGACGGCAACGCACAGGGCCATCGCATCCTGAGCAAGCTGGAATACCATTTCCTCGATGGCGGCATGCGTCTTACATACGCGACGATTGGTTCCATGATTAAGTATCCGCGTCTTGCGCATTACGGTTGCCCGACAAGCCTGTTCCAAACTGAGGCTGAGCTTTATCGTGAAACTGCCGAGGTTCTTGGCATTCCAGAAATCAAGAACGGCATGTGGGCGCGTCATCCTTTAGTTTATCTGATGGAAGCGGCGGATGACATTTGCTATTCCATCCTCGATGTCGAAGACGCTATTGAACTCGGAATTCTCACGTTCGGCGATGTACGCGATATGTTTATTTATCTGTGCGGTCCCGATGTCAATATTGACCGCGAATTCGAAGAAAACGGCCAAAACTTTAGGGATTTCCTCAGTAGCATTCGTGGGCGTGCCATCCAGAACCTGATTGACGATGTGGCTGTGCTTTTTGTGAATAATTACGACCGCATCATGGAAGGGACGCTCGACAAGCACTTGATAGACCTTTCCCGTTCCGATACGATGGAAGGCATCCGCATTGCAAAGCGCCTTGGCGTTGAACGCATTTACCCGGACCGCCGCAAGACGGAACTCGAAGTCGGTAGCTATACGACGCTTAGCACCGTGCTTGATGCGTTTATCAACGGCGTTTATGATTACCGCCAGAACGGCCGCAATTCGTATCGCGCGAGCCGCATCGTGCGCCTTATCGGTCAGGCGAAAATCGGCCAGAGCGTAACGACTGCCGAAGCTTACCACCAGGTGCTCGACTTCGTAAGCGGCATGACGGACAATTACGCCACATATCTCGCTCGTCAAATTGGCGGGCTTGCGATGGGGTATTAAGAGGTTTGCTTCGTGAGTGCGCTGGATATCGGCATTAGAAACGATTCTTCGAAAATTTGGTTGTTCGATTACGACTTGACGCTTTACGGCGAAGAGGAACGATTTGTCCTCAATTCCCTCGACCACCGCATTGCTGAATTTGTACAGAAAACAGTTGGCGGAACGTTTGAAACCGCTACCGAAATTCGCAAGGATTATCTGGTCCGTTTCGGAACGACGTTGGCGGGGCTCATGGCGATGAACAAGACTCTGCCCGACGATTTTTTCGACTTTATCCATGAACCGGAATACTTGATTTATCCAAAGGTGGCTCCTGAAAAGTTGTCGCTCCTGAAAAACCTCAACGGTCACCGCTACGTATTTACGAATGGGCGAGGGGATTGGAGCCGTGCCGGCATGGCGCACATGCAGATTGATTCCGCCATCGAGGACGTTTTTGACCTCAGGAAGATGGATTGGGAAGGCAAACCGCATGCGAGCGCCTACGAAAAAATGGAAAAGTGGCTGGAGTCGCGTGGTGTCCTTGACACGAAAAACCCCGATAAAGCGCAAATTGTGCTGCTCGAAGATTCGCTTCGCAACTTGGAACCCGCCCATGAACGCGGCTGGACGACCGTTCTTGTGAATCCGAACATACAAGCGCCCGCTTGGGTGGATTTTCACATCCCGCATTTGCTAAATTTACGGGAGAAGCTTATCCCTAACCCCTAAAACTTAATCATGCTCGACTTACTTTCCATGGATTTTATGCAGAACGCTTTGATAGCGTCGGTGCTTGTCGCCTTAGCTTGTGGCGTCATGGGAACGTATGTCGTCGTGAACCGCTTGACGGCGCTTTCGGGCGGCGTGGCGCATGCTTCTTTTGGCGGGGTCGGGTTGGCGTGCTTTATCGGCTTTTCGCCGATGCTTGGCTCGCTTGGCTTTGCGCTTGCCTGCGCGATGCTTATGGGCGCTCTCACGTGGCGTGACCGCAAACACTCCGACACGTTTATCGGGATTATCTGGGCGGCGGGCATGGCGCTGGGCGTGATTCTCACGGACCTGACGCCGGGTTACAGTGGCGAGATGATGAGTTTCTTGTTCGGTAGCCTTTTGACCGTGCCTACGGAACTTCTCTGGTGGATGGGCGCCCTGCTCATTTTCATTCTGGCGTCGGTTTCCTTTTGTTACCGCAATTTTCTTTCGATTTCGTACGATCCGGAATTTGCGCGCGTTCGCGGTATTCCCGTGCTGAATTACTATATGCTTTTGATTGCGCTGATTGCGCTTACGGTCGTGATTGCCGTGCAGGCGGTGGGCATGATTCTCGTGATAGCGCTCCTTACGATTCCGGCCTACATCGCGGAATGCTATGCCAAGAATTTGCGTCAGATGATGCTGATTTCGGTTGGAGTCTCGCTTGTGCTTGTGGTGCTCGGGCTTTTGGTCGCGTGCCAGCTGAATTTTGTTGTCGGGCCTACGATTATCGCAGGCGGTGTCGTATTGTATTTGCTTAACTTTGCCGTTAAAAAGATTGTAAAAAAATAGGAGATGGACATGTTTTCCGTATTGCGCTTATCTGTAATTTTGGCATGCTCGATGTTTGCAACGTCCGCTTTTTCGGCTGTCGCTCGAAATGCGTTTAACAACATGGATGTCAAGACATCCTATTCCGAGCTCTTGCAAGAAAAGAATGCCCGCAACGATTCCTTGTTGCCTGCGTTCGATGGCGACAAGGCTTTTGCCGAAGTTCTCCGTTTGAATCCCAAGTTCTGGAGCATGGGAAGCGCCCTCAACAAGGAAGAATCCCTCGTGACGAAGCTTCACGTGAACATGGTCTTTGTTGACGGTACTCGTGAAGACCAGTTCTGCGAACTGGAAAAGAACGCGAAGAATACGGCCGACGAATGGAACGTGCGCATCGGTGCGGACTTCGTCTCCGGCGGTTCGAATACGGTTCACGTCCACGTGCAGCAGTGCTTGGACTACGTCCGCGACCAGCTCGGTTACGCCATCAAGAAGGGAGACAAGGTTGTCTATGTTCCGCCCAAGGAAACTCTTGACAAAATCAAGAAAAGCGAAATTCCGGACGCTATCGACATCGATTTGCAGCAAACGCTCTTGAAAGCCCACGAAGACGTGAATCTCACCGGCAAGTGCCCGAAAGATATCGAAGCCTACATCATCCTCATGAACGTCTATAACCAAGTCAAGAACATGAAGATGGACTATGTGGTCATCAACGACCAGTTGAACAAGCAGCGTAATGGTGGCTCTCGTGTACAGTCCTGCGCCTTCAGCCGCGAATGGAACAAGCGCTATCAGGAAAGCGCCAGCTTCGAATGCGATATCGACAAGGACCGCTGCACCTACCGCCAAGAAAACGACGGCGATACCGAATGGTCCATCAACTATGAAAAGGACCGCTTCGAGTACATCAACAAGAAGTTCCTGTTCTTCAATCGCGGCCCTATGAGCATCCACAAGGGCGGTACCATGATGGATCTCCGCCTTATCCGCCTTTCGACGACGCTTTATCTCGAAGCGTACATCAACTTGAAGGGCGAACCTGTGACGCTCGGTCTTGTCATTGTCCCCGGCGAAAAGACTCTCAAGGACTACGAGGACGACCGCCCCTCCTCGGAAGAATCCCGCGAACTAATCGAAATGGAATAGCGCCGTCATCCTCGCGCACACATACGTCATCCTGACGTACAGATTTGTCATCCTGATGCACACATTCGTCATCCTGAGCGGAGCGAAGGATCCAGTGTGTTTTATCTTGCTTTGTCATCCCGGCCCCCGTGCCGGGATCGCCTTTTTATAGCAAAAATGCCCCAAAACGCTCCAAAACGGAGCGTTTTTCGCATAAAAAATGTTTGTTTTGAACTCCCGCTGAGTATATCTTTATAAAGAAAATCGTTCGGGAGCCGGTATGTTTGATTTCAATCATTATAGGATTTTGACAGAACGGGCTGATTGGCGAGGAATTTGTGAACAGAATGGAGTTAGTTTTGATTCTTTTGGCACTAATAAAGAATTCGAAGCGTTACCGAAATATTTAGAACCAGGTGAAGTCGTTTTGGCCCTTGCATCTGGTTTGATGAAACAAACGGGAACGTCATATCTAACAGATGCTGGAGTGAATACATGGCTGGTTGTTCTGACATCAGAACGATTTTTGTTTATGGATGCTGCGTTGTTGACTTCGTCTATAGATACACAAACGGTTCGACTAGATAAAGTTCAGGCAATTTCTGCTTCGCAAGGATTTCTATTAGGGAAAATATCAATTGATTTGGGTAGTCGATTGATTGTTGTTGATAATTGCGAAAAAGAAGCTGTCAAGGTTATGGCTGATTTGGCAAATAAGTGGTTGAGAGAAAAGGAAAATGGCTTTGTTCCACCGAAAGAGGATTTGGTTAATAAAGAAAAGTCTGATGATTTGCATGAGCGAGTGAACCCTCCAATTGCAAATGAACCCAAGATAAGTCGGACTAGCGCAACCATAGTAGCTGGTTTGTTTGGATTATCTGGTTTGCATGATTTTAATTGGGGTGAGAAAGGACATGGTTTCGCAAAATGGGGCTTGTTTGCTTTCTCGTTTTTATTGAATAAAAATGATCATTATATTATTTCTTCCTTGATTCTTGCTGTGTTATGTTTTTGGGTACTTAGTGATTTGATTTGTATTTATGATGGAAGTTTTTTTAAGAATAAGGTGTCATCTCCCGTAGCAAAAGGATTGAATGATTTTTTTGCTCTTATATATTTTGTTGTAGCAATTAAGCTTCTTTTTTCAGCTGGATTTGATTTCATGGATGATCGAAAAAAAGATACAGGAAAGCTTGCTAGTGCTAGGGAAATTGTAGATACATATAATCAAAATGAGGCTGATGCAGATAAATTTTTTGATGGAAAGAGATTATCTATTGGAGGAGCCGTCAGATCTGTTGAAAAAGATTTTTGGGGTGATTATGTTGTTAAGTTTGAAGGATTGGGAGGAATAAATATTTTTAATTTAGGCAGTAAAGTTACAGAAATTGAATTGACATTCCCCAAAAAACAGTCTGAAAAATTAAAAGGAGTTCGAAAAGATGACGGACTTATTGCAAATTGTATTGGTCGAGGACTTTCCCTTGGTACATATTCTGCTGATAAATGTAGTGTAAAGCATATTTATAAAAAAGAACAATTGAGGAAATAGTTATGGGCAAAAAATTTCGAACGCGTGTTCAAGGTGAATCTCTCCAAAAGAAAATTGATGCCGATTATGAAAGCTATTGGGGCTTTTGGTGCTTTTTTCTTGCTTTTTTCATATTGACTCTTTATATATGGTTGTTTTACTTTGGAGTATTTGATTTAAATCTAGGGTTTGCGATAACGTTTACGGTTGTTACTGTAGGGATTTTTATTTATGGATTTCGCAAATCGCGCAGGCTTATAAAGCACATGCGTAATTGTTATAAGGGTATGGAAGGAGAGCGTCTTGTTGGGGAAATGCTGAATAATATGAGTTGTGATTCTATTAGAGTGTTTCATGATGTTTGTGGTGATTGCTTTAATGTTGATCATTTGATTGTGAGTACGCGAGGCATCTTTACTATAGAAACCAAACATTATGATAGGAAAAAAGGATACAAGTTCTTGTATCAAGACGGTAAACTGTTATTTAATGGAAGAATTTGCAAAACTCTTTTGAATCAAATGGATGGCGAAGCAAATTTTATTTCAGAGAAATTGGATACCTTGTGTGGTCGGACTTATCCGATTCAAAAAGTTGCTGTAATTATAGGAGCGTATATAGAAAATCCGGCTGAAGATTTTTCAAAATATTGGATTTTGAATGAAAATAGTTTCCCAAAGTTTTTTGACAAAACTAAGGAAAAAATATCTATTGATGAAGTTCGTTATATAGCAAATCAAGTGACTGAATGGCTTAAGATATCGGTTGATTAATGAAGAATATTGTTTTTTTTATAGCATTGTTATTGACCAGCGCGTTTGCAGGCAATAGCGCTATGGTGTCGCAAATGACATCGGCGTTTGTTAGTAGCTTTACTTCTATTTTCATTCCTATTGTGGTTTTTGGAGCGATAATATCTATCGGTTTGTCCATGGCGCAAAAGAAACCGGAAATGTTGGCGTATGGTTGCGGAACAATATTATTGCTTGGTTTAATTTTGGTAATTGTGGATTTTATTAAAGCTCATAGCGCTTTTTTTACGATTGCAGGAATTGTTATTGTATTGATTGTCGCAATTGTTTTTATAATCAGACAAAGCAGAGGTGAAGATTATCCTAGTGATGTTAAAGCTTTTGAAAAAGAAAAAATTTTAAATTCACATGATAATGCTTCTTATGAAAAAACTGAAATTAAAAGGGATTCTATACTTAGACAAAATAATTCGCAATCCGAGATAACTCCTGCGATAAGGGATCCGTTTCATGTTTATCCTGCAACGTATGATGGTGTTGTGCGGCAAATTCCTACAGCTACAGAAATAGCGGGTAAAGTAGGGGAGGATGAAGTAAGTAAAGCGGTTTGGACTGCTTGTCAATTTGATGGTCGTCATTACAAAATTTTGCGGAATGTTTATGTGCCGGTGAGTGATGGTTATTCTGAAATTGACGTTTTGCTTTTGCATGAAACGGGTGTTTATGTTTTTGAAAGTAAAAATGTATCTGGTTCCGTTTATGGGGACGAAAATCACCCTCAGTGGCAGCGGTTCAAGTCAAATAGTGAAAAGAATTTCTTTTCTAATCCGGTTATGCAGAATGAAGGCCATATAAAAGCGTTGTGTGATTTTCTGCAACTGAGTAAATATCAGTTTCGTGTTTTTAGTATTATTGTTTTTGGTCTGAAGTCAAAGCTAAAAGCTGTTCCTGAAAATACTTCGTTTATGTCAATTTATGAAGTTTATAATTTGGAAACAGAACTGGTCAAGAAAATGATGGCGGAAAAAGTGTTTTATAATGCAGAAACAATTGATTTATGGTGCAAAAAATTGTTGCCTTGTACTTTGTTAACGGAAGATCAGAAAAAAGCTCATCACGAAAAGATCGCTCAAAAATTTCATAAGATAAGTTGATTTTCTCCCCCCCATATTTCCAAAAATGTAGGGGGAAAACCCAAAATGGGGGGAGAAAACTTAAAAATGTAGGGAGAAAACTCTCGATGACGTAAAAAATGGCGTTTTTAGTGAAATTTCGAGGTTTTTTACATTTTTCAATATAATTTCCCACCAAAAAAATACACTTTTCAATATAATTTTGACCTCGAAAACTACATTTTTCAATAATTTGAGCGATTTCCCTTACAAATGAGCCGCTCGCAACGCTTATTCTGAAGGCGCCATTTTTTCGTGGAACATCTAAATAATTTGAATGTATTTTTAGATAAGTGCTGGGTTCAGGATTTGTGGGAGGAAAAATGAAAAAAATTGCATTTCTGTTCTCGATTGTGACGTTAATCGCATGCTCGGAATCAGAAAACGATATCGCTATGGTTGATTCTGGTGCCATTCTCGCGGAAGAGAGTTCGTCGAGTGCTATTGAACAGTCGTCTGCTGAAAAAATGGTTTTGTCAAGTTCCTCTG
>Ga0247609_10007624_pt1 | contig 10290 bp, 11 predicted proteins | sample 172DNAGHGlowgp2_FD_193487 | JGI IMG/M metagenome (GOLD analysis project Ga0247609, IMG submission 193487) | Sheep rumen microbial communities from Palmerston North, Manawatu-Wanganui, New Zealand - 1728 DNA GHGlow gp2 | ecosystem: Host-associated > Mammals > Digestive system > Stomach > Rumen ...
ACGGGCATGTGGTACCACACCCGTGGCGCAAAAATCCACAGTGAAAAATATAAAGATTGAGCGTGGAAGAACGACTTTTTCCCGAAAAAGTACACAAAATAAGCGCCATGGCCCTCACAGAAAAGATTAAACAAAAATTTACACAAGGTACATAAAGGTTTTCTATATTTCCGCATATAAAATGGAGAAAAAAATGACAGATCCGCGTATTACAAAACTTGCCGAAAATCTCATCAACAATTCCATTGCCCTCAAGCCGGGCGAAAATATCCTTATCGAGACAACTGACACGCCCGACGAAGTCTCTACCGAGCTCATCAAGGCTGTCGAGAAGGCGGGCGGAAACGCCTTCGTGCGCAATTCCAGGAGCCGCGTGCGCCGCCAGATGCTCCTTTCTGCAAGCGAAGCGCAGATGAAACTCGACGCGGAACTTGCGCTTGCCGAAATGAAGAAAATGCAGGCCTACATCGCCATCCGCGGAGCCGACAACTTTATGGAAAACTGCGACGTGAGCGACGAGAAGATGCTCATGTACCGCAAGATGACTAAGGAAACGCTCGACTACCGCGTGAACAAGACACGCTGGTGCGTACTCCGCTGGCCGAACCCCTCCATGGCGCAGGGCGCTAAGATGAGTACCGAGGCATTCGAGGACTTCTATTTCAAGGCCTGCCTGGCCGATTACCCCAAGATGGGGAAGGCGGCACAGAGCCTTATCGACCTCATGAACAAGACGGACAAGGTACGCCTTGTCGCCAAGGATACCGACATCACGTTCAGCATCAAGGGAATCCCCGCGGTGCCGTGCTGCGGCAACATGAACATCCCCGACGGCGAAGTCTATACGGCGCCGGTGCAGGGGAGCATCGAGGGCGTTATCCACTACAATACCCCCACGCTCTACGAGGGCAAGCAGTTCAGCAACATCCGCCTCGTGTTCAAGCAGGGCAAGATCGTGGAAGCCACCTGCGAAACAGGCGACAACGCGCAGCTCAACGCCATCCTCGATACCGACGAGGGCGCACGCTACGTGGGCGAGTTCGCTATCGGTTTCAACCCGTTCGTGAACGCACCGATGTGCGACATCCTCTTCGACGAGAAGATTGCCGGCTCCATCCACTTTACGCCGGGCATGTGCTACGAAGATGCCCCGAACGGCAACAATTCCGCCATCCACTGGGACCTGGTGCTCATCATGCGCCCGGAATACGGCGGCGGCGAAATCTGGTTCGACGACAAGCTCATCCGTAAGGACGGCCTGTTCGTGATTGACGAACTCAAGTGCCTGAATCCAGACCAGCTGGGAGTGTGAGAATGAACAAAAGATGGGCTTTAGGGTGTCTGCTGGCGTCATTGATGGCATCCAGCATGTTTTCTGTCGGCTGTGACCTGACGGACTCCGACGACGAATCCTTCCAGGAGAAGCCTGAAGGATACGAAGGTCGAAAATCTTCTGCGAAGGACGACTCGTCCTCTTCAAAGACGAACTCAAGTTCTTCGGCAAAATCCAGTTCCTCGCAAAAGTCGACATCGTCCTCTTCTGGCGTAAACGGGGTATACAACAGGGAAGACAATACGATGACTGACCTTCGCACGGGTCACACGTATAAGACCGTTAAACTAGACGGTAAAATCTGGATGGCGGAGAACATTAACAACGATGGCCTGTGTTACGACGAAGATAAATCGAATTGTAAAAAATACGGTTCGTTTAATTCGTCATGTCCGGACGGGTGGTATGTGCCTTCCGAAAAAGAATGGAGAAGCATGTTCGAGTCCATTGGCGGAATCGACAGCGCGGGCTACTATTTGAAATCAAAGACTGGGTGGAGTGGCGATTCGAACGGCGTGGACAAATATGGATTTGCGGTTCTGCCTGCAGGGTACCGTTCTCATCATGGTTATGGAGATTACTATGAAGATAATTTTGTCGGTTTGGGAACGACAACAAAGATAAGGACGTCTTCGACTTCGACGGGATATGCGACAATCTGTGTTGTATTTAATCAGAGAGATTCGGCCAGCTTTACGAGTTTTTCAAAGTATGATTTGTGCTACACCCGTTGTGTCAAGGAGTTCGAACCGGACGATGTGCCGATCAAGTACGGTTCAATGACCGATGAACGTGATGGAAAAACTTATCGGACAGAAGAAGTGGGGGATTTTACACTCATGGCCGAGCCCTTACGCTACACGGGCCCGGATCCGAGCAATCCTGACACTTTACTAAAACCTAGGTGTAATGAAGATTCTACGAGATGCCTGTACAGGTATGAGGTCGCGCTGCAAGGGGACTATACGTCGTACCTGGTGCAAGGGCTGTGCCCCTCCGGCTGGCATATTCCGTCTTTACATGAAAAGGACCTGATGAGGGCCTCTCTGCAGGATATGTTCTCGTCGGAATTTGAAATTGACCACTATCTTTATCCCGATACGGGATCTTACGACTTTTTCTTGTCATCCATTAGATACTATGGCTATCGCGGCCGCAACGACACCCTTCCGTACTTGTTTGGCCGTGTTACAGGCTATTCGCTGAAAAATGGTGATGTTCGCTGCGTCAAGGATAAGCATGTCCAACGTTATGGAGAAGTTGTTGATTCAAGGGATGGTAATGCCTACCGCACAGTGTCCGTCGGTAATACTGAATGGATGGTGGACAACCTGAGATTTGTGGCGGATTCCAGTTTTTGCGCGTATGAGGAATCGTCTGAAATCGTAGTGCAAGGGGATTCCTGCAATGTCTTTGGACGGTTCTATTGTGATGCGCATACCGATGACATCTGCCCCGAAGGATGGCGTCTTCCCAAAGAATCGGACATGGACAATTTAAGCAGAATTTACCCTTCGACGTCCGGTTGGCAGTCTACGCAGTTCTGGTCTTTGGATTCAAGTGGATTTAATAGGAATACAAATTATTCTGGTACAAATGAAACTGGATTAAACCTGCTGCCCACAGGCTATATACAGTTGGATTCAATTGCTGAAAGTGTTTATTATGCAAAGAGGGTTGAATTAAAATTGGATACTGCCGTATATGAAATGTATGCGCATGACTTCAGCACAGCACCAGATACGCTCTATATTCTAAGAGATATGCGGTATATAAAACAAAGGTGCTACCCAATCCGCTGTGTGCGTGACTGATGATGCAAATTAGGTATTGAAAAAGCCGTCCTTTGCGGGACGGCTTTTTCGATGTGCAAATGGATCCTATCAGTCGCGTTCTCGCCCTTGGCTCGAATGCTCCTTCCAGGATGACATTGGGAAGATTACATCTTGAGAAGAATTTCACCGATCTGCACGGCGTTCAAGGCAGCACCCTTGCGGATCTGGTCACCGGTGAGCCACAGCGTGTTGCTGTTCTCGTCGGCAAGGTCCTTGCGGATACGGCCCACGAAGATGTTGTCCTTGCCAGCGCTTTCGAGCGGCATCGGGTACACATAGTTCTGCGGATCGTCCTTGAGGGTCACGCCCGGAGCGTTCTTGAGGGCATTGCGGATTTCTTCGACAGAAACCGGACGTTCCGTTTCGAACCACACGGATTCGGAGTGAGAGCGCAGCGAGCTCACGCGCACGCAGGTAGCGCTCGTACGGACGTCGGAGTGCATGATTTTGCGCGTTTCGTTGAACATCTTCATTTCTTCCTTCGTGTAGTCGTTTTCCGTCATCTTGTCGATCTGCGGAATCACGTTGTACGCGAGCTGGAAGGGGAACTTGTTGATGTGCGTGGTAGTACCGGTCTCGAGGATGTCCTTGTACTGCTGCTTGAGTTCTTCCATGGCCACGGCACCTGCACCGCTAGCGCTCTGGTAAGAGGAGATGTGGATCTTCTTGATGTGGGAAATCTTTTCGATCGGGTTCAGCACCACAACCATCATGATGGTCGTGCAGTTCGGGTTCGCGATAATGCCCTTACCGCCGTTTTCAGCCTTGTAGAGCTTGATGTCTTCGGGGTTCACTTCGGGCACGACCAGCGGAACCTTCGGGTCCATGCGGAAGAAGCTGGTGTTGTCGACGACCACGGCGCCGTTTTCGACGGCGATCGGAGCGAATTCCTGGGAAATGGCGGCGCCAGCGGAGCTGAGCACCAGGTCGACACCCTTGAAGGAATCCTTGTTCAGGACTTCGCACTTGAGCGTTTCGCCCTTGAACTTGAATTCCTTGCCAGCGCTACGTTCGGAGGCGAGGAGCTTCAGGCTCTGTAGCGGGAAATTGCGCTCTTCGAGGATGGAGAGGATTTCTTGGCCTACGGCGCCAGTGGCACCCATGATGGCTACGTTGCGAATCATAGTTTAACCTTTAATTTGCTTCTTGTTGAGGTTGATAGTTTGTTTTCAAATTTTCGATATCGTTCCAGAAACGAGCCAGGAAGTTCTTGGCCTGGGCAATCTGGTTTCTGCACTGCGAGTACTGCTTGACCTGTTCGCCAGCATCCTCCTGCAGCGTGTATGTATAAAGCGAATATGCAGCCAGTCTAAGGCTCTCTGTCGCCTGAATAATTTCAGAATGGGCCTCGCTCGATTCGTGCGGGTGGAAAAGCCCGAGGGTCTTCTTGTTGAGCGCCGTCGCCTTGTTGTTAATGGCAAGCGCCTGCTGACTCTTCTCCTCACGAGCCGATTCGTCGATGTTCGCAGGGAGCAAGTCGAAATTCTCGATGTTTGCAATGATCGCGTTCATGCGTTCAATAACCTTGTTGCATTCATCGATGTATTTTTCGAGACGCGCCAACGAAGCTTCAGACAGGGGGTTCTTCGGAGCCCGGTTATCGCCCTGGCTTGCAGCATCCTTACGGACAACCTTGGGCGATTCGACCCACTTACCGCCGTCTCCGTTCTGGAACGAGGCGATGTAGTCCTGGTACTTCGCGTTCTGGGCAGCAATCTCGGCAGGCGAGTATTCGCTTGCGACCAGCAGGGTAGGCCTTTCCCAGTACGCAATCCCGATGAATGCGGCAAGCATGAACACGGTAAACAGGGTGTTCGCGACCTTTGCCGGGATGTCTTCGCTACGGATGGTATAAAGGACACCAAAAAGCGCAAGACTCGCAAATGCAAGGAGAAGCCCTCCATCGGCATTGTAGCTGATGAAGGAATTCTTGGTAAAGTAGAACAGGCAATCCATCACGATGATGAAGAACGAGAGGATTGCACCTGCAATCTTATGCGTATTGCGTTCGGCTGCCGCAGACTGGAGAATAGTTATAAACGTAATCCCGAGCGGGAGCACGAACATCAATGCAATATTGGCTACGTCCTGGTTCATAGGACAGTACTATTAGAACGGCAGGTCGTCGCCGTCACCATCCATCGGGGCGTCGTAGACGGGAGCCGAGTTCTGGGCGGGGGCGTAGCTGTTCGACTGGTTGTAGGAACCCTGACCAGCGCTGGGAGCGCCGCCCTGGCCACGCGGGGTCAGGAGCTGGAAGGTATCCATGTTGACTTCAGTGGCGTAACGCTTCTGGCCGTTCTGGTCAGTCCAGCTGCGGTTGGTGAGGGAACCTTCCACGTAGAGGCTCATGCCCTTGCGGATGCCGAGCTGTTCAACGATATCGGCAATCTTGCCCCAACCGACAATGTTGTGCCAGTCAGTCTGTTCCTTCTGTTCGCCGTTGTTGTCGCGGTAGCGGCGGCTTGTTGCGAGGGAGAAGGAGACGCGCTTGCGTCCACCGGTCTGGCTCATGCGAACTTCGGGGTCCTTACCAATATTGCCAATGAGCATCACTTTGTTTAAATAAGCCATAATTAGTCCTTGTTTTGTTACGGCAACAAAGATACAAAACTAAAATGTCACTTTACTGACATTTTTTCAAAAAGGTGCTTTTTTTGCAAAAATGTTTGTCACCCGCAACAAAGGGGTTCGCCGCACCCCCCTTTTTTTATATTATTTGGGTATTATGGTTTCACTAGCACTTTCACGTTTTGAAAAAGTTTTCCCGGCAAATCTTAAAGGCAAGCGCCTCGGCGCGGTCCTTCACCCGGCATCCGTCCTCCCGGACCTGCACTATACCCTCGACCTACTCAAGGAATACGACGGGAAGCTCTTCAAGCTTTCTGCGCTTTTTGGCCCACAGCACGGCATCAAGGGCCACACCCAGGACAACATGATCGAGTGGGAAGGCTACACCGACCCCGAACTGGGAATTCCCGTCTATAGCCTGTACGGCGAACACCGTGAACCCACCCCCGAAATGCTCAGCCACGTGGACATGATGCTCGTAGACCTGCAGGATGTCGGTGCACGCTACTACACGTTTATCTGGACACTTTTCCTGTGCATGAAGGCCTGCGAGAAGGCCGGAATCCCCGTCATCGTGGTGGACCGCCCGAACCCCATCAACTGTATCGACGAGGAAGGCCCGGTCTTGGACCTGAACTACACGAGTTTCGTGGGCCTGCATAGCATCCGCACGCGCCATGCGAAAACGATTGGCGAATTGGCCGTCCAGTTCAAGGAAGAACGCTTCACGAAGTGCGAACTCTATGTGCTCGGCATGGAAGGCTACGACAAGAAAATGTGGTACGACCAGACAGGGCTCCCGTGGATTCTGCCGAGTCCGAACATGCCGACGCTCGATACCGCCATCGTTTACCCCGGCATGTGCCTGTTCGAGGCGACCAACGTGAGCGAAGGCCGCGGTACTACGCGCCCGTTCGAGATTTTCGGTGCGCCGTTTATCGATGCGGTCAAGCTCTGCAAGTACATGAACGGATTGAAATTGCCCGGCGTGTACTTCCGCGAGAACTACTTCCAGCCCACGTTCCACAAGGGTGCGGGCCAGATTTGCGGGGGCGCGCAGATTCACGTGCTCGACCGCGACAAGTTCCGCAGTTTTGATATGGCGGTGAAGCTCTTGCAGTACATCTTCAACGAGTACCCGAACGATTTCGCCTGGAAGCAGCCGCCCTACGAATACGAATTCAAGAAGTTGCCCATCGACATCCTGCTTGGCAACGGAACGTTTAGAAAGGAATTTATTGAAAGTTGCATTTAGAATCGAGATGGCGGATCAAGCCCGCCATGACGTCATTCCGGCCTCCGAGCCGGAATCTACAAACAAAGTCCTTTTCACTAGCGGCACAGCCGCCCAACCACGAGGTTCCCATGACTGAACAGAAAAACGGAAAATTTGAAATGCCCGCCCTCCCGTATGCAGCGGCGGACCTGGCCCCGGCCCTCAGCGCCGAAACCATCGAGTTCCACTACGGAAAGCACCTGCAGACCTACCTCAATAACCTTAACGCGGCCCTCCCGGGCAGCGCCTTCGAAGGCAAGTCCCTCGAAGACATCGTGAAGATGGCCGAAGGCGGCGTGTTCAATAACGCAGGCCAGTTCCTGAACCACTCCATGTACTTTATGCAGTTTGCCGCCCCCAAGGCCGGCAACGCCCCGACGGGCAAGATCGCGAAAACCATCGCGCGCGACTTCGGCTCCTTCGAAAAGTTCCAGGAAGAATTCCAGGCGAAAGGTGCCGGCCTCTTCGGTTCCGGCTGGGTCTGGCTCTCCGCCGATGCATCGGGCAAGCTCGTGATTACGCAGGAAGGCAACGCCCAGAACCCGCTCACCAAGGGCCTCAAGCCGCTCCTCACGTTCGACGTGTGGGAACATGCCTACTACATCGACTACCGCAACCGCCGTCCGGACTACCTCAAGTCGCTGTGGAGCATCGTCAACTGGGACGAAGTCAACAAGCGCCTCGGGTAAGAAATACACTTTTTATGATAGAAGGTCGCCTATTTGGGCGACCTTTGTTTATATTAATGGAGAGTGATTTTTTGAGGAGCGAAAATTATGGACAACGAACTTTCACTTTTGATCGGGAAAGATGAAAAAATTCTCTATGCTGGCAAGCCCGACAAGAGGTGCTTCATTTTTGAATGCATTTTCAATCCGATGCTCCCGTTCGCGCTCGTCTGGGGACTTTTTGACATGTTCTTTATCGGGGCTGCATTTTCGTCTGACCAGGCGGACAAGGCGGCAGTCTTTATTGTCCCGTTCATGATGCTTCACCTGATGCCGGTCTGGCTCTATCTGGGCGGGGCTCTGCTCTCGTTCCGGCGGTACCACAATACGGCCTACATCGTCACAGACAAGGCCATCTATGCCTCCGGCGGCATTTTTGCCAGGACATACAAGTCAAAGCCGTTCGCGGAACTTTCGCACGTGGACCTGCACCGCGGCATTTTTGACCAGTGGTTTGGCGTGGGCGACATCATCACGACCTCTGCGCAGGCCAATCCCGCAACGATGAACGGACGTAGGACTTCTACCAATGCGGGTATTTCTATCGACAGTGTTGCCGATTACGCAGAAGTGTACAAGTTGGTGAAACAACTGCAAGAGGACATTTATACCGACGTGATGTACCCTAACGACCTCCGCCCCAAGGAAAACCACGGGTATAAGTCAAAGTATATGGGGTAGGGGGAAAGGCTCGTTACGGCATAAATAAGCTAAAGAGGGGGCCTAATGGCGCATTGAGTAGGAATTGGACGTATGGCTTTTCTGTATTGAACAAATATCCGAATTCAATATAGACGATACTCAATAATCCTATCCGTGCTGACCCTCCGTAGTCAAAACCGGTATCTTCCTTCCATCCTATTTCTGGCCCTAACGCCAAATCGAGGATGAAGATTTTTAATAAATAGTGCACGTTTGGTTGTAAGAAAATACACGATTGTTCTTCATCAGAATCGTAAAAGTAGCGTGTCCTGACTGCCCACCAAAAATCGTGTGTTATCAACTCGTCATTGGTGCGTTTGATGATTCGGGAATATGAGGTTGTCCAGTCGAATGCTACGGATAGCATGTCCGAACCGGCTCCAACGGAAATGCCATGGGGATACACAAAGAAGTCCGACGCAAACGTCTTTGCGGGAATCATCAAAAGGCCGAGGGCTAGGATTATGTGTGTAAATCTTGGCATGATTATAATATAAAAAAGATTTGCAGAAACGCTATGGCAGAATGGTTATTGGTGTTCCGTCCTTGACGGCGTTGTAGATTTCCTCGATTTCGTCGTTCGTGACGGCGATGCAGCCGGCAGTCCAGTCTTTCCACTTGTGCCAGAATTTAAAGAGAAATGCGGGAATCTTGTTCGGGTAGCCGTGAATCATGATGTCGCCGCCGGGCTCGTAGTTGCCTTCTTTTGCAGCATTGATTTGCTCCGCGTTCGGGTACGAAATTCGGAGCGATAAATGAAACTTGCTTTTGGGGTTGTGAAGCACGATGGTGTAATTGCCCTCGGGCGTTTTGTTGTCGCCGGATTCGACCTTTGCTCCTACGGGATTTTTACCAAGCGAAATCCTGTACGTCTTGACGATGTTCTCGCCGTTGCGCAAGTGCATTTGGCGCTTCGCCTTTTCTACGAGAATGTTGTCAATGGGAGAGGAGAGCATGGGTTTCTGAATCCTATTCGCCCTAGAACTTGGAGTAATTCCGACCGACCTCTTTTTTTTGTAGATGCCGTTATCGAATTAATGAAATGATGTTTCTTCGGTTGTACAGAATTCGAGCAACTGTTATTGTTTTAGAGTTTTCGTCAACCCAATAGAAAACGGAATAGTTCTGTACGACCATTTTTCTGAAGTCGTGTTTTAGTGGCTTTATGGGGGTGTAGGCTGGCTGTGAATATGGAAAATCGGCTAATGAGTCAATGTCGTCAACGATGCGCTTGATAAACTCCGTTGCGGCTTTGGGCATCCCGAGTTCGTTAGAAATGTGTGCGATCGCACTCTTCAAATCGGACAGGGCTAAGGGTAGATATTCTACTCTGTAGTTCATACAGCGGTAAGTTGTCCGATTTCTTTTAGGATTTCTTCTGAAGTATATCTTTTGGTGGATTCCCGTGCCTGCAGTTCGGCCTCGTGCAACTTGGCGTAGATTTCATTTTCAATTTGAAAATGCGCGAACGCTTCCATGCTCATAAGAACCATGTCGCCATAGCCGTCTTTAGTCAAGAACACAGGCTGTCCAGATTCGTGGACGGTCTTGGAAATGTCTTCGAGGCAATCTTGCAAGTCTGAAACGGGCCTTATGGCATTCATATAAACCTCACCGGTATAAGCATAATATATAAAATTTTGTGAGAAAGGGTAGGGGGAAGCCTCCCCCTCGCTACGGCTCCGCCTTAAAAACCAACACCTTGCCAAGCGAAAACCTGTACGTCTTGACAACGTTCTCGCCGTTGCACAACTGCATTTGGCGTTTCGCCTTTTCAACGAGAATGTTGTCAATGGGGGAAGAGAGCATGGGTTGAAATGTAGTGATAAAGGTCTTTCTTTATTG
>Ga0247609_10007627_pt1 | contig 10288 bp, 7 predicted proteins | sample 172DNAGHGlowgp2_FD_193487 | JGI IMG/M metagenome (GOLD analysis project Ga0247609, IMG submission 193487) | Sheep rumen microbial communities from Palmerston North, Manawatu-Wanganui, New Zealand - 1728 DNA GHGlow gp2 | ecosystem: Host-associated > Mammals > Digestive system > Stomach > Rumen ...
CGAAGCAGTTGCATGGGTAGCCAAGAAAGCCAAACTGGGTGACGACTACGAGACCCAGAACTATCCCGCTATCGAAGACAAATTCATGGCATTCCTTGACAAGTATATGACCACCCGCTACGAGTCACACCTGCGTGGCGAGATGGGCGTGCTCTATGACTGGCACAAGCAGTTGCAGCGCATTCTGGGCCGCGACCGCATCCTGTGCCTGATGCCCGAAGAGGAAATCGTGCTCTAACAACAGTCAAAAAATATATATTATTCGCAATTAGTCTTCAGTTTCAGTTTTTAGTTAATGGACCTGTCCAAGATACTGAATAAGGAACAACGCAAGTCAATCCTTGACGCTTTATTGACGCCATTCTCGTGGGGATATGGCGCGGGCGTGTGGTTGCGTAACGCAGCGTTCAACATCGGCTTGCTGCCGCAGGAGGAGTTTGACGTGCCCGTCGTTTCGGTGGGAAATATCACCGTGGGCGGCACGGGCAAAACCCCTCATGTGGAATACATCATCGAAGCCCTTTACCGTCGCTACCATGTAGCGGTGCTTAGCCGCGGATACAAGCGCAAGACCAAGGGGTTTATCCTGGCAAGCAACAACATGACACCACGGGACATTGGTGATGAGCCTTATCAGATTTACCGCAAGTATAGCGGATTAATCACGCTGGCCGTGTGCGAGAACCGCCGCAAGGGCATCCGCGAACTGATGCGCATCGACCCCGACATTAACCTGATACTGCTTGACGACGGTTTCCAGCACCGGTATGTGAAGCCCAAGGTGAACGTGGTGCTGGTGGATTACAACCGCCCTCCCTACGAGGACAGGTTGATGCCATTGGGCACGTTGCGCGAACCTCAGGAGCGATTGTTGCGTTGCGACATCGTTGTTGTGACCAAGTGTCCGTCCGACCTGAAGGCAATGGATATCAGGATGATGAAAAAGAACCTGGATCTGTTTCCGTCACAGCAACTCTACTTCAGCAACATCCGTTATGCCGACCCGGTACCGGTGTTCCCCGTCCAGTCGCCGCAGCTCACGTCGCTGCAATGGCTGCACAACGACGATGCAGTGCTCTGCCTCACGGGCATAGCCACACCCAAGCCTCTGGTGCGCTACCTGCGCCAATTCCCGCCCAGGGTCAAGGTCATGCACTTTGACGACCACCATTTCTTCACACGTCGAGACTTCAGCGACATCTTCAAGGTATATAACAGCCTGGAAGGGAGACGCAAGTTCATTATCACCACCGAGAAGGACGCTGTGCGCATCATGAACAATCCCTACTATCCGCCCACCATGCGCAACTGCATTTTCTACATCCCCATGAAAGTGGGCTTCCTGGAAATGGAAGGTTACAACTTTATCGAGGGGCTGGTCAAGAAAATCGACGGGCTGGAATAAACATCCCTCACTCATCCGACAACCAACAACACAACAATAACTTTTTTAAAGAAAGGACTGTTTATGGTTAACGAAATCAACTGGCTGGAGAAGATTCAAGAGACCAGCGAATTCATTCAAAAACGCGTAAACAACAAGTTACCAAAGACCGCCATCATCCTGGGTACCGGCCTGGGCGCTGTGGTGGACCATATTGATATCGAAGTGGAAATCCCCTATGGCGAAGTGCCCAATTTCCCTGTATCGACAGTAGAGGGCCACAAGGGACGCCTCATCTTTGGCACCCTGGGCAACAAGTACATCATGGCCATGCAGGGCCGTTTCCACTACTACGAGGGCTACTCGATGCAGGAGGTGACCTTTCCCGTGCGCGTGATGAAGGCCATCGGCATCAAGACACTGTTTGTATCTAACGCTTCGGGCGGTATGAACCCCAACTTCAAGGTGGGCGACCTGATGGTGATCACCGATCACATCAACGTCTTTCCCGAGCATCCGCTACACGGCAAGAACATCAACGAGCTGGGTCCCAGATTCCCGGCCATGGTCGATGCCTACAGCCCCCGACTGGTACAGATGGCACGTGACATTGCCAAGGAAAAAGGCATCAGGCTGATGGAGGGCGTGTATGTGGGCACACAAGGGCCAACGTTTGAGACACCTGCCGAGTACCGCTACTTCTGGCGCATTGGCGGCGATGCTGTGGGCATGAGCACTGTTCCCGAGGTCATCGTTGCACGCCATGGCGACATCGAGGTGTTTGGCATCTCGATCATCACCGACCTGGGTGTGGAAGGCGCTGTCGAGCGTGCATCCCATGAGGAGGTGCAGAAGGCCGCTGCCGCCGCCCAGCCCATTATGGCGATGCTAGTCCAGGAAATGATTAACCGATTTGACGAACTGTAATTAATGAAGGAAACCGAAATTTCCACATTGGGCGAGTTTGGACTCATCGAGCATCTGACCCGCTCATTCCCTGTGCGCAACGAATCCACCCGCCGCGGTGTGGGCGACGATTGCGCTGTGATCAACTACGGCAACGACCGCGAGACCCTGGTTACCACCGACCTGCTGCTGGAGGGCATCCACTTTGACCTCACCTATGTGCCACTGATGCACCTGGGCTACAAGGCCATCGTGGTCAACCTGAGCGACGTGTATGCCATGAACGGCACGCCCCGCCAAGTGACCGTGTCGCTAGGCATCAGCAAGCGGTTCACCCTGGAACACATCGAGCAGCTCTATGAGGGCATGCGCATCGCTTGTGAGCACTATGGTGTGGACCTGGTGGGCGGTGACACAAGCGCCTCGGTCACGGGACTCATCATCAGCGTGACCTGCCTGGGAGAGGCGGCCAGGGATGACATCGTTTACCGCACCGGAGCACGCGACACAGACCTCATCTGCGTGAGCGGCAACCTGGGCGCAGCCTATATGGGCCTGCAACTGCTGGAACGCGAACGCCAAGTGAGCGCGCAGATGAAGGATAAAGATTTTGAACCTGACTTCTCGGGCAAGGAATACATCATCGAGCGCCAGCTTAAACCCGAGGCCCGACGCGACGTCACCGATGAGTTGCGTGAGCTGGGCATCCGCCCGACAGCAATGATGGACGTGAGCGACGGACTGTCAAGCGAGCTGCTGCACATCTGCAAGGATTCGGGTGTGGGCTGCCGCGTGTATGAGGACCGCATCCCCATCGACTACGAGACAGCGCTCATGGCCGAGGAGTTGAACATGAACCTTGTTACAGCCGCCATGAATGGCGGAGAGGACTATGAACTGCTGTTCACCGTCCCCCTAGCCGACCACGACAAGGTGGCACGCATGAAGACAGCCCGCCTCATCGGACGCATCACCAAGCCCGAGTTGGGAGCCTGCCTTGTCACACGCGATGACCAGGAACTGGAAATCCGTGCCCAGGGCTGGAATGCTTTCTCGCCCACCGATTCAAAAGACAAATAGTTCACAGTCTGCAATTGTGATACATGGTAGAGCCATGACAGCGGCTTGAGCCACGAGCCTGGCAATAACATATCATCAGAAAATTGCACGAAACGCTAACAATATTTCGTGCGATTTTCATTTTTGGGTCTTTTGTCAGCATTTTGCCCCAAAATAATGTTTCAGAATGACATTATTGGGTGTATTTTTATGATATTTCGATAAGAATTTGCCGATTTCTGCTAAATTGTGTTAAATATAATCATTTTTTAACCGAAAAATTAGGTTGTAAGCAATAATTGGTTTTATATTTGCAACGGTTTTCATGGTATTAGTTTTTAAGATTTAGGAACAAGGAATGTCGGGAGACAGATAAATTTTCCAATTTTAAGGTTTATGTTAATGGTATTAGAAGGTTAATTAGTTAAAACAAGCCCTTGACGCTGAGTCAAGGACTTGCTTTTTTAATACCACTATGGAGCGGATCAATGAGTTTCAATCACCCTCGGGAGCATCGTCGATAAGTTCAAGGAACTCCTCGAGCTTGGGAGTGATAATAATCTGAGTGCGGCGGTTGCGCTGCTTGCCCATTTCGGTGCCGTTGCTAGCCAGGGGGTTGTACTCGCCACGGCCTCCTGCGGTCAGCCGTTTGGGATTCACGCCATAATTGTTTTGCAATGCCTGAACCACCGACGAGGCACGCAAGCACGAGAGGTCCCAGTTGTTGCGGATGTTCTCGCGGCTGATGGGCACATTGTCGGTATTACCCTCGATGAGCACGTCATAGTCCTCGTAGTCGTTGATAATCTTGGCAATCTTGGACAGGGTCTCGGCGGCGCGCTCATTGATTTCATAGGAGCCGCTCTTGTAAAGCATGTTGTCGGCCAGCGAGATATAGACGACGCCCTTGAGCACCTGGACATCCACATCCTTGAGTTCCTCCCTGGACAGTGAACGGGTCAACTTGTTGGTCAAGGCCATATTGAGTGAGTCACTCTTGGTCTTGAGGTCGGTCAAGTGACGGATGTACTGGTTGCTCTCGTTGATTTGGTCCACGAGTTTCTCTATAGAGATGTTGCTCTGGCTGGAATTGACCAGGCTCTTGTCTAGCGACTGCTGCAGACGGGCATAAGCCTGACGTGACTCGGCCAGTTGTTCTTCAAGCGATGCGACACGAGCATTGGCCGCAGCCAGTTGTTCCTTGGCATCCTGGAAGCCGATATTCAACTCTTTATTGGCATTAATCAATCCCTGATTGTGCTGCCTACAGGTTTCTAGATCCTTCTTACTGGCACAACTGCTCACAAGCACAAGACCTGCCAGCAGGGTCATCATTAAAACATTCTTTTTCGTTTTCATAATCAATCTATTTGAAATTCCGTTTTAACCGCGTAATATTTACTTAGACGGGGGAAAAGTAATAATGTTGCATCCGTTTGAATGATTTAACCAAAATCGGTGCTTTCTTACACTTTTTCACATTCCACAGGCTCTATCATGGCCCATTACATAGCCTAGCCCCAAAACTGACAAAAAAAAGCGTTTTTGTTTTAGAAAAACTATACAAAATGCATGAATAGGCAAAAAAAACATTAACTTTGCCGATTAAAACAATATTAAATGGACGCTCGCGAGAAAAAACAGTTGCTACTCGACTCTAGATACCTGCGCATGACACAGATATGGGCCGAGAATTCCTATTGCCGCCGCCGCCAGGTGGGTGCCTTGCTGGTCAAGGACAAGATGATCATCAGCGATGGCTATAACGGCACGCCAGCCGGATTTGAAAACGTGTGTGAAGAAGATGACCACACCAAGCCCTATGTCCTGCATGCCGAGGCCAATGCCATCACCAAGGTGGCACGCAGCAACAACAGCAGCGACGGTGCCACGCTCTATATCACCACATCGCCTTGCATGGAGTGCAGCAAGCTCATCATCCAGGCAGGTATTGCTCGCGTGGTGTTCGGCGAGTATTATCGCATGCACGATGGCGTGGATTTGTTGTGCCGCGCCGGTATCGAGGTGATTCACCTGTGGCAACGTGATGGCTCGTATCAGGCCTTTGCGCTCACCGAGGGCAACAGCGAGTCTCACTATCAAGAAGTCGAGAATTATTTAATCAACCAGAATCAATAATCATTCAGGCACACTTCACCAGACTATGAAACAGAAGTCCACTCGTCAACCCATCTGGTTACCCCTCGCTATAGCCGTAGCGGTGGTGGTGGGCATCTTTATCGGCAGCCGCTTTACCGCCAATAAGCCAGTTGCCGACAACGACCGCAAACTCAATGCTATTCTGAACCTCATCGCTCAAGACTATGTGGACACCACCAATCTCAAGGACCTCATCGAGATGAGTATTCCCGAGATTTTGAGCAACCTGGATCCACACACCAGTTACTTCAGTGCTGAGGAATTAAAGGCATCGACCGACGACCTGAACGGCTCGTTCAGCGGCATCGGCATCTCGTTTGTGCTCGTCAACGACACAATCGGTGTGGTGGAGGTTATTCCCGGTGGTCCCAGCGAGAAGGTGGGTATTATGGCTGGTGACCGCATCGTCAGCATCGACGATTCTACCGCTGTTGGCGAAAAAGTGACCAACGGCTCGGTGATGAAACGCCTGCGAGGCGCCAAGGGCAGCAAGGTGAAGCTGGGCATCCAACGACAAAACACCAACAAGATATTGACCTTTACCGTAACCCGCGGCGACATTCCCGTCAATACTGTCGATGCCTACTACATGCTCGACAAGAATACGGGTTATGTCAGAATCAACCAGTTTGGCCGTCACACCTATGACGAGTTTATCACCGCTATGGCCAGCCTGCAAGAGGAAGGTGCCAAGCGGTACATGATCGACCTGCGCGGCAATGGTGGCGGATTCATGGAGATGGCAGTGCTCATGGTCAACGAGTTTCTGCCTGCCAATCAGCTAATTGTCTTTACCAAGGGTCGTTACAAACGTGACGACAGCGAGGTGTGGAGTGATGGCAACGGTTCTTTCCAGGATGCCGAGGTGGCTGTTCTTATCGACGAGTTCAGCGCCAGCGCCAGCGAGATTTTTGCCGGAGCCCTTCAAGACAATGACCGTGGTTTGATTGTTGGATGCCGTTCGTTTGGTAAGGGACTGGTGCAAAAAGAATTTGTCTTGCCCGACAGCAGCGCCATCCGCCTGACCACAGCTCGCTATTACACACCCAGCGGGCGCTGCATCCAGAAGGATTACAAACAAGGCATGCTCAACTACGAGAAAGAACTGGTCGACCGCTACATGAACGGCGAGCTATACAGCCGCGACAGCATGAAGATTGACAAGAGCCAAGTGTTCACTACAATGAACGGACGCACCGTGTATGGCGGTGGTGGCATTGTTCCCGATATCTTTGTCGCACGCGACACCAGCGGCATTACCAGCTACTACATCGACGTGGCCAATGCAGGCTTGCTGCAGCGCTATGCCTTCAACTACTGTAACAATAATCGTGCCTCGCTCAACAAGATGAGTGACTACATGCAGTTCCTGCGTATGGCACCTAACGACGATGTCCTCATCAAGGACTTTGCCGACTATGCTGCCAAGAACGGCATTGCTCCGCGCTGGTACTACATCAACCTGTCACATGACGTAATCGTGACCAACCTCAAGGCGTTGATTGCCCGTGACATCTTTGGCAGCCAGGCTTACTATCCTATCTTGAACCGCAACGACAAGACGGTTCAGGCAGCCCTCAAGGCATTGAATAAGCACAAGGCAGCCTTCCCCATCACCAACTAAGGAATCGAACGGCTAAAACAATGAGTAGTAAACTGCCCATCTGGCTTACAATCGCCATCGCTGTGCTAGCGTTTGCGGCAGGTCTCCTTATTGATCGTCATTATTTGAGTTCCACATCCAAGCCCGAAGGCGACGCCACCAAAGTCAAAGCCATACTTGACCTTATCGCAGAGGAATATGTGGACACCGTGAACACTGACGAACTCATGGAGAGGAGCATCCCTTTCATCCTGAGAGGACTTGACCCTCACACCAGTTACATTGATTCCCGATATTCCAAAATTACCAAAAATCATCCCGATGGGGTCATTCCTGACATCGGCGCTGTCCTCATCATCTTCAACGACACAATCCATGTTGAATGCATTGTACCCGCCGGTCCTAGCGATATTGCTGGCATCAAACCTGGTGACTGCATCGTGAAGATTGACGGGCACCCAACTGCCAAAATCAAGAAATCCTCTGGCGAGGTCTATCAACTCTTGAGCGGACCCGATGGGAGCCAACTCACGGTGAGCGTGCTGCGCCAAGGTTACCCCAAAGTTCTTGACTTCACAGTGACGCGCAACAGGATTATCAAGAAAACCCTTGATTCCTACTACATGATTGACAAGAACACAGGATATATCAAGGTCAACCAGTTTGAGCGCAGCACCTATAAAGAATTTGTAGAGGCATTAACCCAGCTGCAAGCCCAAGGCGCAAAACGCTTCATGATTGACTTGAGAGGCAATGGTGGCGGCTATATGGAAATTGCAGTGCTCATGGCCAACGAGTTCTTGCCGGCAGGACAACCTATCGTCGCCACACGCGGCAGGCGCAAACAATACAATCAACCATTCAACAGCGATGGTAAAGGAGCTTTTAAGAATGTCGAGATCGCTGTCCTTATCGACGAGCACAGCGCCAGTGCCAGCGAGATTTTTGCTGGTGCACTGCAAGATAATGACCGCGCGCTCATCGTGGGACGCCGCTCCTTTGGCAAAGGCTTGGTGCAGAATGACTTCATCTTGACAGACAACAGCATTTTGCGCCTTGCTGTTGCCCGTTACTATACGCCCAGCGGCCGCTGCATCCAGAAGGCCTATAAAGGATACGACCTCAATCAGTATATCGTGGAAATACTGGAACGCTACAAGCACGGAGAGGCCTACAACAGTGACAGCATCAAGATTGATAAGAGCCAAAAATACACGACAGCCCATGGCCGAACTGTCTATGGCGGTGGCGGCATCATCCCTGACATCTTTGTTCCTAGAGATACGGCAGGAATAACTAGATATTACATTGATGTTGAGAACGCTGGTCTTTTGCAGCGTTTTGCCTTTACCTATTGTGAGCAAAACCGCACGTCCCTTGAACGAATGACCGACTACAAGCAATTCCTGCGCACAACGCCGATTGACGATGAGATTATCAATGAATTTGCAGCATTTGCCGCTGCAAGCGGCATTGCCCCGAGGTGGTACTACATCAACAAGTCCCGTGATCTGATCTTGACCAAGATCAAGGCAATTATTGCCCACGACGTCTTCGGTCCAGAGGGCTATTCTTACATCGTGAGCCGCAACGACAACATCGTCCAGACGGCTCTCAAGGCCCTGTCAAAACACAAGGCAGCATTCCCGATTACAGATTAGTGGAATTATTGTGGCTGACCGAGTCACACATTACGGATGATCATTTCAAAAAAAACAGTTATAGATGAACCTTTTAAGTATTTTCACAAGTGTTGCCACTGCAATGCAAGCACTTATTCCCATGCCCCAACAAGTGCAATGGGGAAATGGGGCGTTTAACCTGAATACATCTTATCGGGTCGAGAACCGCTGCACTGATAAGGCGGAAAACATCTACTTGCAGGAATTCCTTCAGACTAGCGGACAATCAACCCGAGTATGCATCCTGCAACATGAGACCATGCCACAAGAGAGTTACCGCTTGCACATCACTCCCGACACCCTGCTCATCACGGCTAATGACGCCAGCGGCTTTATCTATGCCGGACAGACATTACAGCAACTGAGGCAGGGAGAACAGTTGCCCTGCTGCGACATCAATGACTCGCCCAGGTATGGCTGGCGCGGCTGCATGATTGACTTGTCAAGGCACTATTTTAGTATGGATTGCCTAAAGCGTCAAATCGATATCATGGCAAGGCTCAAACTCAACCGACTGCATCTACACTTGACCGATGCAGGTGGCTGGAGGTTGCAAATCGACCGATATCCCCTGCTGACACAGATTGCTGCATGGCGAACGCAGAGTGACTGGACCGAATGGTGGAGCAACCGCGACCGCCGTTTTGTGGACACCCGCAAGAGCACACCAGCCGGTGACGATTATGGATACTTCTACACCAAGGACCAGATGCGCGAACTCATCGGCTATGCCAGTGAACGCGGCATCACCATCATCCCTGAGATCGAAATGCCTGGCCACAGCGAGGAAGTGCTAGCGGTCTATCCCCAACTGGCATGCATGTCAGACACGGCCGCCTTGAGCCAGTCGCCCGACGATGCAGTTATCAAAGGTATGAACAGCGGTGACCTGTGCCCATCTAACGATGCCACATTCGAGTTCCTTTGCCATGTGCTTGACGAGGTGATGGAGCTGTTTCCTTCCACCTACATCCACATCGGAGGCGATGAGGCCAACATGACGGCATGGAAGACCTGTCGGCGTTGCCAGACTCATCTCAAAGAGCTGGGCAGTGAACACGTGGCTGCGTTACAAGCCGACCTGATTTCCCGCATCAACATCTACCTGAATGAGCACGGCCACCAACTGATTGGGTGGGACGAGATTATTGCCAGCGGCAACACAACCCATCCTACCAAGACGGCGATGGTGTGGCGCAATGCCGATTACGCTCGACAAGCCATCGAGAATGGCTATGACGTGATCATGGCTCCCAACAGCCACTGTTACCTCAATCGCAACCAGGACGCACCCACCGGGTCACCCATGGACTGGAGTTACCTGCCATTTGACCAAGTGGCCTCATTCGATCCGCTGGCCGGACTGACCAATGAGCAGCAACCCCATGTCAAGGGTGTGCAGGCTTGCCTGTGGACCGAGCATGTCATCGACGACTCCTCGGTCGAAAACCACCTCTACCCTCGCCTGATGGCCATTGCCGAAGTAGCCTGGCG
>Ga0247609_10007628_pt1 | contig 10288 bp, 15 predicted proteins | sample 172DNAGHGlowgp2_FD_193487 | JGI IMG/M metagenome (GOLD analysis project Ga0247609, IMG submission 193487) | Sheep rumen microbial communities from Palmerston North, Manawatu-Wanganui, New Zealand - 1728 DNA GHGlow gp2 | ecosystem: Host-associated > Mammals > Digestive system > Stomach > Rumen ...
AACGCAGCGGTCAACATTGCACAACGTGCAAGCCACCCGACCACGACAGTTTTGCCAATTGACGGCAAAATGAAAGCCCTGGTCGGCAAGCCTCAGTCAATAGGCTCAACGTCAGAGACTTCATGTTAATGGCAAGCCCACGAATTCATTCGTGGGTAGTTGACTGTAAATAATTGTCATATGGTCTCCATGCAATTTCCAATTTTCAGGTATGTTAACAAGTTCTTTAGCCCTTTGTATCAAATATTGCCTTGTCGGTTGGCTAAAAAATATTCCGTAATAAACCCAATTTTCCATTTTTATAATTTTAGATTAATATACAAAAATTTAAACAAAAAAACAACCACGAGTTGTTTCGTGATTGCTTATTATCAAAAATCGTGCCAAAAAAGAAAAAAGCCACTCCGAAAAGTAACTTTTTCTTGCAAATATAATCATCATTTGTTATGTGGCCTTATTTGATTTTTCTAATTAAAATTCTTCTATAAACTTCTTTTCCATTAATTGTTGCATCATTTTTACCGCCTTGCCAATAGCCGCCATCCATTCCAAGGTCATTGTGCCTACTCCAACCAACTATTTCAAATCGAGTATCAACACCATCAATGATTGCGTGGATTTTACCATCACTATACAAGTATTTTAAACTTGTAATTGGCACACCGATAACCCCATCATAATCCATAGGAAGGTAAATCATTCTGCTACATTCAATCGCATTATAATTATCATATTTTGGATATTCTTCCGTGTTGTACTTTTTGAAAAGGTCAAGAATTTCCCTATTTCCATCGTTTGAGATATTGGTAAACCAACAAATTCCATTGACTTGTTTGTAAAGCCCGTCACTTCTTCTTTCATACCTATCATTTTCAAGTGTATAGTTTTCTGGCACTTTGAAATATGGCATCTTACCTGTGAAAAGGGTTCTACCCAACCAAACTTGATTACTTTTAATGTATGTGAAAAATTCCTTATAAGTAATCGCATTGTTATTTCCCAAAATCAAAAACTTCTTATTGTAGTCCATAAGTTGTTTTACATAAGAACGGAAACTGCTAAATGGTGGATTGGTTACTACAACATCAGCCTCATTCAAAAAGGCAATACATTCTTCACTTTCAAACCCTCCATCACCATGCAATTCTGTAACGATGATTTCTTCTTCATCAATTCTTTTGTTTCCACTCACATCTTCTTCAATGACATAAGAAACGCCGTGACCATTCTTTTTATAACCCGTAGTGATTAATTTTTTCAATCCATATTCAAGGAAATTTTGCTTGAAAAACTTGAAAAAATTTGATTCTTTTGTGTCATTGCAATTACAATAAACAACTTTTCCTTTGAAAAAGTCTTTGTAATACTTCATCTCGTTTTCTATATCAATAATGCGAGTGTAAAAATCATCGTTTTTAGCTTCTTTTGCCTTGTGAAGATTTGAATTATTCCTTGCCATATCTTTGTAATTTTAATTGTTGTTTTTATAAATTTAAATTATTTTTAAGTTTTAACGATTGTGAAATTTTCTTTTTCTTTATATTCATCAATCGTTGGCCATTCCAATTTGCTAATCATTTCCTTGAAAACATTCTCAGTTATTTGAGAAGCCCTTCTTGCCATGTTCACAGAAAGGTTTTCAGCCTCAACGTAAATGTATTTCCAATCAACGTAATAGTTTGAAAGAAGCGATTTGTAACTGTTACGATACTCGAATTTAAGGTTTAAGTTATCAATAACAATTCTCTTTCCATCAAAAGCAGCATCAAGAATCATTTCATTGAAAACTTTTGTAACCTTGTTTTCTTTTTCTTTGTTCAAAACCACTTTTTCGCCTTTTTCGCAATAGCAAAGTTGCTCTCTAATAGAGTCACGGCTAATGATTACATCTGCATCGCCATCATCAATTAATTTTTGCGCATACGTGCTTTTGCCAGAACCAGGAAGCCCAATCATAACATACACGGTAATGTGTGGCTTTAGTTTCGAATCAATTAAATTCTGAGGATAGTTAAGATAGTTGTAAAATGGCCTGAAACTACAGTCCAATCTTTTGATAATCATATCTAAAGCCTCCATTTTTGCTAAATCTTTTTGCTTTCCAACTTCATCTTCCTGAATTGTGCCCAATATATCGCAAGTTTTTAAAAGCATCAAGATATACATATATTTAACGCTTCTTGAAATCTCAATTATCTTATTAATTGGACCCTTTGAATCAAAAAGTTGAAGTGCAAACATGTGGTTTCTAACAAGAGAACAAACACTTTCCCTGAATTCGCAATCTTCATCCCAAAGCAATCGTCTTGTTATTTTTTCGCTTTCAAACTCATGCCCATAAGCATGCCACCTGCCATCTTTACCTTGGCTTGTGGTAACACTTTTTCCAATATCATGGAAAAGCGCTGATGTGAGTAAAAGGCCAGCAAAACCAGGTTCGTTTTGCCATTTGTTTTCTATACATATTCTTTCAGCTTCTTTACATACCATCTTTGTGTGAATGAAAGCGTCACCTTCTCCGTGAAATTTTGGGTTTTGTTTGCACGATTTAAGTTTCTTGAATTCTGGAATCTTTTCGATTTCAGTCCAATTAAACTCAAATGTTTTAAAATTTATAAGTTTATCTATTTTCATTTTTTTATCTTTAATTGTTAATTTTATATACAAAAACTATGCTAAATTTGGTAATTTTGGAATATTAAGCCAAAATAAAACTTCGTTGTCTTGAATTTTCATTGTTTTTTCTGTACTCCAAAAATTTCGTTTGTAATCCCAATAACCAATAAACGTAAGTCCGCATTCCAAATGTATCAATACATCTACGGAATACCCGTCTTCTTTGTATTTTTCGTCAAGTTCGGGCTTTTCTTTTTTTGTGTTTTTAATCCATCCCATTTTTAAAAAAATTACTTTTGTAATTGTCAAAGTTTTTACATTTTTCAAAAGATTCTTTTACTTCTTCTTTTGAAAGAATGATTTTTTCCTTATTTGGATTATATTTGATTTTTAAGATTTTCATTTTTAGATTCCTTCCATTTAAGATATTTTTCAGCAGCCCACATTGCGACATAACACCCAATAAAATTGGTTGATGCTTGTACTGCTATTGCAACCCATAAGTCTACCTGTGCAATAAATTTGATTACAATTGCAGAAAAAGTATAGCACACGCAATTAAAGAACGATGCGCTTAACTTTTAAGACTTAATGACCAATATGCTCCTGAAAATATGCAGGAACACATTGGCCAATGAAATAATAACATATAATGTAATTTGCATTATGCTTCGGCATTAGATGGAATGAACTTACTAGCTACAATCCACAATTTTTGGTTAAAGTCAATATCCTTTTTAATTGAAGTGATTTTTCTTTGTTTACGGGGTTTGTTATTTGAGCCAACGTCTGAATATTCACCTTTAATCATCTTTTCTTGGCAGATGTTGAATACAGTCCAAAGGTCATCACCTTTATCTTCTTTTCTTTGAGGGTCAAGAATGTCCATGATTGTTTCTTCATCAATTTCAAACTTTTCATCATCTTCAACACCCTTTCTGATTTTAACGACTGACTTTGCAAGTTCTGTCTTTTGCTCTTCGTTAAGAACAGTGTTTTTCATTGCATTCATCTGACACACAATTTCAGGGACTTGTTCAACAGCAGTCTTGACAATATCCCTAAGTGCTTCGAAATCATAGTTAATGTGCTTAATAGACATATTAACCATTTCATTGTCCCCGACAACAAGGCCATTACTGCAAACGAGTCTGAACATCCCAAGAAGGAACTTAAACGAGTTGAATCCATCGTGACTATTTGTTAGGATAATTCTTGGCCACGAATCAATTGTTTCTCCGCCATCAGTACCCTGCTTCATAATCTTAACGTCAGGGTTTTGGAAGGCAATTAGATGAAGTGAACGTATACCAGAAGATTTCTTATTAGTTCTGCATTGCTTTGCTTGAACAGGATACCATCCAAGTTTTGCAAGGTCGTCAACAACGGTTTCTGTATTTGCTTGTACATAACGGTCTGAAACTTTAGGATTTGTGGGCTCGGTCTTGAAAGCGGCAGGGCAAGCACTCTTGAGCTCTTCTTTTGTGAGGAAGTGGTCAGCCAAGGAATTGTCGGCAAATTTAATCATTGTGTCCATTTTTAAAAGTTTTAGTTAATATTAAAGTTTTAATGTGTTAATGATTTATCAAAAATCATGCCAAACTATTTTTATTAATAAAAAATTTCGCCATTCTTTTCAAGAAGGTAATATTTTTTTGGGTCAATATCAAAATCCGGGAATAATTCATGTATAATTTCTTCTGATATAGATGGCCCTATATCTTCATCTTCATATTCATAAAGTATTAAATCATCTTTACGGTATACTTCGTTAAGCATAGTTTCAGGCTCATTTTCGCTCACATCAATATCAAACTTTTCAAGTTTTTCGGATAATTGTGATAAATTAAGATTTTTACTCATAATAAAATAATATTTTCTATAAAATACAAAAAAAAATAATAAAAACAAAACTATTTATTTAAAAAATTGATATATGGGTAAATTTAATGAATATTTAGATATTGAGCCAAAAATAGATAACATTAAAGATGGCGAATATAAGAAAATTAGTTTTTGGGGAATTAAAGATAGGAAAGATGCCGAAGATACTTTAAATAGGATTGCTGAACCTGGCGATAGTTTAATGGGTAGGCCTGGTTTACCAAATAAAAACATTAAAAAGGCTTGGTATGCAGCAACAAGAAGTGGTGTTGGATTGTTTGTAATTGTACCAACAGCAAATGCAACAGATTTTATATCAACAGGTCTAAAATCAATTATTTTTAGTTTTCTTGCGGCAAAAAAATATGATAATGAAAAAATATTAAGGCTTGAAGATGTTGTGGCTCATAAGCTAGAGTCAAGTGATACTTTATCAGACAAGTTTAAAGCAATGTCACAAGCAGAAATATCGGTAGCCGACCTTTGGCAAAAATATTTGAATAATATAAACGACCCTGCAACAAGAGAGGCCCTTAAATTATATTCTCAGATTTATTCCAATACATCATATGGACACGCATTAAGCTTGGGTAATGTTTTAAGAATTAGGGCCATTAATCCTAATGCGACATTTGTTGTTTCAGAATCAACATGGAATTCTTGGGGCTTTGGTATTAAAAAGGGGGCTCAAAAATACCCAATGTGGAGAGTTGTTAATAAATATGACCCTTCGCAAAAAGACATTGACATTGCAAAAGCAAAACTTGGACATGAATTGGAAAATTTAGGTGATTTGGGTGTTGCTGTTAGAGATGCAATTCGTATTGAAGCACAAAAAGAAGCAAATAAAGGTGTTAAAACAGTGTTTCTTCCTTACTATGGATATGATATTTCAGATGTTTATCAATATAATCCAAATGAGCCAAATCCGTTAACAACACAAGCAAATATATCAAGTAATGTCGTATATAAATTGAATGCATTGGCACAAGAACTTGAGGACAAGAAAAAAGGAGAATTAACAGGAAAAGATGCTGAGATACGAGATACGGCAGAAAAACAATATGCAGTTTCAATTGATGTAATGTCAAAACTATGTACGCAAAAGGGAATTCAAATTGACAGTTTGGTTAATAGTGAGACACCATTGCAAGATAAACTAATAAAATTATTGGAAACTTATTATAACTATGTAATAACAGAAAAGTCTTCAAATCCAAAAAGTGCAAAAAACCCAAACAAAATTAATGTTTTAAAGCCGGAAAACATACAAAAATACATACAAGACGCTGTACAATTGACGTTATTAATGAATAGCATTCCATATAATATGAATAATTTTACCCATTCATTGGAATACACACAAAACGAGGCTGCAACACTTGGCCCAATTATTAAAGTGGCAGCAGAAAGTATTGGTAGGGCTTTAAATCCAAAAGTGCAGGATTCACTTAATGAAGGTATTTTTGATGGACGGTTTGGACAAGCATTCAAACGTGCTTTGGGTAAACTTGGAATTAAAATTGTTCCTGATAATCAAGCAGAAAATGAAGATTCCGTAGAAATGCAATTAGAATCAATAAAAGAAAATTTCAACAAATTGTTATATAGAATTAATAATCCAATAATTTATTAATATCAATATGATAAATGAAGAACAAATAAAAAGGATTATAAAAGAGGTAATAAGTGAATATGCTATAAGTGAAGACGGTGAAGATTTTGGGGTTAATGTAAAAGGTGACTTGACCATTGATGATATAATGCAAGGTGAAAAAGTTTACCATAGGCCAAAAGATTCGCCGGGTGATAATCCGTTAGCCGTAATCAACAGTTTAATGAAAAATGGATTTAGTAGGGAGTATACGGGTAGTAACGGAGGAAACATGTATGGTCCTGGTGTTTATAATGTATATTCACTTCGTTCTTCAAATGATAGGGCAACAGGCTATGGAAGATTTATAGTTATGTCATATGTGTTAGGTGGGTATAAGGACTTTTTGATTTTTAATACAGATATGGCGAGAAAGATTTATGGGAACGATTGGCCAATTATTAAACAAATAAAAATGCTAATGCCGGAAAAATTAGCACAAAAAGTTTTAAGTAGTGTTGATAACCTTGGAAGATGCCAAGCCTGTAACGGTAGTGGCGTTGATGCTACTGGTAGAGTTTGCAGGAGGTGCTTGGGTACAAGAACAGGCTGTATGAATAATGACAGAACAAGTTATGATATTAAAACTTCAATAACAGCAAAAAAAATCGTTGATGTTTTAGGACGTGATATTGCCAAAACAAAAATCAGGGGTATTATTTATTCTGGCGGACATGACGGAAATTGTTGCTTTGTGAGAAATTTTTCAGACGTTGTTCCATACAGTTATTCAACAGATAACGGTAAAACTTGGAAAGTCGCTATAACAGATGAACTTATATGGAGAGCAGGACACAATACTGATGTTGACGCAATTATTAAAGACAGGGTTGATGATAACGGTAAAAAAATGTTTTCTGATACGGCAGAAAGAAGTATTAACGGTTTTGTAAGAGTATATAAAGGTGACAAGATGAACTATTTCGAGGTTGCCACAAATAGGCTAATATCAGATGTTTGGTTTGATTTTGGGGAAGAATTTGATGATGATGACACAACAAAAGTAGTATACAATGGAGTAAAATATATTTTGCTTAAAAATGATGAAGGAAAATTTGTCGTTTATGATGAGGATGAATGCCCTGTATGCTATTTGGAAAATCTTCCTGAGAGCGTTTAATTATAATAAAGAAAATTAAAATTAAGAAAATGCTAATAACTTACGATGATTTACAATATATGATAATGGAATCTGTTAATTCCATATTATCTGAGGGGCAAAGTTTGATTGATAATTTTGATATGGCAGCAAATTTGATGGACATAAATTCTCCCGATGATTTCCATTTTGTTCAAATCATAAAACGCTTTAAAGATAATCCAAATGATGATAGAAGTAAAGGTAACTATCATGGAGGGGCTTGGTATTTAGGAGGATACAGGGTTCACAGCCCACAAGAATTAATGCAACTAAAACCGCAAATCATACAAATGTGTAATGCTAATAATGCAAGGGCATATATGACAATCAATAATCGTTCAGATAAAGAAACAGATTCATATATTCAAGTCTATAGAAGACATTTCAGCCCAAGAGATGCAAGATACATTCACGCAGACCAAATAATTCCAGGACAAGCAAAAGATGGTCCTAATTGGGCCGGTAAAAGAAAAAGGCTTATAATTGACATTGACGTTCCAAATACGGAAAAAACAAGAGACGGAAAAAAAGTATGGGATGAGGTTAGAAAGATATTAAATGTTGCTGGGGTTGTTCCGATTGGAGAATATGTTACGCCAAGTGGTGGACTTCATATTATATTACCCGATAAGGAAGACGATAAATTTCTAACAATTAAAGATTTGTTCAGAAAATTCGATAATTGGAGGGATAAAGGAAGACTTGCAATGGTTCACCCAAATGTTGACGCAAAAATCATACTTTATTCAAATGTGAAGACGAAAGGATATTAAAATAAAAAGGCACTGATTAGTCAGAGCCTTTTTTTATTTCTTTTTTTCTTTTTTCGCTATCTCCTAAAATTTTATTACATTCATCACGTAGGGACTCAATAAACAAGTCACAATAATGCCCTTCTAATTGAAGAAGTAGTTGTTTTGCCGACTCCTTAATACACTCATAATCTTCTTCATAATATTTATCATTGTCATCAAGCCAAATTGATTCCCAATTGTCATCATCGTTTCTTTCAAATAAGTGTATTAACATTGCGACATCTGGCCTTAATTGAATTAAGTGCCTATGATACTTTTTGAAATCCTTTATTTCGTATACTGGCTTATGTACTTTTTGGAAATCAGTGTTTTTTGCCGAAATTGCATCTGTAACTGCTTCTCTAACTTCTTCTCCATATTTTGAGCATAATTCTTCTATAAGTTTTTTATCCGGTTTTAAGCAAGTTTCTCTCATATTTATATGTATTTGCTGTAAAAATACAAAAAAACTTTTTTATTTCAAAAAATATTTATATAATATAGTATTAAACATGGTAAAAATGAGAAAAAAATGTAAGATTTTGCCATCAAAAAAGAAAAAATATTGTGTATCAAAACCATACGTAATATATAAGTTAGATGGCAATGCGAACAAAAACTTTTTGATTTCAAAGTATGCAGGTTTGACTAAAAATGAAGAAATGATGAGTAAAATCATCAAGTTAATCAAAGAAAAGGGAAATAGAATCTATGGAACAAAATTCCCAATCAACATTAAGACTGGAAAATTGATTTACAGGTCAAAAGACGGGCTATACGGCCTTTGGAAAAGTAATTTGAACAAATGTTTTTATTTACTGTTGTATGTTGATTATGGGGAAATAAAAGGCAGTTTAAAAAAATGGGTGGCTAATTAGTCACCCATTTCTATTTTATTACCTAATCTTATAACGAAATACATTTCATCAGGATTTGCTCCCCATTCAGGATTTCCTCCTTTTTGCGGGTAAATTGCTGAAATTTCAAACCTCATTCTTTTTGAAATATCATCTTTTTTTGGATACCCAAGAGTAAATTCAACATAAGAGAATTTTTCTTTTGAGCACTCAAATGACCCATCCTTTGCTTTTGAACATATTCTTTTTGTCCAAAAATCGTTCATCAATCTATATTCTTCAGTTTTTTTTCCTGAAGCAATCATTTCAAACCATTCTTTTTTTAATGGTAGATACAATACTTTATTTTTCATTTTTTTCCAATATTTTTCTGGAACGTCAGATTCTGGGAGCCAACATTTCATCATTTCATCGAATTCTTCTTGAGTTTCAGGAATATATGGCTCACCTGACGCTTTATTTAATTCTTGCAGTTCTTCAAATGTTTTGTTTTCAAACATTTCTTCAAAAATATCAGTCATTTAATTAATATTTTTTAAAAATTCTTTTTTATCCGCTTCACATATTTCAATACCATTTCTACAGTATTCTAATATTTTTTCTTTGTCTTCGTCAGTGAAATCAGTTTCAGGAATTGCATTAATTGTATCATTTAATAGAATAATTGCTCTATCACAATCCTCAGGACACAACAAGTTATCTGCACTAATTAATGAACCAAGATAACTCCAAATCATATTGTTTTCTTTAAGCGTGTTTAATAATGTTACCATAATTCAAATGTTTTTTTCTAATTGCTCGATATAATCAATAGGTGAATACCCTGGTTCCAATGTAACTATATTATCGAACCCATTTTCTTCCGTTATAAGCGATTCTGATGGCTTTACTGCTCCTTTATGCTTAGAGCCATAATCTCCTTCCATTTTTTTCGTGGAAGGGTTTAAATCGCCCCATTCAGCCTTATTTCCGTTGTCAATAGGCTCAACGTAGTATTTTTTTCCTGTTTTTAGGCTTATTACAATAAATCGCCCAGTATCATCACTATTTACAAGAAAATTCTTTATTGCCTCTGATTGTTTCATGAAAACGTTCCAAGGAAACCCGCCATTTCAATGGTGGGAGGAATTGGAACATGCCTTTTGCTATTAAACATTATTCTTATTTAAGATAATATACGTTTTTTTTATAAAAAAAACAAAAAAAATCGTTAAATTAACGATTTTTTCAAAACAGCACACTATTTATATATAACTTCACATAGTGAACACGTAATGGAATACAGGACATATAACATAGAACTAAAGATGAGTGAGACAACTCGTACATATTGGATGAATCT
>Ga0247609_10007629_pt1 | contig 10288 bp, 5 predicted proteins | sample 172DNAGHGlowgp2_FD_193487 | JGI IMG/M metagenome (GOLD analysis project Ga0247609, IMG submission 193487) | Sheep rumen microbial communities from Palmerston North, Manawatu-Wanganui, New Zealand - 1728 DNA GHGlow gp2 | ecosystem: Host-associated > Mammals > Digestive system > Stomach > Rumen ...
TCTCCAGGGCGAGCAGTCCGCGCTGCGGTTTAGTTTCTGTTTCGATGAGCCTGCTCAGAGCCATTTATTGTCTTTATACCACTGTATGGTTTCCTTGGTGCCTTTGTCCAGCGGCCATTGCGGCTGATATCCCAGCCGTTCGATGGCGGGCTGGATGTCGCATTTCCAGTTGCGTTGGCTTAGAATGTTGTATTTGTCGTTGTTGAGGGCGGTAGTCTTTCCTGTCAGCCGGCTGATGTGCTCGCCGAGGATGGTGGCTGCGCGCAACACCCACAGGGGGACCTTGATGCGCAGGCACCAGGGGTTACCGAGTTCTTTAATGATGAGGTCGCTGAAGGCTGCCGATGTGTAATCGTGTCCGTCGCTGAGGAAGAAGGCCTGTCCCACTACGTCTTTCTCGAGAGAGAGGAACACGGCCTGCACGACGTCGCGGACATAGACGAAGGTGATGACTTGCGGTTTGTAGCCTGCGGCAACGTCAATGTGTCCCTTGATACTCTTTGCCATGAGGAAGTAGTCGCGTTCGCGGGGACCGTAGACGCCTGTGGGCCTCAGGATGACGAGTGGCAGGGGCAATGATTTCAATGCTTCTTCTGCCTTTAGTTTGCTCTGACCGTAGCGGGTATTGGGCTGGGGACGATCGGTGTCGCGAATGTCCTCGTAGGGCTGTTGCTCGCGGATGGCTCCGAAGATGCTGAGCGAACTGAGGAACACGAATCGTCTGACGGGCATCTGCAGGGTGATGACGGCATTGGCAAGGTTCAGCGTTCCGTGGGTGTTCATAGCGAAGAAGTCGTCGGGATTGAGGCATTTCGTCACGCCGGCGGCATGAACGATGTAATCGAAGTGGTGGCCACGAAGTTGCCCGATGAGCCGCTCTTGCGACGAGAAGTCGAGTTCGATAAAGTGGATACGGTCGTCCTGCAAGTACTTTTTCGAACTGCTCCTGCGTATGGCAGCCCATGTCTCCATGCCTCTTCGGAGGGCTTCCTCCACGATGAATGAGCCGATGAATCCGCTGGCTCCGGTGATGAGAATCTTCATTGACTGGGTGATTTTTGTCGGCAAAGTTAGTTTTTTTTTACGATAAATGCAAAATATTCTTCCATTTTCAGCATTTTCTGAGAAATATTTCGTTAATTTGTACCCGAAATTGAAATGATATATGAGGAATAACTTGTTTATTTGTCAACTTGTTTACTCGTCAACTAAAAAAGATATATGTCAAAAGGAAAGAAAGCAGGCAGACGCCTTACAAAGAAACAGCTCGGCGAGATGCTGCTGAGCCTGTTCACTCAACAGCCCGACCGCAAGTGGAGTTTTAAGGACATCTTCCGTACGTTTCACCTCGACACCCATCCTGCCAAGATGCTTGCCATCGAAACGCTGGAAGAAATGGCATGGGACGACGTACTGACTCCCGTCGGCGACTCGGCTTATATGCTCAACACCAAGGGGCAAGTGCAGGAGGGTAAGTTTGTGCGTAAGCCCAACGGAAAGAACTCGTTCATTCCCGACGGCGGTGGGCTGCCAGTCTTTGTGCCGGAACGTAATTCTATGTCGGCACTGACCGGCGACCGCGTGCAGGTGTCGTTCATGGCACGCCGGCGCAACCATATCAAAGAGGCTCAGGTCATCAAAATATTGGAACGTGCCAAGGACACTTTCGTCGGTCGCCTACACATCGACCACGACGTGGCATTTCTCATCACCCAGGAAGATTTCGTCAGCGATGTCCTCATTCCGAAAAGGAAGCTGAAAGGGGGGAAGGAAAACGACAAGGCTCTGGTGCGTATCATCCAATGGCCAGACGATAACCATAAGAACATTGTGGGCGAAGTGGTCGATATTCTTGGCAAGTCTGGCGACAATGATGCTGAGATGCATACCATCCTGGCAAAGTACGGCCTGCCCTATAAATATCCGAAGGCCGTGGAGGAGGCTGCGAAGAAGATTTCGGGCGAAATCACCGAAAAAGACCTTGCTGAACGCGAGGACTTCCGCGCTACATGGACCTGCACCATCGACCCTGCCGACGCCAAGGATTTCGACGATGCCCTCTCCATCAAGGAACTGAAGGGAGGGCTCTGGGAGGTGGGTGTCCACATTGCCGATGTCTCCCACTATGTCACCGAAGGCTCTATCATTGACAAGGAGGCTCAGAAGCGCGCCACATCGGTCTACCTCGTCGACCGCACCATCCCGATGTTGCCCGAACATCTCTGCAACTACGTCTGCTCCCTGCGCCCTGACGAGGATAAGCTCTGCTACAGTGTCGTGTTCACCCTCGACGATGATGCCTATGTCCGAGACTATAGGATTGTCCACACCGTCATCCGTTCCAACCGACGCTATTCCTACGAAGAGGTGCAGACCGTCTTGGAGTCAGGAGCCAGTGGTGGAAAGCCAGAAGCCAAAAGTGAAGAGGCTCTCCTGCGAACCCTTGACCGATTGGCGAAGAAACTACGCGAGCGCCGCTTCAGGAACGGTGCAATGAAGTTCGAGTCGGAGGAGCTCCATTTTGATGTCGACGAGAAAGGTCGTCCCACGCGCTGCTATTTCAAGGTGTCGAAAGATGCCAACAAACTCATCGAGGAATTCATGCTGCTGGCCAACCGCACCGTCGCCGAATACGTCGGGAAGCCCGGCAAAGGCAAGAAAGCCAAGACGCTGCCCTATCGTGTGCACGACAACCCCGATCCGCAGAAACTCGAGACACTGCGCGAATACGTCGTACGCTTCGGCTATAAGATGAAAACCGAAGGTACCAACGCTGCCTTGGCACGTTCGCTGAACAAACTGATGGACGACAGCGAAGGCCATGCCGAGCAGAAACTCATTCAGCATGTCGCCCTGCGCGCCATGATGAAGGCAAAGTATACCGTCCATAACATCGGCCACTTCGGACTGGCTTTCCCCTATTACCCATTTCACGTCGCCCATCCGACGCTACCCCGACACCATGGTCCACCGACTGCTCACCCGATACCAGCGGGGAGGACGGTCGGCCAACGAACGCTACTATGAGGAGCTATGCCAACATTCTTCAGACATGGAGCAGATTGCCGCCAATGCCGAACGCGAGTCCATTAAATATAAAATGGTGGAGTTTATGGGTGAACATATCGGTGAAGAGTTCGACGCCCACATCTCCGGCATACAGTCGTACGGACTCTATTGCGAAATCGACGACAACCACTGCGAAGGTCTCGTGCCCATCCGCGACCTCGACGACGACTACTATGAGTTCGACGAAAACCGCTTCCGACTTGTGGGACGACGCACCCGCAAAACCTATAACCTTGGCGACCCCATCCGCATCCGGGTGGCGGCAGCCAACCTCGAGAAGCGACAGCTGGACTTCACGGTAAGATAATGAAAAATGAGTAATGATTAACTAAAATCTTATTCCCACGAAGGCTCGTGTGCGCCATTTGGTATTCTCTATCTGCAGGCGATTGTTGTCTCCGATGCGCGAGTAGGTGAAGTTTACCGAAAGGCCGCAGAAATAAGGGTCGAAGGAATGGACAAAAGCTCCGCGCGAGGTGATGATGACCTCGGGAAAGCGATAGGCCATGCTCTGCCGCTCGTCGTTCAGAAAGAAACGGTTGTGGCTGTAGACGATGAACGTCGGCGTAGCGGAGATGTGTAGCAGCCATCGGTGTGGCAGTGCGAAGTTATAGCCATAGCCGGCTCCCAAGGCAATGTTGCCGACGCTGAGCTGGGCATTGGAGTTGCCGATGGATGGTATGGCGCGTGTCTCTACATTCTGACCCTGATAGGAAGCGGCTATCATGAAGCCGCCGGCTGATTTTTTCTGGATGTATGATTGTGAAAAGGCGGCAGGATAGGAGAACCTGCGATTGTTGAAGGCATAATAGGCATTGATGTTCATGGTGCTCATCCGCAACATGTCGTGGGGAAGGTCGGCTTTCTGGCTCCAGAAATCATCCGATACGAAGAAACGACTTGGTCGTTCGGTGATGCCTTCGTCACTGAAGCGAATCCATCCGGTGAAGTTCTTCGCATGTTGGTAGATGACATCGAAGCCGAACTTGTTGCCATAGGAGTTGATGTTGATTTCGTAGTCTTTATAGCGACCGAGCAGCAGACCAGGGTTCACCGAAAGGCCGAGCGACAGGCCCATATAGGAAGCTCCAACGTTGACGGTATTCTTGAAATCAGCATGTTCCTCCGCTTCAAAGAGGCGGTTTCCCATCACTCCCGTCACGTTGACCGTTGCACCGGAGACGTTGCCCCGCAGTTTCAGAGTCCACTTCGTCGACGGACGTACGATATACTGGGTGTCGATGTCGGCACCGTAATAACGTTGCTGAAGCAGGCTGTCGCTCTTCCAGATCAGTTTCTTTGTTATAGACACTACATCCTGACTGCCGGCAGAAGTGGCTGAAAGAAGGAACAGGAAGGTCACAATGGTGTTTCTCAATGTCATTTCAAGGTTTCTTGTTTGGTATCGGGACTATAGTAACCCTTGGTTTTCCTGAGGAACTCGCGCTTCAGTCTTTTCAACAGTCGTGGTTGCTCGCGGGTGATGTCATGGCGTTGCGACGGGTCGTCGCTGAGGTCATAGAGTGTAAAGTCTTCAACCACTCCGAGCTCGTTGTCGGTTTCGTTGGTCTTCGGACCTTGGTAGGGAGGCACCAGCGCATAGTGACCGCTGCGATAGGCCAGCCGGCCGCTGGCTTCGACAATCATATCCTTTCGGCCTGCATCCTTTCGGCCCAGAAAGACCTCCAGCATCTCTTCCGAGTCAAGTCCTTCCGGCACGGGCTGTCCGACCATGCGTCCGAACGACGCCACGAGGTCTTGCTGTGACACTAAGTGCCGGTTGACAGCCGGACGGATGTGATTTTTCCAATAGATGAAGAAAGGTACGCGAGTGCCGGCATCAAACAGGCTGTATTTACCGCCACGCAGGCCGCCGTTAGGGTCGTGGAGCCCTTTCGACTCGCGCGCCCCGTCCTTGTATCCGTCGTCGAGCACGGGACCGTTGTCGCTCGAGAAGACGATGATGGTGTTTTCAAGAAGGCCTTTCTCCTCCAGTTTCCTCATCACTTCGCCCACGCACCAGTCGGCTTCGGCCACGGCATCGCCTCTCGGACCCAATCCCGTCTGTCCGCGGAATTGCTCAGCAGGAACGCGGGGCACATGGGGCTCATGTAGCCCATAATAGAGGAAGAAAGGTTTGGCTTGCTGACCAATGGGAATGGTGTCAAGGAAGGTCATGATGTGGCCGAGGAAGTGGCCGGCCATTTCGTCGTCTTTCCAACGGGCCTTGGTGCCGCCCTTCATATAGCCGATGCGGGGGATGCCGCCCACGACCGTGTTCTGATGACCATGGCTCCATTCCATCGTCACCAATTCTGGGTGAGTAAGGGCCGTCGGCTCACCAGGGAAAGGATGGTCATAGTCGACATAGATGGGGTCGGAGGGGTCGAGACCGGCAACAAGTCCGTCTTCCACATACACCGTCGGCACACGGTCGACGGTGGCAGGGATGAGGCAGGTGTGGTCGAACCCGACGGTGTTTCCCGAAGGAACGATGGGCTTGTTCCAGTCTATCTTCCCGTAGCCCATGCCCAAGTGCCACTTGCCGATGGCTACCGTCCGATAGCCGGCCTTTTGAAACATTTTCGGCATGGTGAACTGGTCTGTGGGGATGAGTAGTGGAGCATCGCCCTGCAGTATCTTGGCATCTTCGTTTTTCCAAGGATACATACCCGTGAAAAGTCCGTAACGCGATGGTGTCGAGGTGGCTGATGTGGCGTGGCCATCGGTAAACGACAGTCCTTCGCGTGCCAGACGGTCGATGTTGGGCGTATGGATTGATGTCTGTCCATAGGCACTGACATCGCCGTAGCCAAGGTCGTCGGCCAAGATGATGATGACGTTTGGGCAATCGCTTTGGGCGGTTGCCGACAGTGTGCCGAGGGCGGCAAGGGGTAGGAGGACTTGCTTCATACAGACGTTTTTTTCGGTTTCAATCCTCAAAGTTAGCATATTTTTTATCAGCCGAGCGTGAAAGCATTGTTTTTTTAACTATTCTTTGCGCTTTCGGTGGGAAGAGAGGTCGGAGTTAAGTTTATTTCTGTTAATTGCATGGCTGTTTCATTTATATTTTGTAACTTTGCACTCAAATTTATTAAATAAAAATGAAAAAACTTTCAATGCTACTACTTGCTGCATTGCTCAATGTGTGTGCAGCGATGGCCGTTCCGGCTCATAAAGGGACGGTGAAAATCAGTCAACCCGACGGTACGATACTCACCCTCAGACTTGTGGGAGACGAGTGGGTGCACTTTAACACAACCGCCGACGGGTATTCTATTGTGAAAAACAACAAGGGCTATTATGTCTATGCCCAAAAGGAGAACGGAAAACTGCTTCCCACCTCTCAGGTGGCACATGATGCCGCCGTGCGCACGGCTTCGGAAAAGGAGTTCCTTTCGAACATCGAAAAGTATCAGGCTCCCGACATGCAGGAGTCTGTTTCCTACCTTAAGGCCCATCGCGAGAAAGCCATGGCCAAGGCTCGCACAGCCCGCAAAGAAGGTCGCTACGACTACAGCAACTTCCGTGGTTTGCTTATCCTCGTTGAGTTCAACGACAAGCCGTTCTCACGCGATGACTACAAGGACATCATCAACGACATGGTGAACATGGAAGACTATACCGGATATGTCGGCACCAACGGCCGTAAGGTTCAGTTCCCCGGCAGTGTGCGCGATTACTTCAGCGACCAGTCTGACGGTCAGTTTAAACCCGAGTTTGATGTCTACGGACCTTTCCAGATTGACTACAGCCAGTATGATGCCGGCGGCACTTCCTTTGCACCGCAAGTAATCAATGCCGCTGTCGAAGCTGCCGATGCAGAGGTAGACTTCAGCCAGTACGACCGCGACGGCGACGAAGTGGTAGATATGATTTATTTCATCTTTGCCGGTAATGGTGCCAACTATGGCGGCAACGACAGCCGCCTCTTCTGGCCTCACCGTTCCATCATCTACGACCCCAGCACTTATTCTTATGTCAATAAAGACGGAGTAACCCTTTACGACTATGCCAGCTCCGTTGAACTCTATGGCTATACATCCTATCCGCAGAGCGTAACCATCGACGGCATCGGCACCATCTGCCACGAGTTCGGACATGTGCTCGGATTGCCCGACTTCTATGATACCGACTACGAGCAGAACGGACAAAGCAACGACCCAGGCGAATGGTCGGTCATGTCAGGAGGCAGCTACAATAATTACGGCCGTAACCCCATCGGTTATTCTATCTTTGAGCGCTACATGGTGGGCTTTGCCACTCCGGAAACCATCGATGCCGAAGGTTCCTATACACTGAACAACGTTCAGACCAGCAATACGGGCTATCGCATCAATTCTTCGCAAGACAAGGAATATTTTATGTTGGAGAACCGCCAGCAGGATAACAAATGGAACCTCTATGCACCCGGTCACGGAATGTTGGTCTTCAGGGTGGACTCCACCAATACAAGGGCATGGAGAAACAACGTCGTCAATGCCAATCCCAAGCACAATTTCTACGAGATGGTGCGTGCCGACGGCTATCACAATGGAGGTTCCACTTCCGACCCTTTCCCCGGCACCAGCAGGGTTACTGAACTCAACAATATCACAACGCCTGCCAACCTGATTACTTGGACTGGAAAGCAAACCAAGTGGGGGCTTTCCAACATTCGCGAGTCAAAAGGCGTTATCTCATTTGACATCGAAAACACATTCATACTGAAAGGCATCACCGTTGACGAGGAAATGACCATCGGCGTCAGCGTGACGAGGCAGCTTATCGCCAAGGCCGACCCTGAATACCTCACGTTTGAGGCAACATGGTCATCGTCCGACGAAGCCATTGCCACCGTCGATGCGGAGGGACGCGTCACAGGCATCGCACCAGGACAATGTGTCGTCACGGTGACCACCACCGACGGCATGTTCTCTGCTTCCTGCACGGTGAACGTCGAAGAACAGATGATAGTTGAGAATATCAGTGAGTTCAAGAGTCTTGAAGACGGTGGAAAATGCCTGTTGAAGTTCGCCGATGCGGAAGTACTCTTCGTCAACAAGGAGGATGTCTTCGTTCGCGATGCATCAGGAGCCGTCATCCTCTCCGGCATAGGAATTGCCACAAGCCAGAACGACGTTATCAACGGAACGCTATTCCTCGAAAAGGGAACACGCGACAACATGCCGATTGCCACACTCGTCGAAGGGCGGACCGACATCACCTCTGTCACAACCAAGAAAGGCAGCAAGGTGAAACCCCGTGAAGTGACGCTCGATGAAATCACCCACGACGACTATGCCGATTACCTCCATGTCAAGACCGTAGAACTGGTGCTCGACGGAGGCATTTATGCTGTCGACGGAAACCATCGCATCCGACTCTACAACACTTTCGGTATCAAGAAACTTGTCGTTCCCACATCCTTGGATAACAAACGCTTCAACATCACCTGCATCTATGGCACTAACACTCTTGACAATGAAGTCATCGACGAGTTCTACCTTCTTGCCAGTCCCGAAGAGGATAAGACATGGGTTCCCGAACCTCCGGCAACCATCGTCAAAGACATCGCTGAGCTGAAGACCTTGGAATCGGAGACATTGGCAACGCTGAAACTCACCGATGCCCAGGTGCTCATGGCCGACAATGAAGAAGGCGATGTAATCATCCGCGACCACTCGGGAGCCTTATCACTCTATCTGGAAGGATTTGAAACAAAGGTCGGCGACATCCTCAATGGCGAGGTGACAGGTCTCTATTCGGCCGAAGACGGCATGGCATTCCTGGACGATGAACAAAGTCATACAGACATTGCAGCCATCACCGTCACCGAAGGTGAGGAACCGCAGCCCATGACCGTCACCTACGACGACCTCCTCAGCCTCGACACCAATGAGAAACTGTTGGCATCGCCGCTGACCAGCAACCTTGTCAAAATTGAGAAGGTAAGCCTCTCGCCCTTTATGATGATGTTCTATAAGATGACGGGCGAAAACGGAGAGCAAGGTCTCTATTTTGCCAACATCTTCGAAGACCCCAGCATCGTCATCCCGAAGACTGTCACAGGAAAGACGTTCGATGTAGAAGGACTCTTCGGACACATGGTTGATGAGGATGCTGATATCGACATGCTCATGCTGGTCCCCACCAAGAGCCCTGAGGAAGTCATCGAAGAAGGCATTGTTGACCTGCAGGGCATCTCTGCCGACGGCGCAGCAGCCTATAACCTTGCCGGACAGCGCGTAGGTGCAGACTATAAGGGCATTGTCATCCGCAACGGCAAGAAAAGCATTAAATAAATGAAAAGTGAAAAATGAAAAGTGAAAAATAGGCAAACCGCACAACGGCAGGCGATTTTTCACTTTTCATTTTTCCCTTTTTCCCTTTTTTCACCTTTCCCTTTCCACTTTCCATGTTCGACATTCAGAAAACTCGGGAAGACTTCCCCATCCTCAGCCGAGAGGTTTATGGTCGGCCGCTCGTCTACTTTGACAATGCCGCCACGACCCAGAAGCCGTTGTGCGTGCTCGATGCCATGCGCGACGAATACCTCAACGTCAATGCCAACGTGCACCGTGGCGTCCACTACCTGTCGCAACAAGCCACCGATCTACATGAGGCAGCTCGCGAACGGGTGCGCCGGTTTATCAATGCACGGGCAACCGAGGAAATCATCTTCACACGAGGAACCACTGAGAGCATCAACCTCGTCGCCAGCAGCTTCTGCGAAGCCTTTATGAAAGCCGGCGACGAAGTCATCGTCAGCGACATGGAACACCATTCCAACATCGTGCCCTGGCAGCTTCAAGCCCAGCGCCGAGGCATCGTCGTGAAGCATATTCCCCTGCGCGACGACTACACCTTAGACCTCGAAGCCTTCCGGCAGATGCTCACCGAGCGCACACGACTGGTCAGCATCGCACATGTCAGCAATGTCCTCGGTACCGTCAATCCCGTCAGCACCATCATCCAGACGGCACACAGCCACGACATACCCGTCCTCATCGACGGAGCACAGAGTGCTCCTCATCTCAAGGTTGACGTGCAGGAACTCGACTGCGACTTCTATGCCTTCAGCGGACATAAGATGTATGGCCCCACAGGCATCGGCGTACTTTATGGAAAGGAACAATGGCTCGACCGGATGCCACCCTATCAGGGAGGCGGCGAGATGATAGACCGTGTCACCTGGCAACAGACCACCTTTGAACGCCTGCCCTTCAAGTTCGAAGCC
>Ga0247609_10007630_pt1 | contig 10287 bp, 21 predicted proteins | sample 172DNAGHGlowgp2_FD_193487 | JGI IMG/M metagenome (GOLD analysis project Ga0247609, IMG submission 193487) | Sheep rumen microbial communities from Palmerston North, Manawatu-Wanganui, New Zealand - 1728 DNA GHGlow gp2 | ecosystem: Host-associated > Mammals > Digestive system > Stomach > Rumen ...
CTGCCCAATTCCTGTAATTGATTCTCATAGCAGGCCCTCCTATACGTTAAAGGCTATCCAAGACAGCAGACGCAATACGTCACGGTCACGAGCCAGCCAGTAGCAAGTGCCGTTGTTGTCATCTTTCACCAATGCGACGCGATACTCTTTGATGTCCTCCGAACAGCATAGAGCCGGCATGTCGTACTGGAACATTTCGCGTATATGGTCGAAGTCACTGAAGGCAGTCTTGATTTGCCGTACTACAGCGTTGAGCAAGGAAACATCATAGCAGCGGCTCATGTAATCTTCTCCGTTGTCAATGGGTATCAGAGGCCCAAGCGCATAGCGGTATGGTGAAGAGCCAACAGACGGCAGCGGGTGAATACCCGTATTCTCGTAATCGTTCAAAGGCAGGTCATTGGCGAACACATCTACTGGCTTGCTCTCTTTCTCCTTACCAAGCACATAGAACAGACCATTTGCATTGTCGGCTTTCCAGCGGTAACCGCTGCGGGTCAAGGCACCGAGGAACCGTGCTACCTCATTCCCTTTCGCAAGTCTGATGTCAGGATTGCCGAGATAGCTTCTCGATACCGTATTCTCATAGATACGTTCTATACCATCTTCACCCTTGTTGGTCTCATAGCTCCAGAAGAACCTATCGCCCTCTATTTTGCTGACAAGGTGGAGCATTCCACCGTCACGACCTTTGCGGAAAACAATTTGGCCCGGCTTGTATAGGGGTAGAGGTGCAGCCTTCGCCTCTTTCTTTTGAGGTGCCTGGGAATCTGCCAATGGCTGTGCTGACTGAGTAATGGTAATCTGTACCATTCTATCACTGCCTTGCGACACCTTGCCATCACGGAGGAAATCAGTAGCCAATCGGCCGATTGTGTCTCTCAGTGTCATCTTTGCATCATGCTTGCCGATAACGTCACGCACCATGCGGCTGTACTGAGGTGTCACCTGTGAGACGGTCATCTTGTCAAGGTTCATCTTGAAAAACTGCTCCTTCGTCAATGCCGTACAATGCCACTTGCGGGCAATGTTCGACATTCCCTTTAGCGACTGCGTTTTCTGAAACAGCTCAACGAGTTCGCAAAGGTATCTGTGAAATGAATTGTAATCAATCATGTTTCTCTCCGTTTTCGTTATTACTCTCGTTGGTCTGATCGCCTTCGCCTTGTGGCTCATCGTAAGCATCGAAGTTCTCCTCATCCTAGTCCGGGTCAAGTTCTGGCAGGGTAGAGAACTTAATTTCGTGAATCTTCGGATGCTCCTTCATGAAGTCAATAGCTGCTTTGGCTGCATCGCTACTGAGCTGAGAATAAACTTCAGGGTCAACCCAAACCATTTCCTCCTTTGAGGCTACGTTTACAAACTGAATCTGTTTGTTTCTGTTTCTTACAATAAGTTTCATAATTGTTTTGTTTTAAGTGAATAACTATCGGCTTTATGCCGTTTCTTTCTTTGAATCCCAGTAGTGGCTCAATTTCCTGACTATTTCCTTTACGACATCAAAATTGTCGTCACCCCATTCCTTCGCCACTTGAAAGGAGAGGTTGTATTCAGGATTTACCTCACGCGGGCTAACAATATGAGAGGCAAGCCGGCCCTCCGTTGGCTTCAAACCTTTATCGTGCAGTTCACAAAGGCCGTCGTGGTAGAAAACGCACCACCCATTCTCTTCTTTTATCTGTATCATTGCGATGCAGTTAGGAGTGAAGCCAAGAATCACGCCAACAAGCCAGTCTGTATAGCATAGCTTATCCGCGTACCCTGCATCGATAAGTGCGAGAATATCCTGCGGAGTTCCAAGGCATGGGGTGTGACACATGGCCTTACATAAGCCACAGGAGCACTCAACAGGTTTACGACCTGTCTGCCTTGCAATCTTCTCGAATACTTCTTCTCTACTCATGCTCATGTTTCTTCACTCTGTTTTCGTCCTCTTGCTTTTCGCGCTGACGCTCTGGAGACCAGCTGTGAGTCGTACCTTTCTCGATGCCCTTTCCGTTTTCGTATGTGCAATTCTGAAAATGGAAAAACATCGGCATTATGGCAAAGGCACTACGTTTCAGAAAGAAGAAGTAATTACCCCACCACCAACCATAACCAAATGTTATGCTAAAAATCTTAATCGGAAAATACTTTTTCATACCTTACAAAATTATTATTTCTTCCTCGCCTCGTCTGCTGACATAGGCAAAGATGTCTTTTCGATACACTTGCCGCTCTTTGATGACACGACCTTTACTTGCAGCATATCCTTCACACCACTCCTTATCAATCGTCCAACTGATGCCGGGGTCAGTATCACCAGGATATTGCTTTTTGTCGTAGGCCCGATAGACGGTCAGAGGAAAATCCATGTTGTCAAGTGCTTCAGCGTCCTCCGGAGTCATAAACCACGACTTGCAAGGACGCGACGATCGCATCATCTTGCGGAAAGTCTCTGCCGTCTCTGTACTTCCAGCAGCTACCCAAACAGTCCGCATCAACTCCCAATAGCGAGGGTTGGAAAGCAGGTGAGCCTTACGCAGAAAGATGTCAAGCACCTTTGCTTCGGCATTTCCGTCTGTACCACCTTCTCCTGCACGCACAATCTGAGCAGCAATCTTTGAATCTCGCGCTAACTGCTTCGGTTTTAATGCAGGTATGCGTCTGGTGAAGTCAGAGCGTTCATTATAGCATTGCCCTTCCGGGTTGTAGGTAGGGACTGAGTATTTCGGAATTTCTATCATTCTTTCTTCCCTTCCTTCTTTTCTTTCTCTGCGATTTCAAGAGCAGCCAGTTTGATAGCGTCACTGATAAGCGTGGAATATACCTGACGCTCTCCGCTTGGCAACGTAGAAGTCTTATCCTGCAACTTCTTCATTTCAGCAAGGATAAGGTCGCGTGTAATACGGCCCTCTCGATACATCTTCAGGACAGGCACAGATTTTAGACGCTGACCGCCAAAAGACGCAATTCTTAGCTCCATATCTTTGTTGAACTTGTCAACCACTCGGTCAAGCACTTCTATGAAATGCTCACCCTCTAATTTGATTTTTGTCTCTGCCATAATAGTATTATTTTAGTATAACCATTCCTATATAATTCTTTGTTTCTCGTCCGTCAACATCTATGACATGATAGACGGAAATAGTTGTACCTATAGGGTAACGCTTTGACATTTTCCTTGCCAATTCCATTGCGCCCTCATTATCCTTGCAATGCTTGTTAGGATATTCGTTAATGTTCGGGCCTACGATTTTCATTAAATAGCTTTCCATACTTAATATTGTTTACCATGCAGTTTCGGTCTGAAACGGTTGTATTTCATTTTCTGCTCAATATGCCAGTCAAGGTCGAAGTCCAGCTTGTCAGCCCAGGCATAGAGGAAATCTATGCTGTCTGCAAGCTGTGACTCTCCTGGCCCCAATACATAGTAGATGAAGTTATAGGCTATCTCGGTGAACGTACCTTCAAGATACATCTTTCTGATACCTTCGCCTTCATAGGTGATACTATCACCAAACTTTTCTCCGATGAAGTCAAAGATTCGGATAGCAGCATCGGCGATCTCATCTTCTACACTGTCTTTGATGAAATGCTTAAAGACAAACATTCTATGCTCGATGATATGACCTGCCACTTGCTTTGTGTTGAAGTTCATTTCAAACATCTTCCTCTGGGCGCGATGGCTCTTCCTGTCGGCTTCCATTGCCTCCATCACTTCGCTGATAATGAGGCAGAGCCAGTGCATATCACTTCTTGGCTCCTGATGGAAGCCGTGCTTTGTAGCAGTCTCATGGGCCTGCTTCACATACTCTCTGATTTTCGCTTCATTCATTATCGTAATCTTTGATTTTTTCCCAAAAGCCTTCCAATCCTTCAAAACGATTCGTCGTGTCGGCACCATCTTGATTGAAAGAAGGAACAACAATTTTGGGTATCACTGTTATTTCTTCTATTGTTTCTGCAAGTAGTTCTGGATGCTGAGCAAATTCTCTGAATTTCGTCTTTACAGCAGCTATTGCTTCTCTCAATCCTTCTTCGGTCGGGCCAATAAGAGTCGGCCAGAATTTCGGAATCTTTTGAAAATCGGAGATTTGAAGCTGTTCAACACGTTCCTTCAGATGTTCGTATTCGTCGCGAGTAATGCCGTTTACGCCAAACGGCTTATCTTCTATCAGTCGCCAACAAAGCGACTTGAACCAAAAGATATTGCAATAGACAAAAGTCTTGTTCTCGCCTTCCATAACCACTTTTTATCCTATTTCAGCAATAACCTCTCGACAGATGCGCAGGACACGATGAACTTTGTCAATGTCAAACCAATCGTCCGTCCTCACGCCGCTCTCCATATCTATCCAAAAATCACCAACCTTTGGCGATGTCAGCAGTTGGTAAAGCTTATCTCCAACGTTCTCGGGATTTATGCCTCCAGCATAGCCGACTTTCTCCTGTGATTCGAGAATTTCTATGGGCGTGTCAATTCCTCGGCCACCCGAAGCGTCAAGCAATACGCTGATAACGTCACGGTGCAAATGTGGACTCTCCTTCCAATGCTTCAGAGTATTCTCGTACAGAGTGAGGTCGTTACAACCTTTCTGCTGCACAATCAACTCCTGACCTATGACAATAGGAATCCAGCAAAACTCAGGATTGTCTTTTCTTCCGGAAAGATTAAGCTGAACGCGCTTAAAGATGTCGAGGTTGCCCAGTGTCAGCGCATCGATCTTCTCCCAATCCTTAACGGCTGCATCATGGGCAGCACGTCCACAGATATGCAGGGAGAGGTGCAAGCCACTACCTCGCAAGTTGTTCATCAACTCGGGGTCGAGGTAGCGGTTGCCGTTCTCGTTCCAATGGTAACTGGTTAGCACTCCGAACTCTGCAAGTGGAAACTCTCTCTGAATCTCCAGGAGTGCCTTGATGTCGCTCATAGCGTCAACACCAGTGAATGTGATATGCTTCAGCGTACTCATACCAACTCCTCCACCATGTCATAGACATCTTTAACGGTTACGCACTTGTCAGCCCTCTCGTCTGGAATGTTGACGTAAAGTTCATGCTCTAACTCCATGATGATTTCCACGCAGTCAAGAGAATCGCAATTCAGGTCATCTTCCAAGCGAGCACCTTCTTTGATTTCTTCCTGTTCAACACCCAAAACGTCCGTCAACGTTTCGTTTACTTTGTTCTCAATTTCTTCTCTTTTCATAATTTATGAGTTTAGTTAATCTTCGTACATTCTATGTCTGAGGTAATCGCCGAAGCTGATACCGTCGTAGATTCCATCCGCATGAGCGTAGCGGTGGTAACGCTCCTTTGCTCTCCGCTGTCCGAGGTTGAGAGGTTTGAAAGTCGGCAGCTTTTCAAAAGATAGGTTGGAAAGAGCAACTACCGACGACTGAGTGCTTATCATGCAGCAAAGCGTTTCGCCTATCTCACACGGCCCGCTGGTAATCACCGCCTCTTGTGGCTCAGAATGCCAATAATTATCTGCATAGGAATAGTAGAACACTTTCCTTCCCACTTTCACGTCTTGAACTTTTATTCCTATGCCGTTCATGCGTCACCTCCCTCCTTTATGGCTACTCCTGCCTCGTTGAGCATGGCAACCATGTGGTTATAATGAATCTTCTCGTACCTTGCATCTTCTGGGTAATAAATTGCTTCCTCGTGCCACCTCTTGAAACAGCTGCCGCAAAATATCTGATTCAGGACAGCGATATAGTAGCACGTTTCCGACGGAAGGATGCCAGTATCACAACTGTCGCAGCACATTATCCCTTGTGGCTCAAGACTTACCATACTAAAGCCATCAAAGATACCTCCCTTTACGATGCCGTGGTCAGTGAGTTCACCAGCACCACAACCTGCTTTCATAAATTCTTCTCCAGTGCCCTCTATAATGAGGAACTTGCTTTTTACTAACTTTGCCATAACTAAGCCTCCTTTATTTCTTCGCCATCCTCAGTGAACTTGCGCCCATCTTTGGTGACGATATTGTCATCATCGTCGAACTCCCAGCAGTCCTCGCAATAGTGGCGGTCACCGAGTTTCTTCCATCCGCATTCGTCCAACAGGGATTCAGTGGCCTCTTTGTCATCCCACCAAGTTTCTTCGTCGAGCATTGCACCGCAGTGGTCGCACTCTATATTGAAAAATTCTTGTTTTCGTATCATAGCTTTCCAATATTTGAAGAATTGGAATAAACTGGTGTATTGCCGAAATACTCCCAATCGTTCTCTTTCTCTATAGGTAAAATTGCCCCATTTTCATGGTCGCTGATATAGAAACCGTCTATTATTCTATCTACAATAAAGGTGTCGCCCTTACCCTTCCTTCTCAATACGTCACCGATACAAAAGCGAGGTTTTCTAATATCTTTCAATTCCCCTTCATCCACTGCAAATCCGATTTTTCTCAGGCAATCTTGCACGGAAGAAGCGATATTGATACCTACAACGTCTTTATCTGCCATTTTGCAGATGAAAGCGTTTATTTCTTCAATATTCATTTGCTGCTTCATACTCTCTAATCGTTAAGTAGTCCCTTTTTCAATGGCTCAGCGAGTACCTTGAAAATCTGCCTTTTATCTTCTGGTACATCTTCCTCCGTAATGCTGAAAAGCAAGATGTATGACTGAGGAACACCGAGAGCCTTTGCGAAGCGGTTGACCGTTTCCATCGAAGGCCACGACACTTCCCTCTCAATGGAGCAAACAGCGTTAGCACTTCTACCTGTAAGCTCAGCCAGTTCTTTTTGAGAGATACCTTTTGCCTTGCGAATCTCCTTGATAGCCTTACCAATGTTCATACTTCGACCTCCTTGTTTATCAGTTTGCCACACTCCAACCCAGAATCAAAACCCGCTTGAAATGCAGCTCCGAGAATTGATGTCATTTGATGAATAATTGGGTCTAACTTCTCCTTCATTGCCTGTTGAAGGATAGACCGTATCTGCTTTGCCTGCTCATAAAGCTCTTGTGACTTATAGAAGTTTCCATCAGCCCCACGATAGCCATATTCTCCAGTAACATTGTTGACCGTATAGCCTTCGAGGAAAGAGCCACATTCAGAGCAACATCTTTTTACATCGGGATTTTCTGCCCCACAGACCTTACAAACCATAATCGTTACTTTTTGCGTTTCTTACTCTTTTGTTCAGGGTGACGATTAGCGTAGATTTTGAGTGCAGTCTTGCGGTCATGGGCCATGATAGCCTCACCATTGATAACAAACTCGCGCTCGCTCCGATCTTCGCCATACAACTTGTGAGCACGCTCCTTGCGCCATTGCTCACGTCTTTTCTTCTGTTCTTCAGTCAGAGGACGTGGAACATCAAAGATGTCTCTGCCTCCACCCGCAGCAGCCATCATCAGCATAGCAGCCATTAAAGCTGGCATCTTTCTACTCATTCCTTGTTTCCTTTCTTATTTAGTGAATAACTCTGGCCATTCTTCTAAGGCCGCTTTTCTCTGCTCAACTATTTTCTCTTGCTTCCGCTGTTGCTTCGCCTGAAGCAGAGACAATTTCTTTTTCAAATTCCAAACGCGCATACCGCACAGACGGAGCAGCTTCAGTTCTTCTTCCACCGAACACTTGTAATTGTTCATCCGCGTTGCTCCTACATTCAGACAGCAGCTACCAATACGCTGAGAGCGCGAAGCTGTTTCTTCTCTACTTGCATAGATGATAAGACCGCATTTATTCGGATTGTGCTCAGTATATCCAGTAACCTTTGAACGCTCATAGTAGATGAACGATGAGCGACACTTGTATTCTCCTTCATAGAGCCAGTTGAACACGCGCTCACCAATGCTGAAAGGTACTGCATAGTAGAAATGGGATAGCTTTTTGTCGTAATGGGTATGCTTTTTCTTGAAGTCGGCCATGAAGTCGCTCCAAGTACGCTTGATTTCTATCTCAGTCAGACACTTCGCCTTTGACAACACCAACAAATCGGCCTCATGATTCAAGAAACCCCAATCCACATTCGGAACGACTATATTCTGTCGAATGTAGTACGGTGAATCGGGATAACCTGTAATGATTGTCTCGATCTGTTCCAGTGTCAGCTTAGTCTCAGGCATTAGCGTCTTTCTGGATTCTCGTTATTACTTTTGTTCCCTCCAGCCAAGCATAGCGGGCAATGGAGAAAGCACCCCATGCAAAGAGACCGTAAAGCCAGAAATGCGAGGCACCGACAATAATACCGTAGATGGTGCCAAATACCATGATAACGAACATAAGGGAAGCTATTATCAGCGTCCCGAAATCCATGTCACTTGTAATGACTCTTTTTTTCATAATCTTGAAGTTTTGAAGTTAATTATCTTATTTGACACTACAAAGGTAGTTATAATTTATCAAATACGCAAGTTTTTCAAGGAAAAATTTATCAAATCTGCAAAAAAATAAGCCACACGACCCATCACGGGCAGTGTGGCTCCGAGTTATTCACGTTATTTATCGCAGTAGAATGTTCGTCATTCCCTTTGCTGAAGAATCTCGTTGAACGCATCGATAACGCACGGAGTTAGGCTGTCAACGTAGCTACGGATGATAGCCACCTCCTGCTCGTCATACTCCGTGTCAGCATCGCCATTGTAAATCTTCAACGCCAAGGCATGAGCAGCTATGCCGCTGCCCTGCGTGTAGATGAAGTTGGCAAACTCCTTACGCATATTCTGCGTAACGCTGTGAATCTTACTGAGGTCGGTAAAGACCTTCACTTCGTCGAAATTGATTTTCATAATGCTATTGTTTGTTTATACTAATTCTGTCTGTTGATTATACGAGCGGTGTACTTCGTATCATAACCATCTATATTTGTCGTCCTGGAAGAATCGTACACAAGTAGGAACTCCATGGTGTCGCCTGCCCCCATTTCGCTCCTATCCCAATGACCACCATCCCAGTGTGTCATCAGCGGATATTTGTTGTTGTTCCACGGGTGTTCGTTGCTCGATGTCTTGATGTTGTTCCTACCGTACACATAGAAGTTGTTAGAACCGAGGTCAGCGCACACCAGGAAGCGGATGACGAAGTTCGTGCCGGACGTCAGCCCCAGCATCGAATAGATTTCGGCAAGCTGAGGCAGTATGACACCCGCCTTGTTGTCGCCACCGTCAGCCGTGGAGTTTACTATCTGGATGCTGCCGGAGGTCAGTCCCATGTCGTAGATGGTGTTGTTCGACGTGAGGCTCTTCTTGTAGAAGGTGTGGAACGTGATGCCGCTGTTCAGCCTCAGACATTTGGTGATGCCGAGCCTGTTTATCGTGCCGGAGCCAGCATTGACGATGTTCGCCTCTACGGAGCCGTCATCAGCGCTCAGGACGATGTTGATATCCTGGCTGTTCGACGATGACGTGCCTGCAGGACGCTTCACCAGAGCGATGCGTCCGTAGTCGTAGTCTCCGGCGTTAAGTCTCGCGCCGATGGTGGCAAGGTCGCCGCCAGTGAAGCCGTTGTTAGAGACGGCGAAGCCGCGCCATGTGTAGGACAGTCCCCATCCGCTCACACCAGTGGACGTGAGGAGCACCTTATTGTCGTTGGAGGTCAGCGAACCCGAAAAAGTTCCTGTAGCACCTACCAGCTGACCAGAGAACTTACTGTCACCACTTATCTCACACCCTGTGGCATACATTTTTCCCAGCAAGGTCACTCTAAACGCTGCATTGGCCCTGTTCTCATAAGACGCACCAACCCAAAGGGGGAAGTCATTACTACCGCCTGGAGCACCGCCCATGCCAGCTGCTACCGTTCCTACAGAGTTATAGACCAGTATGCGGTTCGTCTGCGTGAACTTTATGATGGCTTCATCAATGAGGGCAAACTCAGCGGCGATAAACTTCAGATAATCGGCCTGCTCCCAATGCGCCGTGTCGTTGTATGGCTGTGCCGTGGAGTAGTAGCCCTCGCTCGTCGTGCGCTGTTTCATGCGCCAGTAGGTATAGGCCCCGCTTGCAGACTTCCTGGCTCTCACCACATGGCGAACCCCAGTACCGCCTCCGAAGAAGTAGTAGGTTGATTTGTCGCCTTGCGTGCTGGCCACCCAGTTGCCTACAAAGACATGCTGAATATCCTCAGCCTTGCGGTCATTGCTGCTCTCGATCCAGTCCGTCGCTGCCGTCCCTTCCTCCAGCTTCGGCATGGAAATCCAACAGTAGTGCGAATACTGTGCAAGTCTGAACAGCACTCTATACTCCGCTGAAGAACTGAGTGAAGAAGGGGTCTTGAATGTCACAGAGTGGCGAAGTGTTCCAGCGCTCATCTGCCAAAGCACAGAACCATCGCCAGTGAAATTAAC
>Ga0247609_10007631_pt1 | contig 10287 bp, 8 predicted proteins | sample 172DNAGHGlowgp2_FD_193487 | JGI IMG/M metagenome (GOLD analysis project Ga0247609, IMG submission 193487) | Sheep rumen microbial communities from Palmerston North, Manawatu-Wanganui, New Zealand - 1728 DNA GHGlow gp2 | ecosystem: Host-associated > Mammals > Digestive system > Stomach > Rumen ...
TGAAAACGCTATCTGCCATGAACTACGAGGCCGCCGAGACACTTGTGGTTGGTGATATGGCTGTAGACATTTTGATGGGAGCCAATGCTGGGACGAAGACTTGTGGCGTGACTTACGGAAACGGAACCAAAAGAGAACTAGAAGAGGCTGGAGCTGACTATATCATAGACAGCATTACCCAACTTATTGAAATAACCCAAATATTTTGATAACATGATGAAAAGTTTTAAGTCAACAGCGTGGATTCTTCCACAACCAGTGCTGATTATCGGCACTTATGATAAGAATGGTAAGCCCAATGCGATGAACGCAGCTTGGGGTGGACAGTGGGATATGCACGAAATCATAATTTCACTTGGTTCTCATGCCACAACAGACAACCTTACCGAAAATCCAGAATTAACGGTTTCTTTCGCTACAGCGAATACTATGATAGCCTCTGACTATGTAGGTATCGTAAGCGGTAGGAACACGCCCGACAAGATGGAAAAGACTGGCTGGACAACAGAAAAGGCTCCTAATGTCAATGCTCCCGTTTTCAAAGAGTTCCCAATGACACTAGAATGTCGTGTAAAACAAAAGATAGACGAGAGCGAGACAGGCTATTATCTCGTAGCCGAAATTGTCAATATCCTCTGTGATGAAAAGTTCTTGGCTGAAGATGGCAAACCCGATGTGGAGAAAATGGAACTTATCACCTTCGATCCAGTACATCATACTTACATTCAGTTGGGAAAGACTGTTGGTAAAGCTTTCTCTGACGGTAAACTGATAAAATGAGTTGATCAAATATAATAGAAAAAAGTCCGCTGAAAATCAGCGGGCTTAAAACAATCTTTACGGAGTTTGCGGAGAGAACAGGATTCGAACCTGCGAACCGGTTTTGCCGGTTACACGCTTTCCAGGCGTGCCTCTTCAACCACTCGAGCACCTCTCCTTGATTTCGGTTTGCAAAGGTACGATAATAAATTGATAATTGACAATTGGTAATTGATAATTAACAATTCATAACGCTTCGTTGTTGCTTATGCTCCCCCGTTTAGGCTGTTGGTCAGCCCTGTTGTATAGCTGGGAAGATGCTGAGAACGTTGTTAGTGGTAACGGTACTGATTTGCTCCATCGTAACATGGTAGCACTCTGCCAACTTTCGTGCAACCTCCACGACAAAAGCACTCTCGTTACGTTTGCCTCGATATGGAACTGGAGCCATATAAGGACTGTCAGTCTCCAGCACGATGCGTTCGAGCGGCACACTTGCGGGAAGGACCTCTGGCAGGTGCGACTTCTTGAAAGTTAAGACTCCGCCAATACCCAAGACGAAACGCTCGAACTGCAACAGCTCGGCAGCTTCTTTCTCGTTGCCTGTAAAACAATGAAAAACTCCTCCGGGCAACTCGTCTTTATATTTCTTCAGCAGATTCACCATCTCGTTCTGTGCTTTGCGGCAATGAATCATCATGGGCAACTGCATTTCCACCGACCACTGTACTTGTTCTTCGAAGGCTTCTAACTGCTCATGTTCATACTCACGACTCCAGTAATAATCAAGACCAACTTCACCGATGGCTATATAATGACTGTTATTCTGAGATTGTGTGACGATGTTTTCTTCGGACTGAGAAAGGAAATATAGTTCCTTGATCTTTTGCAATTGCTCATGCCAATCCTTCTTGACTTCTTCGGGATGAAGACCGAACATTGGATAGAGAAAACCTTCGTACAGTTTAGAAAGTTGCAAAGAGCGTTGAGACGATGGGTAGTCAATTGCCGGTACAAAGATTTTGCCAATTCCAGCAGTCCTTGCACGTTCGATGACTTCAGACAAGTCTGTCTGAAACTCTTCACCATCAAGATGAGAATGGGTATCTATGAAATTCATAATTTGAAAACTATGGGAATGCCGACCATGGACCGGGTTGGTTGTCCGTTACTGATACCGGCTTTCCATTTCGGCATCATACCGACAACGCGCAAGGCTTCGCGGTCTAAACTTGCTTCTACCGATTTGTTCACATTGATATTGCTCACGGTTCCGTCAACATTAACGATGAACGTCACGAAAACAGTACCTTGTATTTTCTGTACTTTGGCTGTTGGTGGATATTTCAAGGTTTTAGTAATCCATTTCATGAAGGGCACCCACCCTATCGATGGTTCAGGCGCATTCTGCACAACACGTAGTTGGAGCGGATTTTCATGTAAGTCAAGAGGTACTGGTGGAACCTTCATCAGTTCTTCAGTAATATCAGGGGGAACTTCAACGGGCATGATAGGCTGAGGAACTGTTGTAGAAGACGAGGATTCTGTTTGTGGCAAAGGGTCGGATATTTTCGTTTCTACCAGTTTCTCAGATGCCGGGGCAATTTCTTGGGGAGCGACAACAGCCATCATGTCTTTTTGGTCTAAAGCAGGAAGCTGTTCAAGATCTTGCGCGATGTCATCCAGCAGCTCTTCTTCGGTATCATCATGATTAGAGGATGTGGTTAACTCAAGAGCTGAAAAGCACAATGAAAGCGCAACAATGAGTCCCAGAAGGAAACCTGTACCCCTTCTTCTATTTAAATCGGCTACTTGTATTTTTTTTATTTCCATCATTTATATGGCATTCACAACATGCTGAGGATGACCTTCTATAAAGGAACGTACATTGTCTATGGCAATATCGACAAGTCGGGAGCGTGCTTCAAAAGTTGCCCATGCAACATGAGGGGTGATATAGGCATTGTGGCAGTGAAGCAAAGGGTTATCCATTGATGGAGGCTCTTCACTAAGGACATCTGCACAATAGGCCGTCAACTGTCCACTCTTTAAGGCGTTAGCCACATCTTGGTCGTTAACCAAGGGACCACGACCTGTATTGATGAGAATAGCTCCATGTTTCATCAGCGACAATGTATCTGCATTCATCAGATGGTATGTGTTATCAGTAAGTGGACAATGTAACGTAAGTACGTCACTGGTTGTCAATAGACCTTGAAATGTCGTTTTCTGAATGAACGAAGGGAGTTCTTTTGATGATTTGCGAGTACTGGCGAAAACATCCATTCCGAAAGTGTGGGCAATGTTTGCCACGCGCAAACCGATATTGCCAAGGCCGACTATTCCGATGGCTTTTCCTGTCAGTTCCAACAACGGTGTGTTCCAATAGCAGAATCCTTGCTGTTTACTCCACACTCCCGCCCTACTTTCATGAGCATAGTGATCAACGTGGTTGGTAACGTTCAACAGATGCGCAAACACCAATTGTGCAACACTGTCGGTACTATATGCCGGTATATTGGTAACGATAATGCCTCGCTGACGGGCTGCCTCAATATCCACATTATTATATCCTGTTGCCAAGATACCGATATAGCGGACACGAGGAAGCAGCTGCAAATGTTCAGCCTTAATCAGCACCTTGTTGGTGATCAATATGTCAGCATTCTTAGCTCTTTCCAGTAGTTCGTCAGGACGGGTAAAATCATAAACTGTCAGCTCTCCTATAGCAGAAAGAGGCTGCCAAGAAAGATCACCCGGATTGGCTGCAAAACTATCTAATATAACAATGTTCATCATTCAGTTTCCTTCTTATTTTCGTCTTTATCACCCCAACAAGTCTTCATCCATTGGTATAGCCGTTCTTCGGCAGGACTATGTTGTGCATGCCAGAAACGTATAGACTGAAGCGCATCGGGTAAATATTGCTGAGGAGTAAAATGTCCGGGATAGTCGTGCGGATACTTATAGCCGTCACTATAGCCCAACTCTGCCATTAACTTAGTTGGAGCATTTCGCAGATGAAGTGGTACGGGTAGGTTTCCGCTCTCTCGGACTTTTGCCAACGCAGCATCAATACCCAAATAAGCAGAGTTACTTTTGGGGCTTGTTGCCAAATAGACGGCACATTCAGCCAAAGGGATGCGACCTTCCGGCCATCCTATTTTCATCACAGTGTCAAAAGCCGCATTAGCCAATAGAAGTGCGTTGGGATTGGCAAGCCCAATGTCTTCTGCCGCACTGATCACTAATCTTCTTGCAATAAACTGAGGGTCTTCTCCCCCTTCTATCATTCGTGCCATCCAATAAAGAGCTGCATCGGGGTCACTGCCGCGTATGCTTTTAATAAATGCAGAGATGATATCATAGTGCATTTCACCATCCTTGTCGTATGCCAAAGGATTCTGTTGCAGACAGGAAACAACTTTTTCGTCTGTAATTTCTATGTCGATGCTTTCCTCTGAAGTGACAACCAACTCCAATATATTGAGTAATTTCCTGGCATCACCACCACTATAGCGCAACAAGGCATTTGTTTCAGACAACTTGATATGGTGTTTCTTCATTTCAACATCTTGGTTTACAGCACGATGTAAGAGTTCCAACAAGTCTTCTTTTTCTAATGGCTTCAACACATAGAGTTGACAACGCGACAACAACGGACGTATTACTTCAAAAGAGGGATTTTCGGTAGTGGCTCCAATCAGCGTAACTGTTCCTTTTTCTACTGCGCCCAACAGTGAATCTTGCTGAGACTTGGAAAAGCGGTGTATCTCGTCTATAAAAAGAATAGGCGAAATACTATTGAAAAAGCGGTTGCTTTCAGCGCGCTGAATGACCTCACGCACATCCTTAACGCCGGAAGTAACGGCTGACAAGGTGTAGAATGGAGTTTCCAACTGGTGGGCAATAATTTGAGCTAATGTCGTTTTCCCCACACCGGGAGGTCCCCAAAGAATAAATGAAGAAATGCGCTTCGACGTAATCATGTTACGAAGCACAGCACCTTCACCTACCAGATGTTTCTGGCCGATATACTCGTCTAACGAACGCGGTCGTAGTCTTTCTGCTAACGGTTCCATGCTACAAAAGTAGGAAAACTATATCATACGGCAAAAAAATCTTCATGAAAAAGTTGTGAATTAGATGCAAACTCACTACTTTTGCACCGCACCAATGAAAGGAGAAAACACGAAATGAAGTTCACACTATAAACCATATCATAACAGAACATGGCTAAAGCAAAAAAAAAGGCACTGACACTCAAGACATTGAATAGAAGTAACGTATGGGACGTTCAAGAGAATGACATCTTCAGAATGTGGGAAGCAGCAGAAAAGGATGCCGACCTTGCTGATAATTCACGTCACTATACGAACGTCATTAAAAGTGCATTTGACGTAGAAGTGATTACTGTGGACAAGCCTGAAGTAATCAAAAAATATGAAGCCAGGGGATGTAAGGTAGGACAGGTACGTTTGAATGAAAACACCAAAGTAAAATGGGCTATTAAAAAGAAAGCTATTCTACGCATCACCGACCTTACCTACGAGAATATACGACATATTACAGCCATTAAACTTCTTGAAGTTCTGGAACGCAATTTCGGCAGTGGGTGGGAATCGTTGTCACAAAGTGTAAGAGACATTGTTGAGACAGGATTCGATATCAGTACAACCACACTTCCAAAAGACAGATTAAAGAAGAAAGGCGGAATGTATGAGAAGAAGGTTGCCGATGGTTTTGAAGTACTGGAAATTCCAAAAGGAACATGGGTAGAAGCTATTTTCGCCAAAGAGAAACCAGAAGAAGAAAAGCCAGAACCCATTGTTGATGATGAAGAGGACGTGAAGGAATTTCTTGATGATGAAGAAGAAGATTTACCCGACATTGATGACCACTTCAACGATCCTGATGAAGATGACGACCAGTTTGACGACGACAGACTGACAGAAGAAAGTTATCGAACAACCTTTGACGAGGAACAAGACTTAAGCGACCTGGAAGCAGCAGAGGTAGCTGACGATGAAGAATACTAAAAATCCCCGTTTAACTGCTTTATGTGCTACATGAGCATACCTATTTATAGGTATTTCAAACATAAAATCGCAATCTTTCAGCCAGGTTGCGATTTATTATTTGTACCTTTGCACAAAATCTATCGGGCATGAAACTCTCAGAACTGAAAACCGGAGAATGTGGCATCATTGAGAAAGTAGCTGGACATGGCGGCTTTCGCAAGCGCATTATCGAGATGGGGTTCATTAAAGGAAAAATTGTCGAAGTATTACTTAACGCCCCCCTTGAAGACCCTGTCAAGTATAAAATCATGGGCTACGAGGTGTCGCTACGCCATAGCGAAGCAGACCAGATTACGGTTAGGAAGACTGACAACCTTGACGACAACAACAACCATGATGGAGAATTCAGAAAAACATCTTATACGACATTCAACAACCAGAACAATGCCGACTCGTCACCAGTCATCAATGTAGCTCTTGTCGGAAATCCAAACTGTGGAAAGACTTCTCTTTTTAATTTCATCTCCGGTGCCCATGAACGTGTCGGTAACTATTCTGGTGTTACCGTTGATGCCAAAGAAGGATATGCCGACATTGATGGCTATCATTTCAATGTTGTTGACTTGCCTGGCACATATTCGCTATCAGCCTATTCGCCCGAAGAATTGTATGTTCGCCGACAGATTATAGACAAAACTCCAGATGTTATCATCAACGTTATTGACACCAGCAATCTTGAACGCAATCTCTATCTAACCACACAACTTATCGACATGAATATCCGGATGGTTTGTGCCTTGAACATGTTTGATGAGACTGAGAAACGTGGCGATAATATAGACTTTGACAAAATAGGTGAACTATTCGGTGTCCCGATGGTACCTACGACGTTTACAACAGGAAGAGGAGTTGAACAATTGTTTAAAACCGTCATCAGTATTTTCGAGGCTGCCAACGGCATCCTCCCGAAAGAACAAACAAAACTCCCCTATCGACATATTCATATCTTACATGACCATGAGGTGGAAAACGGCATTAAAGATATTCAAAAATTTTTGAAGACCGATAATGCTGTAACCCTTCGCTACTCTACCCGCTATCTTGCCATTAAACTCTTGGAGAACGACCATGAGGCTGAACGTTATGTAGCTCAACTGCCTCAAGGAAAATCTGTAATGGAAGCTCGCGACAAAGCTGCCAAACGCATCTTGGAAGAAATGAAAGAAGATAGCGAGACAGCCATTATGGATGCCAAATATGGGTTTATCCATGGAGCACTGCAAGAAGCCGGATACGTGATGGGACATGAAAATGACACCTATAAGATGACGCATTTCCTTGATCGGATTATCACACACAAATGGTTAGGATTCCCGATCTTTATATTCCTCATCTGGCTTATGTTTGAAACGACTTTCTCACTCGGTCAATATCCAATGGACTGGATTGAGGCAGGCGTAGGATGGTTGGGTGAAATCATCAGTCAGGGTATGCCGGAAGGTCCTATCAAGGCAATGCTTGTTGATGGAGTCATCGGAGGTGTAGGTTCGGTCATCGTCTTCCTTCCCCAGATTCTCATCCTCTATGGTTTCATTTCTTTCATGGAGGACAGTGGCTATATGGCACGTGCAGCCTTTATCATGGACAAACTGATGCACAAGATGGGACTTCACGGGAAATCATTTATTCCGCTCATCATGGGCTTTGGTTGTAATGTGCCTGCAGTGATGGCAACACGAACGATAGAAAGTCGTCGTTCACGGTTGATTACCATGTTGGTATTGCCGTTGATGAGCTGTTCTGCGCGACTACCTATCTACATCATGATTATCGGAACATTTTTCGCAACACAATGGCGCTCCACTATCATGATTTCTCTCTATGTCATCGGCATTGTCATGGCTGTCTTGATGAGTCGCCTTTTTAGCCAATTCGTCATCAAGGGTGAAGACACTCCTTTTGTGATGGAACTACCTCCTTACCGTTTTCCAACGTGGAAAGCCATTTTCCGACATACATGGGAGAAAGGGAAACAGTATCTGAAAAAGATGGGAGGAATCATTCTTGTAGCCAGTATCATTGTATGGGCTCTAGGTTATTTCCCACACAACGACAGTTTAAACAAACAACAGCAACAGGAACAAAGCTACATCGGCCGTATCGGTAAGACCATAGAACCCGTTTTCCAACCACAAGGTTTCGACTGGAAACTTGATGTCGGCATCATCTCTGGTGTTGGCGCAAAAGAAATCGTTGCATCAACAATGGGTGTACTCTACTCCGACGACGACAGTTTTGCCGACGATGATTCCTATAGTGAAAACACCGATAAGTATTCTCATTTGCGTCAACAGATGTTACGCGATGGCATCACCCCATTGACCGCATATTGTTTCCTATTGTTCGTCTTGCTCTATTTCCCTTGCATAGCAACCATAGCAGCTATAAAAGGAGAAACCGGTTCGTGGCGTTGGGCATTGTTTACAGCCATTTATACCACGTTGTTAGCATGGTGTGTCTCGGCTGCCGTCTATCAAATCGGAAGTCTGTTCTGACCATCAGCCCAACAACAGCATTTCTGTTCTTGAAAACAAAACAATATAAACAATGGCGACAATCCCGTAGAGAGATTGTCGCCAAATGTTATCTGCATCAGTTCTTGTGAACAGTGCTTTACAGTTTAAAGGTTGAGTTCCTTCTTGATGGCTTCCACCTTCTCGGCAGCCGCATTCATGCAACGCTCATAGCATCCGGCGCATTTGAAGGATGGATCTTTAACCTCGAGATAGAACTTAATCTTCGGCTCTGTACCAGAAGGACGTACGCTGACCTTCGTTCCGTCTTCACAGAACCACTGCAGCACGTTGCTCGTATCAGGCATGTCAATCTTGGAAATGCTGCCATCGGCATTGCGCTGCTCAAGCGTCTTGTAGTCCTTCCAGACAACAATCTTTGAACCTGCGAGTTCTGTCGGCGGATTGTTACGGAAGTCTTCCATCATCTGCTTGATTTCATCAGCACCACTCTTTCCAGGTTTCACAACATTGATAGTTGTTTCGTGTGAGAATCCGTATTCGGCATAGATGTTCATCAGCAAGTCGTAGAGTGTCATGCCGTTGTCGCGAGCCCATGCTGCAATCTCGCAGATCAGACAGATAGAGGCTGGTGAATCCTTGTCCCTGACCTTATCGTAAGGCAAGAATCCGAACGACTCCTCACCACCACCGATATACTTCTTCTTTCCTTCGTTGATGCGAATTTCGTTAGCAATCCACTTGAATCCAGTGTAGCAGTCCATGTATTCCACTTGGTTCTTCTTGGCAATTTCGGCAATAACCTCAGTTGTAACGATGGTCTTTACCAAGAATTCGTTGCCCTTGAGCTGGCCCAATTTCTTCTTGTTAGCGATGATGTACCAAGAGAACATCATACACGTCTGGTTTCCATTCAGAATTTCCCATTCGCCCTTGGCATTGCGGCAGACGATGGCAAGGCGGTCAGCGTCAGGATCGGATGCAATCACCAGGTCGGCATTGAGTTTCGTACCGAGTTTCATACCCAAAGTCATAGCTTCTGCATTCTCTGGATTCGGGCTGACTACAGTCGGGAAATTACCGTCGATGACCATCTGCTCAGGAACAACATGGATGTTCTGGAATCCCCAGGAACGCAGTGCCATAGGGATGATGACACGACCTGTTCCATGCATCGGACTATAGACAATGTTGAGGTCTTTCTGGCGCAGGATAACATCCTGGTCAACCATAGCCTCTTTCACAGCCTGAATGTAGTCCCAGTCCATCTCACCACCAATAGGAATAATAAGGTCTTTGTTTCCTTCAAACTTCACATCAGAAATGCTCACCTTGTTCACCTCATCGATGATACCAGTGTCGTGCGGAGAGAGAACTTGTGCGCCATCGTCCCAATATGCCTTGTAGCCGTTGTATTCGCGTGGATTGTGAGAAGCTGTCACGTTGACACCTGCCTGACAACCGAGCTGGCGGATGGCAAATGAGATTTCCGGTGTCGGACGGAGACTCTCAAAGAGATAAACCTTGATGCCGTTAGCCGAGAAAATGTCAGCAACACTCTCAGCAAACATACGTCCGTTGTTACGACAGTCGTGCCCAACAACAACACTGCACTGCTTACCTGGGAAAGCCTTCAGAATGTAATTGGCAAAACCCTGTGTTGCCATTCCAACGATATACTTGTTCATACGGTTTGTTCCTGCTCCCATGATTCCACGGAGACCGCCTGTTCCGAATTCCAAGTCGCGATAGAAAGCATCGATGAGTTCTGTCTTGTCCTCATTGTCTAACATTGCCTGTACGGCATTGCGTGTCTCTTCGTCAAAAGCAGGAGACAACCACTGCTTTGCCCGTTCTTCGCATTGGGCGATAAGAGCTGCGTTATTTTCCATATAATATAAGGTGTTTAGAAATTAGTATTGTCAATTATGAATTATGAATTGTCAATTATGAATTGTCAATTATGAATTGTG
>Ga0247609_10007637_pt1 | contig 10283 bp, 8 predicted proteins | sample 172DNAGHGlowgp2_FD_193487 | JGI IMG/M metagenome (GOLD analysis project Ga0247609, IMG submission 193487) | Sheep rumen microbial communities from Palmerston North, Manawatu-Wanganui, New Zealand - 1728 DNA GHGlow gp2 | ecosystem: Host-associated > Mammals > Digestive system > Stomach > Rumen ...
AGGCGTTCCATGACAGGTATTATTCAAGGGTAAAGGCAGCACATACTGCAAGCATAGTTGCCAGTGTTGCTGTATCACTGGTCTTATCCTGCGTTATTTGTCTGGTGAATGCGAACCGTATTAAGAAGGCAGAAGATTAATTATCCTACAATACCCAAAACCCTGAGCAGTGTTGCTGCAAATACATAGAGGAAGTCGATCATTCCTGCAGCGATGACGAGGACGAACCAGACGCGCTTGACGCTGAAATTTCTGTTCTTTCTAAGTTCGTCGTGAAGAGGTGTCGTGATGTTCTTGAAGAGGATGATCTTCTTCTTGGTAAGTCTTCCGACAGTGATCTTAACGATAGAGATGCCGCCGTCACAAAGGAAGGGGAGTCCAACGATGAAGTAGAGGAGCGGGACTCTGCAGTAGATCAGGAAGAATGCGATGAAGAAGCCAAGGCCGCGGGAGCCGGCGTCACCCATGAGCATTTTCGAGGGGTGGAAGTTATAAAGAAGATATGCCATGACGGAAGGAATAAAGACGATAAGGAGAATTATCGAATTCCTGTCGGGCAGGGATAGTGCCATGAATCCCATGAGGAATGTAGTAAATACCGCAAGGATAGAGAGCGTTCCCGAGAGGCCGTCTATGCCGTCTGTGGCATTTGTGGCATTGATCGATACGACGAAAAGGATCACAGCGAGGATATAGAAAACGATAGGATTCAAGTCGAAATATGTGCCTGTGATAGCGATATAGACTCTTGTGCCGAAGAAATGGACGCAGATGAATGCTCCGATGAGGGAAACGATGAAGTCAAGGGCGCCTTTGAGATATTCATTCCAGGCATCTGCGGATCTGTCATCGAGCCAGCCTGTGACCATTGCGGCGAGGGTTGCGATAAGGCCCATAGCAAGGCCGGTTACTTCATTGCCGCTCTCGAAAAAGCCCTTATCTGATGTTACCGGGTTATAGATGAAGCAGAGGAGGGCGGAGATAACAAGGAACACCAGCATAAAGTAAAAACCGACACCGGTAGGCTTACCGATGTTCGCTGCTGCGCCCTGGGCGAACTTACGTCCGCGGTCATGTCCCAATAAGACCTTCTCACCGGGAAGGAATCTCAAAAGGATCATTGTAATGGCAAAAGCGGCCGCAAGGCCTATTGCCATCTTGTATATAAAGTACATTAAGAATGCCTCTCGCTCGTTAAGGTTTCTATAACAAAAGCATTATATCCTAACAAATCGCATAAAAAAATCATCAAATAGTGCAATAAATCGACCTGATTGCCTCGTCAGTCTTGGCCAAAATATGTTAATATAACAACTTGTAATTAAGGAGTAACAGATATGGATTACAAAGATTTGATAGCTACAAATTTGGCAGCATGCACAGGCCTTGATAAGGCTCAGGTCGAAGGACTTATAGAGATTCCGCCCAAGCTCGAGCTCGGTGATTTTGCTTTCCCGTGCTTCGTTCTGGCTAAGACCCTTCACAAGGCTCCGCCCATGATCGCTAATGAACTCAAGGACTCTCCTGAGCTCGTTAAGGGCTTTGACGGCACGGTCACAGTTGATACTGCAGGCCCTTACATCAATTTCAGGATCGACAGGGGCATTCTTGCAAAGAGCGTTATCTCTGAGATTACAGAAGCCGGCGACCAGTACGGCAATAAGAACATTGGTGAGGGCAAGAATGTCATCATTGAGTTCTCATCTCCTAATATCGCAAAGCCTTTCCATGTAGGCCATGCTTTCACGACGATCTTAGGCAATTCACTTGCAAATATCTATTCAAGACTCGGTTATAACGTAATCAGATTCAATCATTTGGGCGATTACGGCACACAGTTCGGAAAGCTCATCACGGCTTACAGGCTCTGGGGCGATGAGAAAGCAATGCAGGACAACCCGATTGACGAGCTGACAAGGATCTATGTTAAGTTCCACGATGAGTGCAAAGTATCTCCCGAGCGCGAGAAGGAGCTCGAAGACACAGCAAGAGACAACTTCAGGAAGCTCGAAGAGGGCGAACCTGAGGAAGTGGCTCTCTGGCAGCGTTTCAGGGACCTGTCACTCCAGGTTTTCGAGAAGACATATGAGAGAATGGGCATCAAGTTCGACAACTACAACGGCGAATCCTTCTATTCATCAATGATCCCCGGCGTCGTAAAGATGCTTGAAGATAAGGGCCTTTTGGAAGAGAGCGAAGGCGCTAAGGTCGTAAAGCTCGATGAAGAGGGCCTTCCTCCGTGCCTCGTTGTAAAGAGCGACGGTACCACGATCTATGCTTCAAGAGACCTTGCAGCAGTTCTCTACAGACATGAGAAGTTCAATTTCTACAAGAATATCTATGTTGTAGGACTTCCGCAGCAGCTCCACTTTAAGCAGGTTTTCGCTGTGCTCAAGAAGGCTGGCTACGACTTTGCTGACGACTGCGTACACGTAGGCTTCGGCCTTTTGAAGTTCAAGCCCAAGAAGGATGAGAACGGCAATGAAGTAGTTGAGGCATTCTCAACACGTGCCGGCAACATCATCAAGCTTGACGATTTCCTTGATAAGACTACAGAGAAGACGGCTGAGATCATAAGAAAGAACAGTGAGCTTAGAGGCGGTGACATGACCGACGAGCAGATCGCAAAGGTATCTGAGGTTGTAGGTCTCGGTGCGGTTTCTTATACATATCTCAGGGCAGGAAGAGAGAAGGATATCCTCTTTGACTGGGATGACATGCTCGATTTTGAGGGCGATACAGCGCCTTACCTCATCTATACATATGCGAGGATCAAGTCGATCTTAAGGAAGGCTGAAGATCAGGGCTTTAAGGGCTCTGTTGATGCAGCAGCGGGGCTTACTGCCGAAGATGAGTATGCTGTCATCAGAAGCCTTGCAGACTTCAAGGATGCGGTCGTTAAGGCTGCTGAGAGCTATGAGCCTTTCATGATCTCACGCCAGATCTCACTGATCGCAAGGAATTTCAACCGTTTCTACAACAATTCCAGGATCTTAAACTGCGATTCGGCTGAACTTCGTGATGCACGTCTTAAGCTTTGCGAAGCCGTTGCCGACTGCATCAAGTCCGGACTCGATATGCTCGGAATCGGCGTTGTCGAGAAGATGTAATTAGAAAGGCAGATCGATGGAGAACACAACTAACAGCTCGGTGCCTGATTTTAAGGAACTGAAATACACAAGACCTGATCTTGATAAGTTCACGGAGACAGTAAAAGCCGTTAGATTAAGGCTCATGACCGCAAAGACTATAGAGGCAGCGGATGAGGCAATAAGTGAGTACGAGATTGCAATAAGCTCTTTTGATACTCAGTATGCGCTTTGCCAGATCCTCCACGATCTTGATACTTCAAACGAATTCTATAATAACGAGATGGAGTTCTTTGATGAGGCGACAGCCAGAGTCCAGGAACTCTCATCCGCTGTTCTATCAGGCCTTCTTACGGCGCCCTGCGCTGATTCCCTGAAGGTCAAGTACGGTCCCATGATCTTCCGCAAGGCAAAAAACCAGAGGGAGATCATTTCGAGCGAGGTAATTGATGACCTCACCGAGGAATCAAAGCTCGAGAATGAGTACTCCCAGAAGCAGTCCGAAGCTGAGATCCCGTTCGGCAAGAAAACATTGAATCTAAGCCTTATCCAGCCTTATCTCCAGTCAACTGACAGGAAGGTAAGAAGAGAGGCTCATATCGCGCTTGATAAGTATTACATGTCCCGTAAAGACACCTACGACGTTATCTACGATGAACTCGTGAAGGTGAGGACACAGGCAGCAAGAAAGCTCGGCTATGAGAACTTTACAGAGCTCGGCTATAAGCGCATGGAACGTTACGATTACACCAGGGAAGACGTTGCTTCTTTCAGGGAGAATATCAAGAAATACATCGTTCCGCTTACGGTGCAGATAAGAAAGCTCCAGAAGGACAGGCTCGGCGTCGATGAGCTTATGTTCCACGATCTGCCGTGTCTCTTTAAGGACGGTAATCCTGCACCTGTTGTAAGCAAAGATACTTATGAGGAATCAGCTGGAAAGTTCTTCCGTAAGATGTTCGGCGCCAATCCGAGCTTCTTCGATATCCTCTCAGGCCACGGCTATACGGATCTTCTGTCCCGTCCCGTTAAATCCACGGGCGGTTACTGCATGTATCTTGAGGATTACTGCATTCCGTTTATCTTCATGAACGGCAACGGCACTTTCGATGACGTTGCGACTGTGATCCACGAGGGCGGACATGCCTATGCAGCCCTTGCCGGTGCTGAATCCTCGCCGTTTGTGGAGTGCTTGTCTCCTACGCTTGAGACATGCGAGATCCACTCGACATCGATGGAATACATGTCTTATCCTTTCATGAATATCTTCTACGGCAATCAGGCTGAACAGTACTGCGAGCTCCACATGACGGACGGTCTTCTGTTCCTGCCTTACGGCTGTATGGTCGATGAGTTCCAGCACATCATTTACGACAATCCGAACATGACACCAAATGAGCGTCACGAGATCTGGAGAATGCTCGAGCAGTCCTACCAGCCGTTTACAGAATACGATGTAAACGATACGCCTTTCCATGCTTTGGGCGGCGCCTGGATGAAGAAAGACCATATCTTCACAACGCCTTTCTACTATATCGATTACTGCCTCTCACAGATCTGTGCTCTAGAACTCTGGGACGAGTCCAGGACAGATCTTAAGGTCGCACTGGAGAAGTACAATACTCTCTGCCAGTTGGGCGGCAGCGATACATTCTTAAATCTCATAAAGAAGTCCGGCATTGAGTCTCCATTTGACGTCGATGTCATCAAGCGCCTTGCCTTCAAGTGTGCGGATTTCCTTAATCTGTGAGGCTTAGATGAAGTTCCCGGAAGAGTTCTTAAATGAGATGAATGATTTCTTCTCGCGTTATAAGTACGTACCGCAGGAAGGATTCTTTGAGAGCTTCGAAAAGGAGCCTTTGAAGGGAATAAGATTTTCGAGAACAAAGATTAATTCAGCTGATGAGGAAAAGCAGCTTTTAAATGACCTGGGAGAGGGCGGAAACCCTGTCCCGTGGTGCTCCGGCGGATATTACGTCAATAACGAGACAGGCGGAAAAGAAGCGCTCTACCACGCCGGCGTTTACTATCCCCAGGAGCCTTCCGCGATGCTTCCTGCGCAGGTCATGGCAGCAAAGCCCGGCGAGATAGTGCTTGACCTCTGCGCTGCTCCGGGCGGCAAGGCCTGCAGGCTTGGTGAAGACATGAAAGGTCAGGGCATCCTCGTCGCAAACGAGATCAGCTTTGACCGTTCCAAAGCACTCCTCCGCAACATCGAGCGTTCAGGCATCAAGGGCGCTGTTATCCTTAATGAAACGCCAGAAAACATTGCTTCGCGCCTTCCTCTGTTCTTCGATAAGATCCTTATCGATGCACCGTGCTCCGGAGAGGGAATGTTCAGAAGAGATCCGGGTGCAGTTAAGAGCTACATGAACTACGGCCCCAAGGTCTGTGTTCCTTTGCAGGAATCTATCCTCGAAGCAGCCCATAAATGCCTTAAAGAAGGTGGTTCCATCGTTTATTCCACCTGTACTTTCTGCGTTGACGAGGATGAGAACCAGATCAAGCGCTTTATTGAGCGACACCCTGAATACCATGTAAAAGCTCATCCTGAGATAGAAGGCATTACACATAACGGCAAAGATTCGATCCTGCCCGGCTCCATGAGGATCTGGCCTCATTTATCCGAAGGTGACGGCCATTTCTGCGTTCATATCGTTAAGGGTGAGGAAAAGGACCTTAAATCTGCAGAAGAACTGCTTATCAGGAACGAAGTGCGCTCTAAGGACAAGAATGTTGAAGCTGCAATGGATATGCTGGATGAAGTCTTATCTGTTAAGGGCAGGGAAGACATCCTCAAAGGTGAATTCATAAGCCACGGCACGGGCATCTTCCAGATGACTTTTGACGAGAAGCTCTTTAAGGGTCTCAAGGTCGTAAAGACAGGCCTTTATGTAGGTGATATCAAGCCTTTGAAGTCGGGAAAGAAGGTTTTCGAGCCCTCCAACAGCATAGCGCTTGCTTTAGACAGGTCTGAGATCAGGGATGACTCATATCTGGGGCTTTCACGTGACGACGACAGGCTGCTTAAATACTTAAGAGGCGAGACTATATCTGTTACTCCTGAAGACGGCCTGAAAACTTCAGGAACGATTCTTGTAGGCATCGGAGACTATCCGCTGGGCTTTGCCAAGATCAACGGACAGACCGCTAAAAATATGTATCCCAAGGCATGGAGGCTTATATGACGGAATTCAAACTTATTCTTGCGACATCCAACAAGGACAAGGCAAGAGAGATCGCAGAGATATTATCTGACACACCTTTTGTCGTAACGACAATGAAGGAAGAGGGCTTTGATCCCGATATCGTTGAAGATGGCAAGACCTTTGAAGAGAATGCTCTCATAAAGGCGCGCGCCGTACATGCTCTCGCTAAGGGCGCTTACGTCATGGCTGATGACTCCGGCCTCTGCATCGATGCGCTTGACGGCGCTCCTGGCATATATTCCGCAAGATTCTGCGGTGAGGACTCCACATATCCCGAGAAGTTTGCGAAGATCTTCGAGATGCTTAAGGACGTGCCTGAAGACAAGCGCACGGCCAAATTCGTATGCAGCATCGCGGTCGTAAGACCTGACGGCTCCGAATTCACAGTAAGGGGCGAGATCTGCGGCGTTCTCCACGAGAAGCCAATGGGAGACGGCGGCTTTGGCTACGATCCTATCTTCTACGTGCCTGAATTCGGCATGACCACTGCCCAGATGACCAAGGAGCAGAAGAATTCGATAAGCCACAGGGGCAAGGCTTCAAGGGCTATGGCGGAGAAGCTCAAAGAGGAGTTAGGCTGAGGTTGTAAGTCCCGATATTTGACCTCAACATTTTTGGCGAAAAACCTGCGGAAAAAGTTGGGTTTTCCCGATTCTCAACATTTTCCTCAACATTTTCGGCGAAAAACCTGCGGAAAATGTTGAGTTTTCGTGAGCAGAGGATAATCCGCTGATTTCTGATGTTTTCGGCGCAATCAAAACAAAAAGATTAACGATAATCTGCAAACGCAATAAAACAGCCCGCCTTCTTATTATATTTATTGAAAACACCATGTAATCGTGTTAATATTGTCAGGCGCGTACAAATGTCCGTCTGTGGAAGTATACTTGGGCGCGAAAATCTCATAGAAAGGTCTTGACCTTATGCATCAGGATAACCCCGAATATTTCCTAGTCGACAAAAGAGTTTTGCCTGAAGTCTTCATTAAGGTAATGGAAGTTAAGCAGCGCCTTAACACCGGTGAGTCTGCTTCCGTAAACGAAGCGGTTAGAAAGACAGGGCTTTCCAGAAGTGCATACTACAAGTATAAGGATTCAGTCCTTCCGTTCTATGAGGCGGCAAGCGGCAAGAAGGTTACACTCCTTCTTTCTGTTGAGAACTTCCAGGGTATTCTGTCTGAGATCATAAGGACTATTGCGGAATCCCGCGCAAATATTCTGACTATCAATCAGAATATCCCGATCAACGGCCTTGCAGATATCTCGATCTCCATTGAGACCGTATCGATGTATGGTACAGTTGACGACATAATCAATGATATATCCAAGCTCGCCGGAGTGCGTAAGTGCATGATCCTGAGCAGGGAATAATGAAAGGTAAGGAAAAGTAGAAATGGCAATTAACATCGCAATTTTAGGCTTCGGTACAGTAGGTTCTGGTGTAGCCGAGACCCTGGATATCAACAAGGATGTTATCGCAAAGCGCGTTGGAGAAGAGATCGTTGTAAAGCATATCCTTGACATCAGGGATTTCCCTGAGAGCAGATTCGCAGCTCTTGTTACACATAATGCGGACGATGTCTTCACTGATAAGGACATCAAGATCGCAGTAGAGACAATAGGCGGCGCAAGGATCGCTTATGAATACACCAAGCGTGCATTATCTTCAGGTATCAGCGTTGTTACTTCAAATAAAGAGCTCGTCTCCACAAAGGGACCTGAGCTTCTCGAGATCGCAAGGAACAATAACTGCTGCTATCTGTTCGAAGCTGCAGTAGGCGGCGGCATCCCGATAATAAGACCTCTTTATAAGTGTCTTGCTGCAAACAAGATCACAAAGATCGCAGGTATCGTCAACGGTACAACGAATTACATTCTCTCCCAGATGAAGGATGAGGGTGTAGACTTCGTTACGGCTTTAAAGCAGGCACAGGAGAACGGTTTTGCTGAGGCTAATCCTTCTGCTGACATCGACGGTATCGACGCTCAGAGAAAGCTCTCGATCCTTTCTACGATCGCAAACGACGGCGAATACATCGCGCCTGAGAAGATTTCTGCTGAAGGCATTTCCGCGATCACGACAGATGATATGGCATTTGCAACATCTATCGGCTGTGATATCAAGCTCATCGCTCTTTATGAAGCCGGCGAAAAGCCTGTCGCTTTTGTTGCTCCCGCTTTGGTGGAAAAGAGCAATCTTTTATATAACGTAAACGGCGTATTCAATGCTATTATGGTTGATGGCAACAGCTTAGGACAGGCTATGTTCTATGGACAGGGAGCAGGCACGCTCCCCACGGCATCTGCTGTATGCGGTGATGTTTTAGAGGCTGCAGTAAGCAAGCCTTATGAGAACAGGGCATGGACAGCTGAGAGCGTTGAGATCACACCTTACGATGAGATCACGACTGATATCGTTATCAGAGTGGAGAATGCTGCTGAAGTCGTAGTTAAGGGCTACAGCTGCGTTTATCTTTCCGATGAGGCTATCCTCGTAAGCGGAATCAAGCACAAGGAGATCGAAGCACTTGTAGCTGGTACAGGCGCTAAGTCCTGGATGCACTATCTTAAGTAAGTCCAAATAGGAGATTTGGAGGAATATTTTAAATGAAGGTATTAGTAGTTGGCGGCGGCGGAAGAGAGCATGTTATTTGCTGGAAGCTCAAGCAGGATCCCAGGGTAACCGAGCTTTACTGCGCTCCGGGTAACGGAGGCATCGCTTCAATCGCTACTTGCGTTGATATTAAGGCTACTGATCTCGATTCTATGGTCGAGTTCGCGAAAAAAGAGCAGTTTGATCTCGTTTTCGTAGCTCCCGACGATCCGCTCGCCCTTGGTATGGTCGACAGGATGGAAGAAGCAGGACTCAGAGCCTTCGGCCCTAAAGCAAATGCAGCGATAATTGAAGGTTCAAAGGCTTTCTCCAAGCAGCTCATGAAGAAGTATTCGATCCCTACTGCAAAGTATGAGATCTTCGAAGATGAGCAGAAGGCTCTTGATTACCTTGAGACTCAGCCTATGCCTATCGTTATCAAGTGCGACGGACTTGCATTAGGTAAGGGCGTTATCATTGCCCAGACACTTGATGAAGCCAAGCAGGCCGTAAAGGACATGATGGAAGACAAGAAGTTCGGCAATGCAGGCTCCACGATCGTTATCGAGGAGTGCATGACAGGTCCCGAGCTTACAGTTCTTGCTTTCTCTGACGGCAACACATGTGTTCCAATGGTATCTTCAAGAGACCATAAGAGAGCATACGATCACGATGAAGGCCTTAACACAGGCGGCATGGGTGCTGTTACACCCGGTGCCGACATGACAGATGAGCTTAAGGCACGTATCCAGAACGAGATCATTACACCTACAGTCGAAGCTCTTAAGAAAGAGGGAAGACCGTTCAAGGGTGTTATCTACTTCGGACTTATGCTTACACCTGAAGGACCGAAGGTAGTAGAGTACAATGCGCGTTTCGGAGATCCTGAGGCACAGGCAGTGCTGCCGCTTCTGGAGAACAGCCTTCTCGATATAGTCGATGCTGTTATTGACGGCAAGCTCGACCAGATCGACTTCAAGTGGAAGAATAAGTGTTCCTGCGTTGTCGTTATGGCTTCCGGCGGATATCCGCAGAGCTATGCAAAGGGCTACGAGATCACAGGTATCGATACATGCGGCAAGATCGTATTCCAGGCAGGCACCGCACTTAAGGACGGCAAGCTCGTTACCAGCGGCGGACGCGTTCTCTGCGTATACGATGAAGGTGATACTCTTGATGAGGCGATCGACGGTGCTTACGAAGGCGTCGCCAAGATCTCCTTCAAGGACATGCACTTCCGTCACGATATAGGAAGGACACTCGGTTAATAAATGAGAATAGGCATCTACGGAGGCTCATTCGATCCCGTTCATGACGGTCACATAGCAATGATCAATTCCGCATTGAAGAGCGGATTCATTGACCTTGTGATCGTTATTCCTTCGGTCAGAAA
>Ga0247609_10007638_pt1 | contig 10281 bp, 8 predicted proteins | sample 172DNAGHGlowgp2_FD_193487 | JGI IMG/M metagenome (GOLD analysis project Ga0247609, IMG submission 193487) | Sheep rumen microbial communities from Palmerston North, Manawatu-Wanganui, New Zealand - 1728 DNA GHGlow gp2 | ecosystem: Host-associated > Mammals > Digestive system > Stomach > Rumen ...
CACTCACCTTTTTCAGTTCTGGCGCAGAACGGTTCAGGCGTGATAATGCCTGCACAGCCAAAACGCCATCCAGAGGTTTGTCTATATACATCGCGCAAAGCTTGGGCTGGTCAAAACCTGTCAGGTATTTATTGGCCACAACCAGGATACGGTTCTCATCTTTTTCAAATTCCTCAGCAGTCTTCGACTCTGGGAAACCATTCATGTCAGACTCCGTATAGTCCCTTCCGTTGATGGTCTTTGAACCAGAGAATGCTATCAGAATGCCATAAGGCAGTTTCTTCTCCCTGGCTATATCCTGCAAAGCCTGATAATAGGTGATGGCACATTCTATATCCTTCGTCACCACCATCGCCTTAGCCTGCCCCAGAAGTTTGTGGTTGCGGAAGATCTTTGCATCAAAATGATCCAACATCACCTCTGCCTTTGCCTTGATGGTCTTGGGATCACGTTCTACCACCCTACGCAGCATTTTCTGAGCCTTCTCGTTGTTGTATTGCGGATTTTCCTCAATGCTCTTTGTCAGTTCATAATAACTCTTATAGGTGGTGTAGTTGGATAGCACATTCAGGATAAAGCCTTCCTCTATGGCCTGCTTCATACTATACAGGTGGTATGGGTAGAACTTCCCATCGCTGTGCTTAGTACCAAAGCGCTCCAGCGTTTCTCTCTTTGGTGTTGCAGTAAAGGCGAAATAAGAGCAATTGCTACTCATCTTCCTTTCTTTCATCAGCTTCAAGATGAGATCGTCAGTTTCCTGGGCATCATCTTCAGTTTTCTGAGTAGTCTTGTTCACGCTGTCAGCAGCTATACCACTTTGCGAACTATGCGCCTCATCGATGATGATAGCGAAGTTATGGTCGCTCACATCGCTGATGGCGTTACACATATATGGGAACTTTTGTATCGTCGTTATGATGATACGCTTATTCTGCTCGATAGCTTGTTTTAGTCCTGTCTTATTGGGATTGCTTCCAGAGTCAGCACAATCAGCATGGGCAATAATCTTATCGCTTTGTCCGAAAGCCTTGATATTATCCGTAATCTGCTTGTCAAGCAGTTTGCGATCCGTTACCACAATCACAGAATCAAACAGTGCCAGGTTCGTAGCCTTTGCCCTCAGGGCATCCATCGACTTAGGACAGGTCTTAATCAGCTTAAAAGCCAACCATGTCAGCGAGTTCGACTTACCAGAGCCAGCAGAGTGTTCTATCAGATAGGTCTTGCCAACGCCAACCTCTGCCACATCATCCTCCAACTTGGTCACTACGTCCAACTGATGATAACGAGGGAATATCAGTTTCTTGGCATTCTTCATGATGTGGGGCACCTTCTTCTGGGTCTTAGCTTCCCCATAACCAAAGAGCACATAGTTCATGATGATATCCGCCACCGTATCTTTCTGCAGCACATGCTCCCAAAGATATGATGTCCTATAGCCACCATCAGCATTCACTGGGTTTCCTGCGCCTTGACCATTAGGCAGGCCCTTATTGAAGGGCATAAAGTATGTCTTATCAAGAGCCAGCCTTGTTGTAAAGAATACATCGTTCTTATCTACCGTAAAATGAGCCAGGCATCTGCCAAAGCTGAGCAATGTATCTTTAGGATCTCGTTTTACGCTCTTATATTGTTTCTGCCCATCATATTTGGCAGTTTGGTATGTCCATGGGTTCTTCAGTTCGAATGTAAACAGGGGTATGCCATTCACATACAGCACCATATCAAGCTCCTCGCCTGGATGCGAAAGCGAGAAAGTTTGCTGACGTGTAAGCGAGAACTGATTTTGGCTGTACTTCACGTGCGACAACGTGCTGTCAGCAGCAGAGGGCTTCGGATAGAACAGTTTCAACTTCATATTGTTGAATTCCAAGCCATCCCTCAGAACCTTGATCACACCAAAGGTCTCGATGTCCCTAGATAACTGCTTTGTGACATCTGTCTTAAGGTCAGAGCCAGTATACTTACCCAGTTCCTCTTTCTGAGTAGTTTCGAGGAACGACCAGAGCCTACGCATGTCTATGGCCCATTTCTTGTCCATATCCTTGGGCTCGCCCCAATAATACTGCTGCGCACCAGGCTTTTGGGCTTCCACATCCTTAAGCCCAGCGACCTCGCGCTCTTCCTTTGTCGTGCCAACGAGTGCTCGCTCTATCAACCACTCAAAGGCCTGTTCGTTCGTCTTGCTGAATTCCATACATTATCCAATTTTCAATAATCATCGCTTGTGTATAGATTAGCTGCCTTTTTATAGGGAACATAATCCAAAAGCACAGCCTTACACCCTTCTAATACCATTTCTTTACCAAGTCTTCCTTCGTAAAGTTTAGTAGCCTCATAGTCTACCATTTCCAGGTATATTGCGCAGAAAAAGACTTCTGCCTGCTCGAAAAAACCTCGGGCTTCAATTCTTCGATATATTACTCTACATAAACTCATATCAAATTTAGCCGTGGTTTTGCTACATATATACTCTAATTCTGAATAGATGTCTCTGCCTATTTCTTTAAAATCTTTAAGCGTTTCTAAGTAGTAATATTTTCCAGCAGGATCTTTATGCTCAGCAGGATTATCTTTAGTTGCAGCGTAATCTATAACCCTGCGTATCTCTCCGTTTGGAGAAGTTGCATAGCTAATCTTGCTACCATCTCTAAATTTTAACTCTTGCTGAACAATCACTTTCATAACAAGTTCTCTTTATCTTTTTTCAGGACTAATAGCACTGGTAATTTGTAACCCATAAAGGTTTTCACATCTAAAACTTTCCTTGAAGAATTAACTCTGGCATATTCTTTTTGGGTGTCTTCCCCTTCATTTTTCAGCCAAAATGCTATACTTTCAATTAAATTATCATCTGTTACATGTATAGCTTTTATATAGGGTATTTCTATTTTTTTCCCATTTTTCCCCGTAAACATTATTCCCTTATTATTCGTATAAAGGTAATTGTCTATTGCGCACTCTTTGCAAAGCTCTTCGAAATCCTCTTTTGTAGGGAGGTTGAGTTTGCTGGCATCTTCATAAGCGAACCACCCGAGAGATGCCTTCTCCTTTAGATAACCTGATGCCCACTTTGTTTCACTTGTTAGTTTCAGGTCTATATACTCTACGCCATCCACAATCGACTCTAATCGCTCATTCTCATAATGCTTCAGGCCATCGTTATAACCATCTGCATAGGCTTTCTCAATTGCAGCAGAGATAGCGTCTATAGCTTTACCCTCAGCATACTTTTTTGATTTCTCTGTAATATTCATAGCTTTAATCATTATTTCTTTATTTTATTACAATCTCGTAATTCATACAAATCTTACCTTTGGAGTCTCTTGCCTCTACCTCTTTGACATAACATATAAGTAGATCTGAGAGTTTGCCGATAAGATCTGATTCCGGGATGCTGTCAAGTTCTTGATATAAAGGAGAGTGTCTATTTATATGGCCTACCGCCATCAATATACCAAGGTATCTGAAAATGCAAGGTTTGATTCTACTGGCACGATTTTCGCTGATGCCATCCCTATAACGGTCCAACACATCCTCGATTTTACCACCATGCTTAACGAATCTGCCCAGCATGATGATTTTTTCTTCAACCTTGCTGTTAGACCACCAAGAACCAAGATCGTCCCAATATTCTTCCATAGCTAACATCTTCTCCGTCTCCAATAAGTCTTCGGTATAAAAGGGTCTTAATGTAATCATATCAATTTCATTTATATTATACAACTTTTACTTTACCTGTTACTACATCATTGATAATTATCTGCATATTTTTGAAATACTAATATTAGAACGGGATATTATTATCTTTACAATATTGTTCTTGTTCTTCATCCGACTCAAAAATCTTATCGCAGATTTTCTCAAACGAGTTCTTCGCATCCGAAGTATAATCCTTCGAGGCATTCATCACCTTTGAGAGTTTCTTTATAAACTCGCAGAAGTCTGGATTCAGATTATTTAGCTTCTCGATGGTGTTATAGTCTAATTGTTTCTCTTTGGCAGGATAAAGGACCATCGAGTCATTTGCCTGCATCAGAATAATTCCTATACCAAAAGCATTATTTAGACGTGCCATCTCTTCGTCCAAGTCGTTATTTATCTCAAATGCTACGAGATAGCCGAAGTTTGCCCAGCTACTGTTAGACAATGCCTGGAAATAATACTGTTTTAACTGATAGTCAGATTCTATCCTTCGTTTCAGTTCATAGGAATAGATATGTACACTTTGCTTGGGCTCTGTTGCTTTCAATAAAGCAAGCGTTGCATCGTTTTTGAATTCCTCAAACTGCACTCCAACAATGTCAGGATGCACCCATTTCTGGTTATTGTCACTTTTGTTTGAAGTCTTTTCGTGGAATATTGTCTTGGCATAGATATTTCTTGTGCGTAAGTAACTGCAGAAGAGTTTATGAAGCGAGCGCTCAAAAAAGTCCTTGGTCTGTCCTGTTACACTTTCTATCTTTGGAGTTGTTATTATCGAAGGAGTATAAGTCGCCCCTGATATCAAAGCCTCTATCTCTTCCGCGTATTTTGTAATATCGCAGCATGTTCCCACTGATCCTGAAGAATTTCTCAACTCCTTCGACATGGCCTTTCTCTCTATCACCCTGTCCATCCAGTCAACTTTCCTCCGATGCGGTAAATCTGTGTCAGGCACATAATAATAGTCACTGGCTATCGTACCTACGTAATAGTAGCCTTCGCCAGAAGGACAAAGTACAATATCCCCTATCTGCAAGCCTTTAATGATAGTCCACAAAAAGCCACATGCCAAACCTGCGGAAGTCGTTGATTTCCCTGGCACATTGTTCATCCAAATAGGGATAAATTTCTTATTGAAATCTCTCCAATTCTCATACAAGTCATTGGAAAGATCTACAAATATGTCAAACTCAGCTCCGATATATCCTTCTTCTCGGCACATCTTGGCAAACTTGCTGCCTTGGCCTAACATTACTCGATTGTATTTTTTCATATTCATCTTTTATGTTTTATGAGATCTTTAATAAAGGTGCTATTATATTTGTGATTGCCCCTATTTTGTTTAATAACTCTGTCTGTTCTGACTTCTTGATATTTTCAAGTTCATCATTTAATTCACTTAAATATGAATTCAATGCATAGACATCTCCTTCATCGAACAACAGACCATCTTTGGTACTTATGATAACTTCTGCTTCAAGAAGATTATCTATGATCCTCTTGCCATAGCGAGGAGAAACACTGTAGATTTCTTTGTCCGACATCCAATGATTAGAATGGTCCAAAAGGTATTGGATCACATTCAAAGCATTATCTATATAGTTCTTACTCATCATACTACTTTCACTTTACCTGTTACTACATCGTTGATGATAATCTGCTTACGCTCCTGAAGGAGGGAGATTTGTTTATTGCGAGCAATAATATTATCATCTATAGGTTTGATTCTTTTTGTTACATGCTTAACTATAGTCTCCTGCTCTTCTTTTGGAGGTATCGGTATTATCACTGATCCAACTTTTTCTTTGGTAAAATGCGGAATTGTTGCCTTGTTACATATATATTCGACATAACCTCGTTGATTCATTGATTGTATCATATAACAAATATAACCATTAAGCATCATTGTATTGCCTCTAACAATCATAATTGAGTTCTGAATGTAGATGCCAGTGCCTTTACATTCAAAAATAGCACATCCACCAGCTCCAGCACCACCTTCAACAATCAACATGTCACCATTTCGGACCTCATACATTTGTTTCTCAATCTCGGAAAAGTTCATTGATTTTAAATCTGACACATCAACACTCCCATAATGAACATCTTTGGCACATAGATAAGGATATACATTGCCTTGCTCTCTGGATAGCATTTTACCCAATATTATTTTTGCAACTTTTTTTAGTTGAGATAATTCCCAATGCTCAGGGATGTCGCCTATCCAGTCGATGCCACTGGGTTTCATTTTGACGTTGGGGTCGAGACCTTTGGTAACAGCGTTGTTGATGATGATTTGCTTGCGCTCATTCAACAAGTCTATCATCTTTTGCTGCTGGGCTATCGCTTCGTCTATCTTTGATGTGGCAGCATCGAGATACTCTACCACGGCATCTTGCTCACCTCTTGACGGAACAGGGATCTTATAAGACATAAACGAATCAAAGGGGACTGTTTTTCTCAAACCCTTATAAAGAGGTTTAAATCTCTTCGAATCATCTATGTATAAAAAATAATAAATCAGATATTTATCAGATAACAAAGGATTATTACGATATAATACATCATAAGCTCCCGTTATCATTCCCTTGTACTGAGAAAGACCTACTGCTCTTGGAGTTTCTTCATTATCAAAATTACAGAAAATAAAGTCATTTGGTTCCACTATTTGATAAGTATCAAAAGATGCAGGGAACTTGCCCTCTGGATTATCCATGTCCCTTATTATTACTCCTTTGAGTGTTAAAGAGAGTAAGTCATATTGAGAAGAGCGTTTACCAACGACTTCTTTTTTATGTTTTAGAATATGCTTTAAGGCAAGCATTTCCCAATGACTCGGAATCTCGCCAAGCCATTTCACGCCGCTGTCTTTATATGAATCGTATCGTTTCATCGCTCTTCTCTTTTATCGTCACTAACCAACAAGCGCTTCATCTCTTCCTCAGAAGGCAACAACTCACGGAGACGATCTTGTGTCACCTTATAGGTAGCTACACCCATCGGCTTGTTATAGTCCTGCAACACATACTCAACATAGGCTTTGTCTGCATCCTTGCAGAGTATGATGCCAACTGAGGGATTCTCGCCTGGCAGACGCTCATCATCGTCAAGAATGCGCAAATAGAGAGACAGTTGGCCTAAATAAGCAGGCTTGAAGGCTCCTTTCTTCAACTCAACACACACAAGTGCCTTTAATTCCCGATTAAAGAACAGCAAATCAACCCAATGGTCATGCCCCATCTTGTCGTAATGCACCTGATGACCATGATAAGTAAACGACTTGCCAAAGGTCATGATAAAGTTCTTGATGTTCTGAACAATGCTGTTCTCAATCACACGCTCATCAATATCCTGAGGATCGCGAACACCCAACTCTTCCACGTTGATATAGTCGAGCAGATACTCATCTTTAAACATCTCAATAGCCTTGAGTGCCTGCTGTTTCTTGGGCAGGGTTCTCAGGAAGTTATTAGGCATCTGAGCCTGATGGTGGAACAAATCGGCCTTCAGCATATCGCGCAGTTCGTACTTATCCCAACTCATGGCTGCACACTGACGGATATAGAATACGCGCTCTTCGAGTGTTTGGGTCTTTGCAAGAATCTCCATGTGCAGAGTGAAACCTAAGGCAAAGAAATCCATCAAATCTAAATCGCCCGCCATTGGCTGGCGATTTATGTCCAGGAGTTGCGTCGTGTTGATAACATCTTTATTTTCAGACGTTTGCATATCGACAGCCGTTGGCTGGCGATTTGTAAGCATACTCCACTGCTCATAAAACTGGCGCATATTCTTGATATTCGAAGGTGAGAATCCACGCAGTCCTGGCAACTCCTTCTGTAGTGTCTGGCTGATGGTCTCGATGGCACCTGTTCCCCATGTGCCTTCACGCGAGTTCTCCGACACGAACTTGCCGATGCTATAATAGAGAGCCAGTTGTTCTCTGTTTACAAGTTTTGCTGCACGATACTGACTCTCCAATATCGCCTGCTTAATTGTTTTCACAGCAGCCAGCATATCTGTTTCTTTGTCTTTTGCCATGTTACACTAAATTAAAGAGTGACTGGATGAAGCCCTGGCTCTGTTTGTCGAGTTCGCGGATGTCACGCTCGTTTTCTTCAAGAGAACGAAGTGGAGCTGGTTTGTAGAAATACTTGTTGAAGGAGATCTCGCAGCCAATTTTCGTGGGTGGCAGGTTGATCCAAGCATCATCGACATAGGGGCGCACCTCACGCTGGAAGTATTCGTAGATATCCTCCTTTACAGGAATCTTCTCCGTATCGCGCAGGTCGCTGTCTGACTCATACTCTACGTAGCCCTTACCATCGGGGCTATAGCCATAGTCGCAGATGCGATCCTCAGGGACGCCAAAGATATCCATTAGTTCCTGAATATCCTTGCTATTGGCCTTGTGGACTTTCTTCACGACAGGAGCCGCCTCTGGATCAGTCTCGCTCATGGCTCGGGCGATGGTCTTCAACTGTGCTGCTGATGGCTTTTGGGCTATCTGTTTGGCGGCCTTTTCTATCTTCTCTGCAAAGACGTTGTAATCCATATACACATCGCTGCCAACGGCCTTCATCAGGCTGTGGGCCATCTGCGTCAACTCACGACGAGCCTTCCACTCCTTGGCATTGATGAGTTTGGCTATCTTCTTGTCTGTCATCTTGATCTCATTGTCGTTGAGATATTCTTTGATGGCAGGAACCTCAGCGTCGAGCCCTTCAAACACCCTGTCGCGATAGGTCTCATAGAGCCATTTCGACATGTCGAGATCGCTCTTGTCGAAAAGCAGTTCGTCGATCTTCAGCGCATTAAACTGACTGCGCAGGCGCAAGGGGCGCTCGATGGTGACGTTATAGTAACGGAAATCGTCGTTGTCGAAGCACTTCGAACAGACCTTCTCGCTCTCCTGCTCCACAAAGTCCATATAGGTTTTCAGGATCATGTCCTGATAGTCGGGTGTGATGGTGCAGTTGCGCGACCCCTGATTCTTGCGCAACTTCTCGAAAGCCTGCGAGGCGTCGATGAGTTGCACCTTGCCTCGACGCTGTTCTGGCTTCTTGTTGGTGAGAATCCAGATGTAGGTGGTAATACCTGTGTTGTAGAAGATGTTGTTGGGCAACTGGATGATGGCATCCACCAAATCATTCTCTATCACATAGCGACGGATATTGCTCTCGCCACTGCCTGCATCGCCCGTAAACAGACTGGAACCATTATGAATAGAGGCAATGCGCGAGCCCTGTGGCTGCTGCTCAAGAGGCTTCATCTTATCAACCATTTCAAGCATGAACAGCAACTGACCATCGGAGGTGCGGGGCGTACAGTCGAGCACTTCAGACTGACCTGCAAAGTTTGTTAACGAGAGTTCGTATCTGGAATCCAGCAGCGTCTTCTCATGATAGATCTTCTCCTTATCCGTTTTCCATGACTTGCCATAAGGAGGATTGGTAATCTGATAGCCAAAGGTCTGACCTTGGAAGTGATCATCTGTAATGGTGTTGCCAAGATGCATGCCACCTGGGTCAACGCCCTTGATAATCAGGTCGGATTTGCAGATGGCGTAGGTCTCTGGGTTGATCTCAGTACCTGAAAGCAGAATGGCACTATCACGAACGCCCATTTTCAACAAGAAGTCACGGCCTTCTGTCAGCATACCACCAGAACCTTCTGCTGGATCATGCAACGAGATAGTCTTAGGCAGATTTTCCTTGATGGGCTCGAAGATGACACGGGCCAACAGTCGGATGGCATCGCGAGGTGTGAAGTGTTCTCCCGCCTCCTCATTGTTTTCTTCATTAAACCTGCGAAGAAGCTCTTCGAACACAGTGCCCATGCCATGATTGGTGAGAGCTGGCAGTATCAGCCCATCGGGATCTTTCTGGTCTTGGTCCGTTAGGTTGATTCTTGGATCTGTCACACGCTCGATGATAGAGAGCAGGCGATCATTATCAGCCAACTTACGGGCTTTATTGTAATAATCGAAGTTTTTCAGCACGTCACGCACATTCTCGCTGTAGCCATTCAGATATTCCGCAAAGTTATCGTATAAGAGGTCGTTGTTATCGGAAGCCTGCGACTTCAGGCGATTCAAAGTCCAGCGACTAGTATTGAAATAACTAAGACGAGTGATATCTTTCAGAGCGTCTTCATCGATTTCTTCAAGCCCCATCTCTTTCTGCTCCTTCAGTTCCTGCTCCACAGCTTCCTTTGTAGGCTCTAGCAATGCATCCAGTCGACGCAGAACTACCATGGGCAAGATAACATCACGATACTGTCCTCGCAGAAAGACGTCTCTCAATACATCGTCTGCAATATTCCAGATGAGCGATACTATTTGATTATAATTTGATTCCATATTAGAGTTTTATTAGCATTAATAGGTGCAAAGATAACGAATATTGTGCAAAATACCAAGGGAATTCGGATTTTTTAACCCTAAAATCAGTTGAATGGTCACAAGTCACAAGTCACATTTAATGGTTTTTATTTGGTACCATTTGGGAAGGTGGAGAAAATGAGTTGGTGGAACAAATAATTCTATTAAATTATATATTATATTATATATATTAT
>Ga0247609_10007639_pt1 | contig 10280 bp, 7 predicted proteins | sample 172DNAGHGlowgp2_FD_193487 | JGI IMG/M metagenome (GOLD analysis project Ga0247609, IMG submission 193487) | Sheep rumen microbial communities from Palmerston North, Manawatu-Wanganui, New Zealand - 1728 DNA GHGlow gp2 | ecosystem: Host-associated > Mammals > Digestive system > Stomach > Rumen ...
ATTTCTGCTTATGGCGATGTGCGCAATGACTTATCAAGACGTACGGGCTGACGAGGCTCAGGGCATGGTGAAGGATGTTGACATCTGCATCTACGGCAGTACGCCGGCGGGCATCATGGCGGCATACACGGCCAAGTTGAAAGGGAAGAGCGTGCTGCTCGTGTCGCCGACGAAGCGCATCGGTGGCTTGACTGCAGGCGGATTGGGCTGGACAGACATTGGCGACAGCACAAGTCATCGCCGCATCATCAAAGGCTTTGCCCGCGAGTTCTACCGTCGCATCGGACAGCATTACGGCATGGCCTCGCCGACATTCTACTTCGAGCCGAAGGTCGCCCTAGCCACGTTCAAAGGATTCCTCTCGGAAGTCGGCTTGCAGGACTCGACAGACATTTGGTACGAGTGGCGCATCGTGAGTGCTGAGAAGGAGGGGAACGAGGTGAAGAGCATCAAACTTGAAAGAATTAAAAATTCAAAATTAAAAACTCTAAATGAAGACCTCTCTGAGGAGGACTTGTGCTCTGTTCGTGCCAAGATCTTCATGGATTGCAGCTACGAGGGCGACCTCATGGCGCGTGCCGGCATTACATATACCGTCGGACGTGAAGCAGCGTCGAAGTACGGCGAGCCTGAGAACGGAGCGCAATGCCTGAACAAGCATCAGTTCTGTGACGGCGTGGACCCCTACGTTGTGCCGGGCGACCCGTCGAGCGGCTTGCTGTGGGGCATTATGAGCGACCCAATGCCCGCCAAAGGAACGGGCGACAACCACATCCAAGCCTACAACTACCGCCTGACGTTGACGAAGACGAAGCCCTTCCGTTCCATCACAGCGAAGGTGCCCGACAACTACGACCCTTCGAAGTACGAACTGCTGTTCCGCTGGATGGAGAAGAAAGGATGGAGCGGCTATGGCGACTGCATCAAGTGGACATACATGAAGGACTCGTCGGGACCAAACTCATGGAACGCCGTGAAGACGGACAACAACAACAATGGCGCCTTCTCGACCGACATGATTGGCTACAGCTGGGACTATCCCGAGGCAACCTACGAGCAGCGCGACTCCATCGCCAAGCTCCACGAGGACTACACCAAGGGCCTCCTCTACATCCTTTGGACCGACCCACGCGTGCCGCAGAACATCAGGGACGAGTTCAACCTGTGGGGCTATCCACTCGACGAGTACGAGGACAACGAAAACTTCACGCCACAACTATACATACGCGAGGCGCGCCGAATGATTGGCCGCATGGTGATGACCGAGGACTACTGCCTGAAGAACAAGGTGGCCGAAGACCCGATTGCCTGGGGCGCCTACACGATGGACTCGCACAACTGCGGTCGATACGTTGTAAACGGCCAGGTGAAGAACGAGGGCGACGTGCAGCGCCACTTGACAAAAGGGCCATATAATATCTCCTATCGTGCTGTGACACCTTTGGAGAGCGAGGCACGCAACGTCATTGTGCCGGTATGTCTCTCTGCCTCGCATATCGCTTATGGCAGTATTCGCATGGAACCTGTCTATATGGTCTTGGGCGAAACGACAGCTCTGGCTGCCATACAAGCCATCGATGAACACAATGGTTGCGTGCAAGCAGTTGATCCCTCGCGCTGCATCGCACAATTGGAGAACGGTCTTGACATCGAACGCCATGAAGCATTGCCCGAGGTAATGAATTCTGTCGCAGTCGACATCACGAGTCGTGTCCTGACGAATCCCTCTTTCGAAGAGAACTTTACGAAGGCCACACAACCGCCAACTGGATGGCAGGAGTTGCCTGCAGGCACAACCTTGCAGCGCAGCATGAACAAGACAGCGAAGAACAAGGACGGACAGCAAGCCTACGTCTGCAAGCCTGCCGCGAACAGCACCATCACCAAGCCGCTCCGCCTCTATCAGCAGATACCCGCCGAGAAGTTGGGCGCAGGCATCTACAAGGTGAGCTGCCGTATGTGGGTAGAGAAGGACTTCTATGGAACGGCCTGCCTCTTTGCAGACAACCAGCGAGGCGACAATTGCAACGTCCAATATTGGACCAACGAGCCTTACTACCGCAACGGGACGTCGGGCTACGACAACATTACTTATACCGACTACCGCACGACCTTTGCCCGTCATGCAGGCGGCTTTAACTCTTCTACCGCACAAAACATGCAGCGCATGGTGGTCTATATCACCCTGCAGGAAGGCGATGACCTCCTGCTTGGCATCCGTACGAACAGTGCCAATCAAAGCAGCGACAAGAACGGTGCCGGCTACTTTATGGTGGACGACTTCCATGTGGAGAAGGTCACGGAGCAGCCCCTCTCGCAAGACGAGTTCTGTGACGAGGTGCTCACCAACTACGACTTCGAGAAGAACCCCAAGGGCGTGACCTACGACTGGAACCTGAAGACAACCATCAACGAGGCAAGTAACGGTCCCATCTACGGATGGCAAAGTAACGCCTGGACGGACAACTATGGTGGCGTCTCTGACGGCACGAACCTCGAATGGAAATGGGCAGGCTATGTGGCCAGCACATCGAGCGTCATTCCCAACGACTTCCGCCTCTACCAGACAATACCTGCCGAGAAACTCACCCCGGGTATCTACGAAGTGAACGCCCGCATGTGGCAGTACGCGTCGAAGCTTGGCATCACGCGTCTCTATGGACAAGCCGGCGACAAGTGCAGCGTGCAGTACTATGGCGTGGAGAGCAAGTACCCGGCCAGCGTGCTGACCGAGGGCGAGACAGCAACCTTCGCAGGACTCTCTGCTAACACAACAACCGGCCGTGTCAACGATATGTCGCTCGACATTGAAGTGGGCGAAGGCGAAGACCTCGAGATTGGTGTGAAGAGCGGCTATGGCGCAGAAGCAAACAAGACGAACGGCGCCAATCATGGCAAGTTCTATGTCGACCTCGTACGCACTTGGAAGGTCAGCGATCTGCCTGTCTCCTACGACGAGAACTCCGCAGAGAACGAGATTGTCCCACGCGCGTATAATAATAAGGTAGTGCTCAACAAGCAGTTCCAAAATGGTGAATGGCAATACGTCTGCCTGCCCTTCTCGCTCAACCAAAACGACATTGAGACCATCTTCGGCAAGGGGACAGAGGTTGAAGGGGACACAGAGGCAGGCAAGCCTTTCCGCATTCGTCCTACAGATGCCCTTGCATCACCCATTGTCTTAGGGCACGTCAGGATTGATACAAGCGAACCACAAACAATAACAGCAGACGGCCACCTCATCACGGGCACTTTCCAGAGAACAGACGACGCATCCGCTTTCTCCGCCATCATCACTGATGACCCCGACGGCATAGGAGAAGTTAAAAGTGAAAAATTAAAAGTGAAAAATGAGGGAACCTTTTGGTACGACTTGGGAGGTAGTCCCGTCCCTTTTCCCGCTAAGGGTGGCATCTATGTCACTAAAGGCAAAAAGGAGGTACGTCAACAAACCCCGTAGGGAATGACAAAAGAACTACAAAGGAAGTAAAAAATTAAATCTTATATCATGAAGCGAACAATCTTTATCCTGCTGACTTTCATTGCGATAGCAGGACAAGCGAAGACACAGGGTTGGACTTCTGTGCAGGCTGTGGGCGTGTTGCCGGGCAACTCTGCCGAAGTGAACCGTCAGCACCTCCAGGCAGCCATCGACAAGATGAGTCCATTGGGCGGCGTCTTGTTTGTCGAGCCTGTGGAAGGCGGTTATCCTATGGAGGGCGGTCTCGTCCTCAAACGAAATGTCACACTACTTGGCGGTCAAGGTCCTACAGGACGAGGCACAGCTCTGCCTGACCGCTCAGGTCCAACAGGTTCACTCTTCGTCATTACCGACCGCGAGCATGCCTTCCTTACTGTAGAATCTGCGACTCAAGTGCGAGGCATCCAGTTCTACTATCCCGAACAGACTTATCAGGACGGGAGTCGCATCATCCCCTATCCGCCTACGATACGCGCTGCCCAAGACCAAAGAGTGCTGGGCGTCACCCTGAGCTGCCTGTCGTTTTATGGGGAATATATTGCGATGGACTTCAGAGCCCAAGCGCCGCAATATGTGGAACAAATACTCTTCGAGCATTGTTACGGTTATCCCTTGAGCGGACAGTTCATAGCCATCAACCGCTGTACCGATGTGCCACGCATCCTTCACTGTCACGTCAACCCCGCCAATATGAGGGAGTTCGGGCGGTCTTTTCATTCAAATGTCATCGATGCGGTAGTTCGCAAGAAAGCCTACACATATTGGATTGACTACACCGATAATGCCGTACTGATGGACATCTTCACTTTCGGCAACTATGGCGGCATTTATCTCGGCAAAGAGAGTTATGGACAGTTGACCAACTTCAACTTCGACTGCGTCACAATAGGCATATACAAGACAGGCAGCAACTGGAAGAACCGCAACTGGCAGATAGCTCAAGGAAGCATCATCGCCAACGTGGGCGAGCGCATAGAAGACATTCATCCCATCCTCATCGAAGGCATCGGACACACCTCGCTTTCAAATGTTGAGTGCTTCTCGGGTGACAATGGTGCCCTCACCACACTTGGTGCATCGTGGGATTACATGACTGTCCGCGGCGGATCGACAGTCTTCCTTTCAGGTTGCCGTATGCAAGGCTACAAGGCCGACACGCCCATCAACGTCTCAGGCGGAGCCAAGATTCGAGCCGTCGGTTGTTTCGACAAAAACAACAACCTGTTCGAACTTACTCCATAAAAAAAATTTGTTTCCTTACTTGACATTTCGTGATGTCGTGCGTTATATAGGCAGATGACACAGACAGAGTTCGAACATTTGCTCCTCCAGACGCGCGACGAGATGATGCGTGTCGCCATGAGTTTCTTCCACAATAGGGAAGATGCTGAGGACGTGGTGCAGGAAGTCTGTATGCGAATGCTTGAAAGAGGTTGGAAGAGCGGCGACAACACAGAAGCCTTGCTCATCAAAGCAACAAAGAACCTGTGCGTGAGCGTCTGGCGAAGGCAGAAAAGAGTAGTTCCCTCCTCCTCGGGGGAGGGGACGGGGGAGGCTGCAGACGCTCCTCTCCTTCAGCAAGAACAAAAAGAGCAGCTAGACAAAGCCATCGCCGAACTGACCCCTTCTGAGCAAAGGTTCATCCGAATGAAAGGTGAAGAACTGAGCATCGAGGAGATAGCAGAACTGACAGGCGTCTCGAAGCGAACAGCAAGCACAATGCTCTGGCAAGCCAAGAAGCGATTACTCACATTCCTAAAGATAAACAACGATGATTGACAAGGAACTGATTCACCAAGCAGCTGAAGACATCGACATCTTCGAGGCCGACCTCACCGAAGAGTTCGAACGTTTGCGGGGGCCGCAACCTCGAACGATTCGCCTCTGGCCGCTGGCTGTCGCAGCCTGTGTCGCAGGCGTCGCCTTCATCCTTCTCATGCCGCCACGAAGACCCCCTCTAACTCCCCCTCTAAGGGGAGAACACATGCGATGGGAAAGCCTCCCCATAGAGGGGGAGGTTTGGAGGGGGTCTCTTGAGGCCCAGCTCGTACACCAGCAAGAGATAAAGGAAAAGGGCGAGAGGCTGGCCGCCTACGTCCGAAAATACACAAAAAACGAAATGCAATAAGACACTATGAGACGTTTATATATGATTACAACCGTCATGCTCGCCGTCTTGAGCCTTGCATCATGCAAACAACTTGAGCATGAGCGACAGATTGAGACCGTGGGCGAACTGATGGACAGCCTGATAAACAGAGATGAGCAGGTGTATCGCTACATCATCTGCGGAGGGGACTCCACTTACCAGGACGAGCGTTGGTTCTACTACTTCTATGATGAGAAGAACAAGAATGTGCAGCAGAGCAGCCTCCTCTTCCTGGCTGACAAGACGCCCGACCTGCTGGAAAAGCTTTGCCGGGAAGCGGAGAAGAGCTATCGCTACTGGGAAGGCGACTCGCTCGACTACAGCATCACCATGCACTCGAAGCCCCTGGAACTGCTCAGCTTCAAGAGTTTCAAGAACAAAAAGGACGAGGAAGTCGTTAGCCTCTCTCATACGACCATGAAGTATGCCCAGCATCTGTCGGCTCCATACGACGCCCAACCCATCCAAGCAGTCTTGCAGAAGTTCCTCTCCGAGCAGAAAGACGTGAAGACCTACGACATCTGCTACGAATGGGACGAAGGTGTGCCCTTCACCGACTTCAAGGACGAACAGCTCGACCTTCGATACAAAGGCATTGGTACAGACTCATTGGCTGCGGCAAAGATTACAGGCACACTTTACATTGTCACCATCAAGGGCGAAGGGCGCAGCGATGAACTGTCGGCAGAACTTAACAATCGCATGACGGCACTGATTACTGAACGACCCATCAAGGGAGCATACTTGTCGTCGTTCTATTCCAGAGGGAAGTGGAAGTTTTGTCGTATGCAAGACATCAGAATCTTTGACAGGCAAAGACGTCGGAAACTTTATGACCTACAAGTTCAAGTGTTAGGCGACAAGCTCTATATCCTTGAACTCAATTCTGCCGATGCACCACGTTCTGCCATCCCATGCAACTGGTGGGCCGTGAAGCGCATCCACAACGACAAAGTTTTCTGGATGAACTTAGAACAGTAGATCAGGAACAGCCTAGCAGAGCATCGGAAAACTAGGCGTGCCACGTTGGCAAACGTAACGTGCCACATTCGCAAACATAACGTGCCACGATTGCCAACGTGGCACGTTATGTTTTATTATGACACCAGCCTAAAATCTAAAATAAATATAATTTATTTTGAATTTTGCTTTCCTTTTCGTATCTTTGCACCCGCAATAAAGGAAAAGACAAACATTAAAACACATAGAATTATGGCAAAGAAAGCTCTTTTGATGATTCTCGATGGCTGGGGCATCGGCGCTCACGGCAAGGGAGACGTCATCTTCAACACACCGACTCCGAACCTCGACAAACTGAACGCTACCTATCCTCACAGCCAACTCTTGGCAAGCGGTGAGAACGTAGGTCTGCCCGACGGACAGATGGGCAACTCGGAGGTCGGTCACCTCAACATCGGTGCTGGTCGCATCGTCTATCAGGACCTCGTGAAGATTAACCGCGCTTGTGCCGACGGCAGCATTATGAAGAACCCTGAAATCGTCAGCGCTTACGAGTACGCTAAGGCTAATGGAAAGAACGTTCACCTGATGGGTCTGACCTCGAACGGCGGCGTACACAGTTCGCTCGACCACCTCTTCAAACTCGTCGAGATTGGTAAGGAATACGGCGTCAAGCAGACGTTCGTGCACTGCTTTATGGATGGTCGCGACACCGACCCAAAGAGCGGCATCGGCTTCATCCAGCAACTCATCGACAAGTGCAACGAGGCAGGCAACGCTGTGATTGCCAGCATTATCGGTCGCTTCTATGCGATGGACCGCGACAAGCGTTGGGAACGCGTGAAGATTGCCTACGACCTGCTCATCTCTGGCGAGGGCAAGCAGGCAAAGGACCTCATCGAGGCTATGCAGGAAAGCTATGACGAAGGCGTCACCGACGAGTTCATCAAGCCCATCAACAACTGCACAGTGGACGGCACCATCAAGGAGGGCGACGTCGTCATCTTCTTCAACTACCGCAACGACCGCGCGAAGGAACTCACCATCGTGCTGACTCAGCAGGACATGATTGAGCAGGGAATGAAGACCATCCCAGGCTTGCAGTACTACTGCATGACGCCGTACGACGCAAGTTTCACAGGCGTGCACATCCTCTTCCCGAAGGAGAATGTCGAGAACACCCTCGGCGAATACATCAGCAGCAAGGGCTTGAAGCAACTCCACACAGCCGAGACAGAGAAGTACGCGCACGTCACCTTCTTCTTCAACGGCGGCAGAGAAGCTCCCTACGAAGGCGAGGAACGCATTCTCGTGGCAAGCCCTAAGGTGGCAACCTACGACCTCAAGCCCGAGATGAGCGCTTACGAGGTGAAGGACAAGCTGGTGGAAGCCATCAAGCTCGACAAGTACGACTTCATCGTGGTGAACTTCGCAAATGGCGACATGGTGGGACATACGGGCGTTTACGAAGCCATCGAGGCTGCCGTGAAGGCTGTCGACAAGTGTGTCGGCGAGGTTATCGAGGCAGCAAAGACTACCGGATACGAGGCCATCATCATTGCCGATCACGGTAACGCCGATAAGGCCATCAACCCGGACGGCACTCCCAACACCGCTCACTCACTCAACCCCGTGCCTTTCATCTACATCACCGACCAGCAGGGCGTCACCGTAGAGAACGGTGTACTGGCAGACGTGGCTCCCAGCATCCTGCACATCATGGGTCTGGAACAGCCAAAGGAGATGACCGGCAAGTGCCTGATTAAGTAACCTCTCCTTAATCCTCTCCTAGGAAAGAACTTAAATTAACTATGGACGTCAAGATAGAGCCTTCCTGGAAGCAGCAACTTGCCGATGAATTCAGCAAGCCCTATTTCGCGGAACTGACGCAGTTCGTGCGGCAGGAATATGCTTCGGGTACTTGTTACCCTCCTGGCAGGCTCATCTTCAACGCATTCGATACAACGCCATTCGACCAGGTTCGTGTCGTCATCCTCGGTCAAGATCCCTATCACGGCCCCGGACAAGCGCACGGACTCTGCTTCAGCGTGAACGACGGCATACAGTTCCCACCCTCGCTCCAAAATATCTTCAAGGAGATAAAGGCAGAGACGGGAGCGCCCATCCCACAAAGCGGCAACCTGACACGCTGGGCAAAGCAGGGCGTCTTCCTGCTCAACACCTGCCTCACGGTCAGGGAGCATCAGGCTTTCAGCCATAGTGGCAAGGGTTGGGAAACGTTCACGGACGCTGCCATTGCTGCCCTCAATCGTGGACGCGACAACCTCGTCTTCATGCTTTGGGGCGCTCCCGCAGGACGAAAAGCCTCCCTCATCGACCAAAGCCGCCACCTCGTCCTGATGAGTGCACACCCCAGCCCCTTGAGTGCCATGCGCGGCTTCATGGGCAACGGGCATTTCCTCAAGTGCAACGAATACCTCACAGCACATGGGCAACAACCAATCGTTTGGTAACCTCATTGAGGTGGGCGATGTCATCCTGCACTCGGATATCCTGACGGAGTACTTCTGCTGCGACATCGAGCGCTGCCACGGACGGTGTTGCGAAGAGGGAGACGCAGGAGCGCCGGTCACTATGGACGAGATAGCAGGCATCGAGGAACAGCTCGACGACCTGTGGCCCAGGCTCTCGGCAGGTGCTCAGGCAGTCATCGACAAGCAAGGCGTTGCTTACTCCGACCCTGAGGGCGAACTCGTGACAAGCATTGTTTGCGGCGGCAACTGTGCTTTCCGAGGTTCACAAGGCTGCCTCCTGAAGCAAAAACCTATCAGTTGTCATCTATACCCCATTCGCGAGAAGAAGTTGGGAACACTGACAGGACTGAACTACCACCGCTGGAACATCTGCCAGGAAGCCATCCGGCTCGGCACAGAACGCGGCATCCGGCTCTACGAGTTCCTGCGCGAACCACTCATCAGACGCTTTGGTGGGGAATGGTACGACGAACTTTGCACCATTGCAAACGAACTCACTAACAAAGGAATATTATAACCGACAAACTATGAAACGCCTTATTTTTGCTCATTTTATCGCTTTTTGTTGCCTTGCCATTAGTGCACAAGTCAACGATACAGAGTTGCCTGACCCCAAGCCAGGTTCTCAGGAAGTATGGCAGCAAGTTAAGCAACCTACTCTCGGTTGGGGCAGCATCGACGTTCGCTATTCGCGTTCACAAGTTCCTGAGACAACAAAGAAATCGCCCTTGCTTCGTGCTTGGCGAGGAGAAAGGGTTTCGGCTCAGGCTGTCCTTGCTTCTCCGAAAGAACTGAAGAACGTTTCCTTTGCCATCAGCGACCTGAAAAACGGACGGAACACTATCCCCGCTTCTGCTGTGAAGAAGTACTTCGTGCGCTATGTTTTGACGGATATTTTCAAGAACAGAAAGGACTCTTCCCTCATGGCCGACCGCCTAGACCCCGTCGAGACGATGAAGGTTGAAGCCAACACGACTCGCCCCATCTGGTTTGACATCCATGTTCCTGCCGAAGCGAAACCTGGCACTTATCAAGGAACTGTGACTGTAAACTGCGACGGCAAGAAGTTGTCTCTGCCCCTGCAACTGCAAGTGGCCGACCGCGTATTGCCCGAGCCAAACGAATGGAGTTTCCATCTCGACCTTTGGCAAAACCCCTATGCCGTTGCCCGCTACTATGATGTGCCCCTTTGGAG
>Ga0247609_10007640_pt1 | contig 10279 bp, 1 predicted proteins | sample 172DNAGHGlowgp2_FD_193487 | JGI IMG/M metagenome (GOLD analysis project Ga0247609, IMG submission 193487) | Sheep rumen microbial communities from Palmerston North, Manawatu-Wanganui, New Zealand - 1728 DNA GHGlow gp2 | ecosystem: Host-associated > Mammals > Digestive system > Stomach > Rumen ...
GCCGGTCGTTGGCCCAGTCACCAGCAGCTTGTCGCCCAAGCGGAAGGTAGTGGCCTCCACGGTGAACTCTGCCACGCCAAGACGCGAGAAATACTTCACGCCGCGTCCCACGTAGACCTTTCGCTCCGTGGCGTTCGAACCGTAGTTCTTGTTCCATTCGCCCAAGAGCTGCCCCTGGTAGTAGCCGTCCCAGAAGCCGCGGTTGAACACCCTGGCCAGCCGCTCATCCCAGCCGTCCTTCTTCGCCTCGGTGAACGTGCCGTCCAAAACCGATGAAATGGCCTCTTTATAGCATTTCACCACTGTGTAGACGTATTCGGGGCCGCGGGCACGTCCCTCAATCTTGAACACTCTCACCCCGGCACTCATCATCTTGTCGATGAAACGCACGGTCTTGAGGTCTTTGGGCGACATGATATACTTATTGTCTATCTCCAGCTGGTTCCCCGTCTCGTTGTCGGTCACGGTGTAGCTCCTCCGGCAAATCTGCACACACTCGCCCCTGTTGGCGGAACGGTTCGCATTGTCGAGGCTCATGTAGCACTTGCCGGAGACCGCCATGCAGAGGGCCCCGTGGCAGAACATCTCAATCCGGATAGGCTCGCCGCCGGGGCCGCAGATATGCTCCTCTTCAATATGGCGGTGGATATCGGCCACCTGCTCCATGCGCAGTTCGCGGGCCAGCACCACCACGTCGGCAAACTGGGCGTAGAACCGCAGAGCCTCCACGTTCGATATGTTCAGCTGGGTGGAGAGATGCACCTCCATAGGCTCTCCTCCCCGGCCGGAGTGTACGCGGCAATACTGCATCACCGCCACGTCGCTGGCGATGATGGCGGAGATACCTGCCTCGCGTGCCGCGTCGATAATCTCGCGCATCAGCTCGAGGTCTTCCTGATAGATGATGGTGTTGACGGTGAGATAGCTCTTCACGCCGTGCTCGCGGCAGACGGCGGCTATCTCTTTCAGGTCGTCGATGGTGAAGGCCGAGGCCGAATGGGCTCGCATGTTCAGTCGCTCTATGCCGAAGTAGATGCTGTCGGCACCCGCCTGAAGGGCTGCCGCAAGCGACTCGCGTGACCCCACGGGAGCCATGATTTCAAAATCCTTTAGTGTCATCATGGCTGCAAAGTTACGAAGTTTTCGGCAATAATCTTTTATTTTTAGATTTTTTGAGATACAGGGAAGGTTAAATTTTGCATTGTTACAAGTGCTAAAGATTGTTAAGGCCCGATTTTTCTTTCATAAAATTGCTGCCTGTTAACTATTTTTATTTATATTTGCAACGTGTTCGATAGAGCACATCGATTTTTTTTGCTCAAATTCTCTTGACGAATCAGCACCTCGAACAGAGAAGAAAGAGCTTAACCAAATATCCTTTGGAGTGTGCGCATTAGCGTAGATTCCGTGCCATAGGATATTTGGGGCCGTGCTGAGCCTGTCAGGAGATATGGACAGAGTCTGCGCTTTCTTTATGTTTTATCGACAGCAACGGCTTTTTCCTTAGAACGAGGAAATGATGTTTCAGGAAAATGAACTACATTATTATATCAATAAATATTAAAAACTTAAGATTATGAAGAAAAAGTATTATCTTTTGACCGTACTTTTTTTGGCCTCTGCAGTAGTTTGGGCCGGAGTACACAGTATCCTGTCGACTAACATCAGCAGGCAAGATGTTTCAGCAAGCAAGAAAAAGGCTGCCAAAATGAACGAAGTAAACATCCGGTGGGATTTTACCATCTGGAGTCAGCAGACTGTGGAGAACCTTAAGAACGATGACAAATGGTCAGACATTGAAAAAGCCAATTCTGCTGCACCAACTGAACTATCTAAAGACAATATTTTCTGGCAAGTCACAGCAGGTGAAGAAACACTAACCGCCAATGGAACTGAGATAAAAGAATTGGCAGGGCTCCGCTTCACCAACAACAAGGATCGAGCCTTGGCCATTGCCGTCAACTATCCTCAAACTACTTCAGACACCTACCGAGGTGGTTCCTACCTCTGGTTAGGAAGCAGTTCTATCAACTACTTCATTATTCCTAACGTTAAAGCTGGCAGCATCATCAAGATGGGAGTCGAATCTCACAAGAGTACTGATGCAAGAGGTGTTGATTTGTCAATTGGTGGCACTACCCTTTTAGACAAAGACGGAAACAATGTACCCCGGCCCACCACTTATCAAGAATTACAGTGGTATGTACCCCAATCAGTCCAGTTGACTAATGAAGAAACTGGAGACGAATACAGATCCAGTGGACCATTTGATGTACTCGTCAAAAACACGAATGGATGTCATTTATATTTCATTGAAGCTGTTGTGATGACTCCGCAAGAACAGGAAACCGTTGACCTTACGAGTTTGATTGTGAATGCTGGCTTCGATGAAGAATTGACCTTCAATGCCGAAGGCTCGATAAAAACCATTGTAGACAGTACTACTTCGCTCAGCGACCGTAGCACCGCGTTCATTGCTGCCGACGGAACAGTCTATGCCAAGCCAAAAGCCACTTCATCACAAAACAGAAGCGACGGGCGCAAGATGGAAGCCTTCAACGGCTTCAGGGGTGAGACAACAGGCTGGACTCTCGATGCGAACATCGAATACCCAAAATGCGAATGGGTCTATTTCGGTACTATTCCATACGGATTAGCACCAACGGCCATTCCAATTGGAGACGATGGCACTACTTGTCTTGAAGCACCAACCAAACCAGATGCCTTGAGTGGAGACGACAACATCGGCTATGCTTATATGAAGGCAGGATGGGGTAACCGCGCCAGTTATAGCCAAACCTTGACAATCCCTGCCGGAGCCTACGAACTTTCCTACTGGACAATCAATCAAAATCCCAACGCTACAAGCGGTGTTGGTATTGCAAACGTGACTATAGGTGAAGACATCTACACAGACAAGCTCAGCATCCTCAATACAGAATGGACACAACATACTATTTCATTCACGGCAAACAAAGATGTTGAGACCGTGGCAACCATCACAATAGGTTTTGAGGCAGGTAACACAAGTTCTGCCGCTAACCCATACCTCTGCTTAGATGGCTTGCAGTTGAAAAAAGTGGGAGATGTAGAGTTAGCCCCAGAGCCATCAACCAGTTTGGAGTCCGGCACCTATTATCTTTACAATATTATGACCAAACAGTATCTTGCCGGAGGATCATCGTGGTGTACGAAAGCCATTGTCAACGCCACAGGCCTCGACTGTGATGTCACTCTCGCCGACGGAAAGTATTCAATAGACACAAAGGTGTCGAACGGTGGCGACAGCCATTACCTATGGGGCGACCTGTCTGCTGGTATATGGACTGACAATAGCATAGGACAATGGTATTTGGAGGACCTTGGCGATGGTACATATCGCATATTCAACGATAACGATTACTACCTCACATCGACCGCTGACGGAATGGTCAAACTCTCAGAGAGCAAAACCGAAGGCGCTGTATGGCAATTTGTCACGAAGGAGCAGCGTATTGAAGGATTGAAACAGGCAACTATCGACCAAGCCATCGATGCAACCTTCCTTATTGATGCCGCCAACTTCAACCGCAACGACACTCGTGTCAGTGCATGGCAGGCAGCCGACGGACTTAACGCTATTCTCAACGGAGGTATCAACGAAAACTATTGTGGAGAATTCTACCATTCAACGGGCAAACTACAGCAGCAGCTTGCCAATGCTCCTGCCGGTTTCTACGAGCTGAAGGCTCAGGGCTTCTACCGTCTTGACGGGTCTGACAACGCCAATCTGCCCTACTTCTTCGCCAATGACGAGCAGCGGCAGTTCCCCGTTATTGCCGGCAGTGAAAACAGCATGGTCGATGCCGCAACATCATTCTCGTCTGGATTGTATTCCATCGAATGCATACAAGTGAACGTTGAAAGCGACGGTCAACTGACTATCGGTGTGGCAAATCCTGTCAATGCGGAAGTATGGGGCACCTTTGATAATTTCCAGTTACTCTATTACGGCAACAGCGGAGACTTCAGCGTTCTGAAACCCATTGCCGTCGACATGACCGACTCACTCGCCAATCCTGGTTTCGAAGAGAACGAAGTGGGCTGGATCAAGGAGGCCGAGATTGGCGGCAATGTAAGACCTGGCGGACTGGATCATAATAAGTGCTATGAGGCATGGAACAATGAGTCGTTCGACATCTACCAGAACGTTGATAACCTGCCAGTTGGAATCTATGAGATATCCGTACAAGGTTTCTATCGTTATCTGGCCAGTTACGATGCCTATGATAGTTACAGAAACGGCAATGTTATTACCCCTGTCTTCCTATACGCCAACAACAAGATGACACCGTTGAAGAACATTTTCTCAGAGCCTATAAGTAACGATGATTTCTATCAGGACGATGACATTGGGGGCTACTTCTATGAAGGCAATAATACGGGTTACTACTTCCCCAACAGCATGTTGACTGCAGCGACCGCTTTCGATGCAGGAATGTATCAGAACAAAACATTTGCTGCCATCTTCAACGAGGGCGATGCTTTACGCATTGGCGTGAAAGGCTCAACCATACAAGGAGGCAATTCATGGGCTATTTGGGACAACTTCAAACTGACTTACTGGGGTATGGTTCCCAGCAAGGTTCAGGCTGCACTGGCTAATAGCATCAGTGATGCTGAGCAAGCCTTAGCCACCCAACTGTTTTCTGAGCGCGGCAAGGAAAGTATCACCAATGCACTCAGGGCTGCACAGTCGGCATTGGAGAGTACCAGTACTGCCGAAATGTTTTCTGCCATGAACAATCTGAACAATGCTACGTCAAAGGCACTGACTTCAGAGACACTTGAAAAGGAAGAGTTCACTTTCAGTACGTCAGACTATGACGTGGAGGTCGACACCATCAAAGGACAGAAAGTTACGCTTGTTTTCAGTCAGGGCGATGCATCATCGAATAGACCGACAAACTATGACGGCTACATACGTGTCTACGCATATAATACACTCGACGTACTCGCAGAAGAGAATATCCTTGACATTCAGTTCTCAACTTACAGCAGCAGCTACAGCGTGAAAGGCAGCGCCTCTACTGGCTCGCTTGCCAACAATCACTGGACCGGTCTTGACGAGAAAGTGACGCTCACTAACTCAAACTCATCGCAGTGGCGTATCAACAAGGTAACTGTAATACTTGACAATCCTTCAGAAGAAGTGCTCAAAGAACGACTGCTGGCCCAAATTGCCGTCAGTGACTCTTTGATGGGGAAAATTGTCTATCAGAACACTCCGGGACTCTTGCAACTTAAAGAACTGTTCCAGACCGCTACTACGACCAAACTCGACTCCACAATAGAAAAGTCCACTTTGGCTAACCTGGTAAAGAACCTGAAGAAGAACACTGAAACAGTCGTCGCACTCGACAAGGAGTATCAGCAGATAGCCTCTCTCATTGCCAACGTGAAAGCCACTGCCGAGAGCAACAAGTATGCAGATTCAATTATCCTGTCTGAGGCAACAACATATATGGAAGAAGTAACTACAGGGCTTAACGGCGGCATCTATACCTCTGATCACTTACCAGCAATCCGTACCAGACTCAACGAATACAACGGCCAGCTCGGTATTATTTACCTGAGCCTGCACATCAACGAGGCTGGTACGTTGGGCGACAGCATTCTGGCTCGTGTAGAAAACTTCACTGACGTGATAGGCCTGCGTGTCAGCGGAAATCTGAACAGTACCGACATGACAACCATCAAGAATAGAGTTACTAAGGCGCGGTATTTCGATTTTGCAGAGACCAGCTTGACTTATATTGATAGCGAACAATTCCGCGACAGAACCAACCTAAGGTCTGTCATCCTGCCCAACAACCTACTTTACATTAATTCCTATGCATTTTATGGCTGCACAAGCTTGCAGCAGATTGATTTCCCGTCCTCACTCCAGTCAATTGGCAATTATGCGTTCTATAATAGCGGGCTTACCAGTATTGTGGTTCCCGAAGGTGTCACTTCCATTGGCAATTACGCCTTTGCATCGGACGGCAATTATTCATACGTCTATGATGCGAATGGAAACTATGTGTATGACGAATATGGCAATATAATGCGCGTTTATAAGTGTAAGTTAGAAAGTGCTACCTTACCAAGCACGCTAACATCTCTTGGTTCTTATGCATTCCAGTACCAGAGATACTTAAAGGAAGTGTCTATGGGCGATGGACTGACTTCTATAAGCAACAACACTTTCTATTATTGTGAGAGCCTGACCAATCTGACCTTACCATCGACCTTACGCACGATTGGTTCCAGTGCTTTCTACAATTGTACGTCCTTGAAGCGAGTGGAAATTCCAGATAATGTGACAACCATTGATAGTGATGCCTTCAGTTATTGTAGCAATCTGGAGGAAGTAGTTCTTCCAAGTAAGTTGCAGAATATTTATCATCCCTTCCGTTCTTGCAGCAAACTTGTTCGCATGACTTGTAAAGCCATAGTGCCGCCGTATGCCAACGGCTATGAAATCATGGGAGGAAAAGAGAGCCAATGCACGCTGACGGTGCCAAGCCTCTCTGCAGCTGTCTACAAACAGACCAGCTACTGGGATCAGTTCAAGATTGTCGGCACCGAGATTCTTCCTGAAAACATTGTCATTTCAGACACCTATAAGCTCAGTTGGCCCGACTCGGTGAGCCTGGACTATAAGCCGAACATTACATTGACCATGATGGATCGCGGCAGTAACTACGATTCGAGCACTCGCTATCGCTACGGTGCACTGACAGTCACCGGTACGTCTACGCTGTCGGTCAATCAGTTTTACATGTTCTATAATTTCTATAGTCAGTATCAAAACTCAAGTCGCACATATAACTTCACTTCGCTGATAAACCAAGGCAGCATCCGGGCCGATGAAGTGATTCTGCGCTTGCGCATGTATGCCAATAAGTGGAATTTTATATGCTTGCCATTTGATGTTAAGGTGAGCGACATCTGGAACTACGATAAGATGCCTTATGTCATTCGTAAGTACGACGGACAGAAACGAGCCAACGGTGAGATGGCTTCTACATGGATTAACATGACAGCTGACAGCACTCTACATGCTGGCCAGGGCTACATCTGGCAGGCAGCGCCCTATACCACCCAGTCTGGCAGCTCTTACTACGAAATGGACTTCCTTGTAGAGGCACAGCAGTCGGTCAATAAGAATAATATCTTTACTAGCAGTAATGTCGAAGTTCCCCTAAACGAGTATCTCAGTGAGTTCCCACAGAACCGCAGCTGGAACCTGATAGGTAATCCGTACCCCTGCTACTTCGACACCAGAGCAATGGACATTACAGCCCCTATCACCGTGTGGAGCATGAACAACAACAGCTATCAGGCATACTCACCGGTTGACGACAGCTATATCCTCACACCAGGCGAGGCATTCTTCATCCAACGCCCGGTCGACCAAGAGTCTGTTTTGTTCATGAAAGAAGGCCGCCAGGCCAACAGAAGTGTTCGCAATGTGTCCTATTTTGCTTCAGCCCGCATGAACAGCAAAGCCCTAGTCCGACAAAGCGACTTGAGTGCTAAGCGTGCTGTTTTCAATCTTATACTGACCAATGGAGACCAGAGCGACCGTACACGTTTCGTTATCAATCAGCATGCTCAGCTCGATTACGAACTAAACTGTGATGCCAATAAGTTCTTGAGCGAAGATGCCCGGATGCAGTTATACACCCTTGAAAATGGCCTGCGGTATGCCATCAACGAGCGTCCGCTTTATTCTGGAGAAATAGCCTTGGGTGCAACGTTTGCTGAAAGTGGAACCTACACTATATATCTTGATACGACTTCTGACAACGAAGTTTATCTTATAGATCATCTGGCAGGTACAGAAACTTTGCTTACCAACGAAGGCTATACGTTCAGTACAGAAGCAGGCATTTTCGAGAACCGTTTCTCCATCCGCATGGGTAGTGGCGAGGCAACCGGCATTGTGACTTTAGACAAGTCCTCGGTCGCTTCAGACAACTACTACAACTTGAATGGTACACGAGTAATTCAGCCTAAGAAAGGACTCTATATTAACAATGGCAAGAAGGTCGTGGTGAAATAGCCATTCCCCGCTATAGCTATTAAACAAATTTGTATCAAATGATATATGACTTTTTGAACTATGAATAGACTATTAAGTTTGTTCGTTTGCACGCTCTTTCAGTTTGCGCTTTTTGCGCAAACTGACGGGGCTGCCGACGACTATAATCCCAACAACCCACCGAACCCTAACGCTCCCGTTACAACCTACGCACTGAGGCTGCAAACGGTGCCTGCTTACTCCGGTTCGTTCAACACCAGTAACCCGACTAAATATCAGGCTGGCACACAGGTATATCTGCGAGCCTATAACAACACGGGCTACGAGTTTGTGTGCTGGATGGAGAACACTGATACGCTCTCGCAGAACTATTCATTTTACTATACTATGCCTGAGCGCGACGCACAGTTGACAGCTGTCTTCCGCTATAACCCCTCCAGCCCGGCCAACCCCGACACCATGGCCGTGAAGTACTATCTGCGATTAGAATCTCAGCCAAGCGGAGCCGGCTACTTCAACTGGAGCAACACATCGGAAGTACAGGCCGGACAGGATGTGAGCGTCTATGCTTACGCGAATACCGGATGGCGCTTCCGCGAGTGGCAACTTGGCGGACAGACCGTGTCGACCGACACACGCTTACCCTTCAAAATGCCCGCAGGCAACGTCAGAATAGTGGCCGTCTATGACTACAACCCTTCAAACCCGCAGAACCCGGGGAAGAACTACTGGAACAGCGAGACAGGTGAGGTGATTGTAGATGATTTCACGGCAGGCAGTCTGAATAGCACCGTCTACAACCTTGTAGGAAGCTACAACAAAGATGTGAGCAAGATTACCGTGGCAGGGCGTACCACATCAGGCGACTGGGGGACAGCGAACAACTTCAGCAGCTGCACCTTCTTCGACCTGAGTCGCACCACAGGTCTGACGAGCGTTCCGTCATGGACATTTTCCGGCAATACATCGTTGACTGATATTATCCTGCCTGCCTCAATAGAAACCGTAGAATATTATGCTTTCCGCAACTGCACGTCACTACAGTCAATTAAGTGCTATGCCCTTACACCACCATCAGTAGACAACTATGCTTTCGAAGGGATTAGCAACGGACTGGTGGTCTATGTTCCAGCTGCAGCAGTAGGAGAGTATCAGGAAGCTTACGGATGGAAAGAGTTTACCATTCTGCCCCTGCAAGATGAAGTGAGTGCTCTGGAGGTGAATTTGCCAGAAGATGCCGACCCTGCTTTGTATAAAGACATGTATATAGAGCTAATCAACGCAAAGAGCGGGCAGAAGCAGCGTTACGTCATCACCAACCGCACTACCTATACCTTTAGCAACTTGATTCATAATACGCAGTATAATGTATATCTGAAGAACCAACAAGGACAGGTGTTGGGCCAAATTGACGCTGTCGACCTGAAGACGAGCGACGTGAGCGTAACTTTCACAGAACTGATGACACCGCGCACTCTCTCGCTGCAGGTACTCACACCCACTGGCGAAGACGTGACAACGCAGACCACCATCATCTGGACTGACGAGAAGAACACCTATCTGGCCAAGGGAAACACTTTGACCAATCAGCTGGAAGGACAGAAAGCACGTTTCCGCGTGAGTCTTCCGCAGCAGTTGGGCATGAGGTGTCTGTTGCCTGCCGACTCGCTCTATGAGGTACAGGCCGACAATATGATTACGCTCAAGCTAAAGGATATACCTCAGGCGGTAATCGGTGGCGTGGTAAACGATGTGAAGACGGGGCAGCCGCTCAGCGGAGCCACCGTGGCCGTTTCGCAGATGCTCAACGGGCTATACTCGAAGTCGTTCACCACGAAGACCGACAGCAAAGGCCAGTGGAGCCTGACGGTCTATGAGGCCAAGACCGATGTCACGGCCTCGATGGACGACTACGTGAGCCAGACGCAGTCGTTTGAGGCACCTGTGACCGAGGTGCCGGCCTTCAAGCTGAAGGACATCAGCGGCACCACCATCTCGCTCGCGCTGACGTACACCAGCACGGGCGGTGAGACGCAGGAGTTCTACAACGACTATGCCAACGTGGCCTACACGGTCTTTAACGAGACCAGCGGTCAGGTCGTCACCGAGCTGAACGTGCAGTACCCGCAGATAGTGCTCATGGAGCAGCTGCCCGCCGGCACCGTGCTCCGCGTCACTGCCACAAGCAAGAACCAGAAGTTCACGCCT
>Ga0247609_10007641_pt1 | contig 10279 bp, 19 predicted proteins | sample 172DNAGHGlowgp2_FD_193487 | JGI IMG/M metagenome (GOLD analysis project Ga0247609, IMG submission 193487) | Sheep rumen microbial communities from Palmerston North, Manawatu-Wanganui, New Zealand - 1728 DNA GHGlow gp2 | ecosystem: Host-associated > Mammals > Digestive system > Stomach > Rumen ...
TTTTAATTGGTCAATAATATGTTGAACAGGTGCTATACTACATGCCCTATTAGTTCTTGACATTGGAACATAATTATCCCACCACACCCTTTTACCATCAAATTTTCTTGAGTATTTACTATTTGGGAATGGACTTCTATTCTCTATTGCTTTAGCTAATTGTACTTGTGGTTCCACAAGAAAATCGGGCCAGACAGCCTGGAACTTTTTAATGTTCATATTTAATCTTAAATCCTTAAATAAAACTTGTTTTAAGAATTTAACATGTTCTTCATTTATAAATTTTTGTATAAAAGTTTTTGTAGTTGTTACTGCTAAATCATTTGCTGATTTTATATCAGATAAATTATCCAGTATTGTTTTAAACTCATACCAATCCTGTATAGTTAAATCTTGTTTTGTTGGTGTTGTTCCAAATAATCCACCTATTTGGATTCTATCATATTTACCCTCATCTATTTTATATTTTCTATGGGTATCATATGTATATTCTAATATTTCTTTTAATAATGGATTCTTAACAGAATCTAAATAAGCAATTTGGTCATTACCTGAAAGTTGTCTTAATCTATCCAATATTTGTAAAATTTCAATCATAATAAATCTCCTACTATATATTATACTAGGAGATTTTAAGGACATAACATGAGAGTTATTGATTAGAATTATTTATATATCTTCCCACCATATGCAAATGAATGGTTTTGTATTAATATCTGCGTACCTTGATTAATATTATCATAACTATCTATAATAGTAAAACCATGTTGCCAATTTGCTTTATCTGGGTCATTTAAATAATCAGGTTCTATTTTACATAGACAACCATTTTCAAACCAGCCAGAACTATTTTGTTCATATGTTGTATAATAAGACCCTAATCTATGTGTATGTCCAGATACACCATCTTGCATTTTATGGTCTAAAAATTCAGCCTTTGCTGTATAAGATGCATCTTTCCTAACAACATCACCATGGTAATAAGTAAAATTATTTATTTTTACTTTTGTTTTATGATAATAAATACCCAACTCATCTAACCTAAATAGTTTTTGTGGTGCTAATGCCTTTAATCCAAACAGTCCTGGGTTTTCCAAAACTAATTTTTCCAATCTGTTTTCATGGTTACCCAGAACATAATGGATATCAGTATTGGGTAAATGCTTTTTGAGTTCTCGCATCATTTTATAAAAAATATCTATTTCTTCTTGTAAATTTCTTACTCTATCAGGTCTTTTACAAAATCTTGAAATAGAATAACAATCTAACACATCCCCTAATAATACAATATCTTGTGGTTGGTTATCAACAAGACAATCAAATACCGCTGTTAATGTATCATCATCTTGATATGGAATATGTAAATCTGATAAAACAAATACTTGTTCGTGGTCCGTACTTAATTTAATTTCATTAGCTCTTTTTTGATTATATTTCTTTCTTAATAAGAAATCAGAAAATATATCCTCTACAAATTGTGTTCTAACCTCTGGAATTGGTTTTGCTTTTAATTGTTCCCTTAATTGTTCACGATTCTCAATACAATTAGTATGGAAGTATTCATAACATCTGGACTCTCGTTCTTCCACACTTAAGATGCTTTTGTCAAACATTAAATTCCCCTCTATTTTTTAATAACTTCTCTTCTTATGTCGGTCAATATATTTATTATACTTAATAATACTTTACATTTCCCCATTTTATTTTAATAACAAATAATTTTTAATAGTGGAATTATATTACAGTTTGGTTATGTTAATCAAACTACAAATTGTAATATAACATTTATAATATCTTTTACTTCTACAAATTATTTTGCTACTTGTATTGGAATAGATGATACAACAGATATAAATTCTGATACTAAAGCTATAGTTCCAAATAGTATAACAGTTTCTTCTGTAAATATTGGAGCTGCCGGTTATGTTGGTACAAGATGGGGATTTCGTTGGTTGGTTATTGGATATTAAAAATACCTGTCTTTTAAACAGGTATTTTTCTAGGAGTTTGGTTATGAACAGAAATCACAGTTTTACTTCAAAATATTAAAACTGTCTTTGTATAATTGTACTATATTTTTAATAGGGTTAACTACATTTGTTTTAAGCATAGACATCTTTTTAAATGGGTTAATTAAATTATCTGTTATTACAATATCTGTATAAGAACCATGTTCTACATTATTATGTAATTGATGTTCTCCACTTTTTCTTGTTCCAGAAATAGATGTATCTGGAATATTATTTTTAGGACCTACACTTTCATAAATATATTTGGCTTCATGAGGTAATAATAATCCAGAATTTAATAAGGTTTGTATAGAAACAATACCCTTATTTTCTTTATTGGGTACCTCATATGGTAATTCCCCACTATCAATTAAACCTTGTATATACTTTATAACAAATGGGGAATATTTAGAATTAGTATTCATATACTCATGTATTTTACCTTTAGTAATACCTCTAATTACAGAAGCATATAATTTAATTGTTCTCCATCTTACTGTAGAACCTAAAAACATATCCATAGTCACATTATAATTTTGTAATTTATATAACTTGTATAAAATATTCTCTCTTACTTCCCTTATTTGGTCTTGTGTTAATCCTTTTTCTGTAACACCTTCATCAAATGTTTTTTCATTTAATAGATTTTTTACTCTATCCTCTGTCCAAACTGTCATTTAAATCTCCTTTTATTCACATTAAAAAATTCCACATGTATATTATAGAGAACATGTGGAATTTTGTCAATCGTTTATTTAAAATTTATAAGATAGCGTAACAATCTTCTTTTCTTATAAGTCTTTTGTTTTCTTCTTTTGGTACCTTTGTTGCTGCTAATTTATTAAATAAAATTGTATCCCCAACTTTAATATCTTCTTCTTTTGGGTTTACAGCAAGTACCTTTGCTGCTCTTAAATGTCCAAGGGCATTATTATCAGCACTTGGGGCAACATATATACCACCATCTGTTCTTCTTTCACTTGGTTCTTCATATTCAATTAAAATTAAACTGTTCAATGGTTTCATTATTTACTCTCCTTTTTAGACTTCTTTGTTTTCTTTACAGGTTTTTCCTCGGATACTGGTTCCTTCTCAACAACTGGTTCAGTTCTTTCCGGTTCTGTTGCAGGTTCTGTTTGTTTATTTGCTTCTGTTTCCCCTTGTAATTCAATAATAATTTTACCATTAACAGCATCAAAATGTGTTCTACCATTTACATTTGTAATAGCACCACTATTAACTAATCCAGCAAATGTTTCAATACAATCTTTTGCTGTTTGTACCTGGTAAATTGTATTAAAATACTGGTCTAAATTTTCTGTTATAAATTGTTTTGGTTCAGCACCAAATATATTATTCATAATAACATATTTACCATCTACTCTAAATACTCTGTTATTCAATATCTCAAACATACTAATCCTCTCCTTCTTCTATATAATACTTTGGTCTCTGTGATTTTAACTTTTCAAAATATATTCTAATTTGTTGCCATTCTAAATCATAACACTCAAGGGAATGTCTATGTTTATCACCCAACATACTTTTTATTTTGGGTCTTCCCACCTTTTTCATGTTGTACCCCCATCTTCAATATCTCCACCATTGTTTAAAGCATCCATTGTTAATTGTATTAATTGATTAATAAAGTCATCCGAACCCTTTACCAATTTTGGTTTTATTTCCTCTTTTTCTTTTGTTAAAGCAAGCATTGCCCCATCAACTTTTGCTAAATTAGATTTAACAATATTTTCTGAATTATGAAATGTCCATTCCATAATAATTTTGGTATAATCACCTTTACATTCTAATGTATCTATATGTTGAATAATCTCAGATAATAATTCATAATCTTTATGCTCTTCAAAAAATTTCATTAGTATTGTTTGTCTTTCCATTGAGGTAAGATTTGTATCCCCTAAAAATTGTTTGAATTTATCTAACATAAATTTTGCCAACATTGGACTTTCTTTTCTAATACCTGTAAACAATTCAGCATTAGCCACCTGTGTTGATGTTATAACCTCTATTAATTGTTCTCTTTCTTCATCCATTAGAATACATGTACCTTTAACCAATCTTCCACTTCTTGTAAATTAAAAAGCATTTGTTTTGTATTTCCACCAATTTGTTTCATATTTAAATCAGCCTCATGTATATTTAAACCATTTACAATTAATTGATTTAAAAATCTATCGGGGTAACCAGTTATTAATTTTAGTTCTTCGTAGGTTACATAACCTGCTAACATACAAATTCCTTATTCGAATAACTTTTGTATTCTATTATACTGTTCCATATTCTTTTCGGAATCTATAGGTAGGGTTGCTATAATATCTTTTGGTACTATTTCATTAAAGTCTTTTGTAAAATCAAATATATCAAATATCTGTGTGGATACATAACCAATATATTTTAAACTTTCCATTAATACATGATTAATTACTACAATATTTCCGGGTATATCTTTTTCCAATTTAATAGTAGGTTCTTCTTCTATTTCTTCTTCCTCTTCTTTTGAATCAGGCATACCTACCCAAGGTACAACTTCCTTCTTTATAAGTTCATCATGTAAATCCCTATCATATTGTATTAATTCATGTATTGGTTGTAAATCTATTTCCCCATAACATCTAATATTATTTTGTAATAATATAACTTCCGGATGTTCTGTTTTTAATAAGGAAATAATTTTAGAAATCATTTCATAACATTCCTCAGAACCGTAATCAATATTTAGTTTATAACATAAAGATGCAAGATTACATAAATTAATTTTATTTGTTTTTTCAAGTGCTTCTTTAACTGCTGACAAAAACTTAACATAGTTATTCTTTTTTGTGAAACAGGAATTTAAATTAAATACAGCAATATCCCCCTTATAAAAATATGATGGACATTTTGCTGAATTTACTACTATTTGTTTGTACTTCTCTTTATAATGTGCCATTAGTATCTTGTTCCTTTTGATTGTCTACTTTCTTTGGACTCATTGGTTGTATAGGTCCAAAATCATAATATTTTTGTTTTTCCGAGTTACTTAAAGAATTTAATTCATCCATAAATTGTTTATTAGCAATTGCTAAAGCATATTCTTTTTCTCTCAATTTTTGGGTTCTATTTTCTATATATCTATCTTCAGAAAATAATAAACCATATTCAGTTGTAATTAAAACTGCTTTATAATTTCTTCCACTTGCTGTTCTAATATTTGCTGGTAATGCCTTATTATTAGAATATATCTTTAATAACCAACCCATTGGTAAAATCCATAATTGAATCCATCTCCATATTGCGTATAACATTTATTCAAACTTCTCCCCAATAATTTCATACTTCTTTTTAATTAAATCTATATCATAATCAGGTGTATTTAAATCTTTTAATACATCAGACATAAGTAATTTATTTTTTGTTTGTTTTCCCTCATGGTGTTCTTGGATTTTTTGTTTATATTTTTCAATATATTCATCCATTGCTTTATTGAATTGTTTTCTATTGTAATCCTGTCTAATATACTTTTCTTCTTTAAAAATAATATTAGCAGGTTGTTGATTAATATTTTTACAATATATCCATTTTCCATCAGGTTCTTCTGTATCTATAATAAAATAATAAACCTGTCTAATAAAATTATATTCCATTGCTATGTTTCTCATAAGAGAACCACATCTATACACAGTAAATTCCGGATATATAATTCTACCTTGTGGTAATGGACAATGGTCATGTCCAAAGAATATGTTTTTACATCTAAGTCCTTTTAAGTCAGCATATGTAAATTTATTAATACCTGTTTCATACTCATGGTGTATTAATAAAATATCGTTATCATCATAGTGTTTATCTTTTATATACTCAATTGCATCTCTATATCTTACAGGTACTGTATTAAATTTATATCTTTTATTATCATCTGTTATTTCAATTGGTCTATCAGGTAAAATAACATCCATTAATCTGGATTTATATAATACCCCTAAACTACATTCATTTAATCTACTTTCCATTTCATTGTAAACATCGTGGTTACCAACTATTGTATGAAATTTTACACCTTGTTCTTTTAACTCAGCAAGTTTATCTATCAATGGAATTAGGTATTTTTCATCTACCTTTGGGGTTGAGAATATATCACCCAAAAATATTACATGATTACAATAGTTTGCTATTTGTGTTATTTTATCCAAACAAACATTAATATAATCATCTATTCTATTATCTGGTATTGGGGCATAATGTACATCCCCAACAATTGCTATTCTCATTTCAACCTCCAAGATACATCCACACTACCTAAATTCTTTTTGGTTTCCCTATCATAAATTCCGGATGTTGTAAAATTCATTTCAGTTCCATTACATTTTTCATGTTCGGCATAACATAACCTTGCAATTAACAAAGAAATACATTCAATCTTCTCCGATATATTCATATCCTCAAAATCTTTTTTATCTTGTAAACCCTGTCTTTTTATTGTAATGGACTCTATTTTATTAAAATCGTCTAACATTTTATACCTCTAAATATAACTAATGCTAAAGCATTTTTAAACACACCCATTTCCTCATGTGTTTCCGGATTAATAAATCTATAACCTTTTCTAAGGAATACAGGAGTAACATTTGGTTTGTTTAAAATAAAATCATGCCAATATGCTGTTTCAGTTCTGGCTGGAATTAACAAAATAGATGTTTTACCTTTTTGTTGTTCCAAATATGCTTTTCCAACCCATTTTTTACATTCATCAAAAGGTGGGTTACACCAATTATATTCCTTCCAATCTTCAACTAATCCATTATGTTCTGGATACATATAATATTCTTTTGCCGGTACATTTTTATTGGAACAACAAACATCCAAATCAAATTCTTCCACCAAGGTTACACCTTTTTCCTGTGCCAAAAGTTGTAATCCCATTTCTATTAACTTAGGTGGTGTTAAATATGTATTATAGTTCTTCGTGTATAGGTATTTCGTTGTCATCTATTTCCTCTTCTAATTCATTTACATCATGTAATACTGATAATAATGCTGGATTCATTCCATATATTGATGTGGTTATTATTTCTTGCATAAAGGCCATAATTGTTCTTTTACATAATGGCATTTTATCCAATAAAATATAATCTATTAATTGTATTAAATATTCTAATTGTTCTAAATCATATGCCGCATAACAATTACAATCTACAATTCTTATTAATTGTCCCTTTACATCATTAAGTATAGTTTTGTTTTTTGGTTTCATACTCTGTTACTTTACCCTTATCAAATACATAGGTTTTTACACCATAATCCATAAACCTTTTATCATGTGTAATTAATACCATTCTAAAACCTAACCCCTCACATAATTTTTCTAAAAATTCAAAGAATGGTTTTGTGGCAAATTCATCTAAATTACAATATGCCTCATCTAATAATAATGTATCAATACCTTTACATTGTAAATAATATAATTGTAATATTGCAGATACAACTGCTTGAACACCTTTACCACATCCATCTATTAAATCCACTGGCATTTCATTTTCATAAAATAAAAATTTCATGGATTTACCACGCTTATCATTTATTTCAATGTCAAACCTAAAATTTCTTTCCGGATAGGCACATTGTAATCCAGAATTAACTAAGTCCTTAATTTCCCCAACAGAATTCTCATAAATTACATCCAAGGCTTTTTTATAAAACTGAGATGCTTCTATTATATGAGAATAATCTAAGTTTAATACCTCAATATCTTTTTCATACTGAGGTATCTGAGAATTTATATATGTTAAATTTTTATTCAAATTTTCTAAATTATATTTTATTTTATTTAATTCTTCTAACATAATCCATTAAACTCATTTAATATAGAATTAGCATGTTGTATGTAATCCCTTGCTCTTGTAACTTCTTCTTGGTATTCCACATTTGCCTTATTAACAAGTTCCAATAATTCTTGAGGAGAATGAACATTATATTTTTTCTCAATTTCTTCACATTGAACCATTGCTTGTTCTTTTAATGTAGAAATTCTTACAATTTTATTATTAATATCATTTAATTGTGCTTTTATCTGTTCTAACTCATTCATTCCATAAACTCCTTATAAGCAATTCCATATATGTTATCTTTATATGACTCTATATTGTTATTATACTCTACATCCACATATACATTTAACAGACATTTTAATCCATCTGTTATTTCTAAAATACCACTAACCTCTTCTTCCTCTAATTCATGGTCTTTTAATTTTGGATACAGATATACAATTAACGCAAGTGCCCTTTTTATTCTATCATTTAATTGGTCTAGTAAGATTTGTTTTTCCAATTATTCTTCCTCATTTTCCTCTAACCAATTTGCATCTTCTTCATCACACCACATTCTACAATTACCAACATCTTCAGATTCAAAAACATAGGAATCCACTGAAAATTCTACAACTTCCTTGTTTCTTTCCAATACTTCTTCATCAATAAGACACTTTTTGGATAGAGATACCCCATTTAAATCATCCCCATACCCATATTCTCCTGAATAGATAACTGGTGTATCTAAATCCACCCCTTTATTATCCACTAAATCTGTTACAAATTGGTATAATTCACCTAATTTCATTTTGTTTTCTCCTTATCCCATCATAATGACTGTCCAAATTTATTGCTCTTCTATCTCTCCAGGTAGTGTAATGTGGTTTATTTCTACATATAAATTGGTTATATTTAATTTGAATCCATAACAAAATATCCCATATAAACAACCTAAACACGCAATCCCACTCTAAAGTCTCAGGACCAGACATACCATTCATATAGACATGTCCCTCCTTAACAGCATCAATATATCTAGCAAGGTGAGTATCCTCCCCACTAAAGTGTTCGCATATAAATTCTTTAATTGTCATTACAATCCTCCAATGGTCTTCCACATGTTGGACAAACCTTTATCTCTTTTAATTTTTCTTCCACCCGTTTATATTGTAATTGCCATGCTTCAATTTCATTTGTATATGTTTCTATATTCTTATATAAAGAAACTAATTTATTATAATCTTCTAAATATAGATTTTCTTTTAAATCAAATCCTTTTCCTTCGTCAGGTATTGATTTAGATATTAAATCATAACTTTTATCATATTTTTGATAATCTGATAACATTTGATTATATTGATTAAATTTATCCTCAATATTTTGACAATTAAATTGTTCGGGTATTGTTATCTGTTTATACCCAAAAATCCTGCTGTAGTTACTGTAATCAGTTTGTAATTTACTTAAATTATCTTCTAAACATTTAATATTTTCTATGTGTTTATCAACAATATTTTTATCTACTTTAGAAAATATATCCTCAATATCTAATTTCTTTTGTTTTAAATCATTTATTGCTTTTGTTTTCTCAGATATTGCTGTTTTTGTGCTTTGTTCATCTTTTTTAAATAAATCAATAATCTGAGAACCACATGTAACCGAAAATATTTCTTGGAACAATTCATATAACTCTGTACTTTTATATCCATAGGGAAACATTACATCATGCATACCAAATAGATTTATAATTCTATCATCCATATCAAATAGAAATCCAAGGTCCGCAATATCCCTACTATCCATTTTGGATGCTTTTACATATGTTTGTCCTGTTTTATTATCTATATACTCAGATGTACCTTTACTCTTAATCCAAGTTACTGAGGCACCATTGTTTTCAATGGTTACCTCGGCCTGCTTGGATTGATGGTTGATACACATATCTGTCCCTGCTTTATTAATTAAAGCATATTTTATTGCTTGGAATAAGGAAGATTTTCCAGAAGCATTTCTACCTTGGATTATTGTTAATCCAACCGGAAAATCAAATTCATGTTCACCTTTTAATATTTGAAAATCTTTTGTTTTTATACGCATTCTTCTACTCGTACACAATCATCTGCCAATTTTAAACTTAATCCATTAATAGTCATTTCTGATAAATCTACATATCTACATCCATTTTCATCTTCCTCAAATGTTTTAGCATCTAAATAGAAATCAACTAATAGTTTGTTTAAATTATATAATTCAATTATTACTTCTTTATTAGGTCCATCAATTAAATCAATATCAAAATATGCCCTTCCATCTACTATTTCAATATTTTTAACAATCCCTACAATGTTATCCAATGTCATTTCATCCGGATGAATATTACCAAACCACATAAAGCATTTATTTTGTAGTACCTGGGGTTGTACAAAGTCCACCAGTTTACATAAATCACTCATGGTATAAATT
>Ga0247609_10007642_pt1 | contig 10278 bp, 9 predicted proteins | sample 172DNAGHGlowgp2_FD_193487 | JGI IMG/M metagenome (GOLD analysis project Ga0247609, IMG submission 193487) | Sheep rumen microbial communities from Palmerston North, Manawatu-Wanganui, New Zealand - 1728 DNA GHGlow gp2 | ecosystem: Host-associated > Mammals > Digestive system > Stomach > Rumen ...
GACCCCAGATGGTTTGGCTGTGTTTTCCGGTGACTTTGCCGGTTACAAGGACTGCTCTTTCGGGGTGATCACGCTTCAGAACCAGGATGTGGTCAACCAGGTCACGCTATTCTTTTCTGACCACGAAACTTGGTCGTCATTGCTAAATCAATACGAAGTCTTGAAGTCGATGTTGACCAAGAAATACGGTACTCCGGCTGAATGGTCAGAACGGTTCACTTCAGGTTATACACCTTCTGATAATGGAAAAATACACGCTTTGCGTACCGGAGAGTATCACTGGTACACCAAATACGTAACAGAGGAGGGTGAGATACGCCTTTCACTCGAGGAAGGCACGGAATATCACACAGGGCGTGTGTGTTTGATCTATTTCGACAAAACCAACACCGACAAAGCTCGTCAGGCGGCGTATGATGATTTGTAGAAGGCACGCCGTTTTCTCCGGCCGCGCAGTCCGTAGGACTGCAGGCCCGGGTAGCGTTGGGATTGTGTGGGGAGGCAGAATATCGCACGCCGTAGGTGTGCGGGTGTGAAAACCGCATGCTCCATTTGTTTGTCTCTATCTTTTGGTTATGTTTCTGCGGCGCTTCCGAACCGCGTTAGCGGTTCCAACTCTGTAGGGAATGGTTGGCCACGGGTTTCCCACAACCCCGGAGGGGTTGCATTTTACCCCAACGCCTCACACCATTCCTTCCGCACCACAGGGTCGCGCATAAGACAAGGGATTTTTAAGTTTATAGGCGAATTTTACAGGTCGTCCATGGCGGCGTTGCGAACCTTCTCGGAGTTTGCCTTGTCGTAGTATGAAAGGCGAACAGCAGCAGTATGGTATTTTGTTCCTTCAATGATTGACAGTTCAATGTTTCCTAATTCAGTAGAAAAGGTGGTGTACCATTCGTATTTATCTTCTTTTATGGCCGTCATAACAAAATAGTTGTCGTATTTACCAATATAATCAGTGAATTCTTCTTTTGAATCCGATGGATAACCGTATTTTTGCGTTAGCATAGATTTTAAGGTCTCATAATCATTCAGTACTGACGACCAGGTATCTTTGTTGGGGAAAAGGACGGCGATACGGCTGACCACATCACAGTTTTTAAGAGTAGAGACACCAACTATACAGTTTTTGTACCCAGCAAAATCACCCGAGAGAATAGATACGCCGTCTTGAGTCCCTTCATAATGGAACCCGGCTTTCACCATAGCGTCGGTGTACTCTTTTAATGTTCCATTGATGGGTACGCCCTTGAAAGAGAGATGTTGTTGGGCGAAAATGGTGCCTGCAAACATGAGGTAAGCGAGGAGGAGTGTAAGATGTTTTTTCATGAGAAGTAATTATAATTGGAAATTTTTTTGGGATAATTATTCTGATTGTTGCAAAGTGTCTAGTATAAAGTGAAGTTCATCCACTTGTACTCGAGTCAATGGCTTGGGTTTTGTTGAGGTCCATGAATTACGATACGAAATTAAATCATTTAACCATTTTAATTTATCTTTTCGCGATTTGAAAGGATCTTTGTCCGAGAGACGTATTGAAAAATCTGTCTCAAAAGTAACATAAGTATCATCGTTATTAGTCAATATCCAATTCTTTTCGATGATATCTTTATAGTCTGAAGCTTGCAAATAATCAGGCCAATTATTCTCATCAATTTCAGAGTCGTCTGGGGAATTCGAAGACATTCTTTGTAAGCATTTGGTTTTAATTTCAAATACGGTTTTTTCCCATTTGTTACCATGAAGTTCCTGAAGCTTATTCAGAACTCTTTCATGTAGTATTTGTTCAATTTGCTTACCAAAATTCTGCCCTTCTTGTTGTAAATTTCCATCTCGAGATTCTTTCCATTCTTTAAGACCTTCTGGTTTGTATTCAGGAAATTTCTCATTTATAGAATTTTCAAACATATGCAGCCATGTAGTATCCGCCCCTTGGCCTTTTACAACAAACAACATTTCACGATGCTCATCAGGGAGATTGGTAAGATAAGATGCTAAAACATCAAAATATGGTGACATTGCCTGTATTTGCTGGTCGGTTGAGGATTTCTGATTCAATTGCCCGTTAGTGATCAAATATCTATTCAATGACCCAATAATCACGATGAAGGCATATGTGCCGCGGTTATCTACAAAAAAGTTTTTGAAGATATCCTCGTCAAGTTTTTCATACATGTATGAATAACAATCACGGAGTAAGTTTGAAATACGCTTTTTGGCATCATTCATTGCTTTGCTGTGATCAGTGTTGTAGCAATCGTATAGGCATACATCAGTGTCTTGAGTGTATGTCTTATTCGATGCTTTTGGTAAAAGACCAGATTTGCTAAGTGCGGTAATAAATGGTTTAAGTGTAAGATCTGCACTATCCTCACCAACAGATATCTTCGTATACAGTACACTATTTGCATCTCGAGTTAAAACCTTAATAATAGATGATCGCAAAGCAAGCATTCTTGAGTCTGCTCGTTCGGAGTCCCAATTAATGTCTTCAGCTAGATCCAACCGTAGACTTGGATTAACAGACTTTTGATTCTCATTAATATCCATAAATATCTTTAATTGTTCTTGAGAATCAATATTGTCGAATGCTACAACGGGTATGGTGTTTGTGTTTTTGTATTTTGAGCCAGCATAGCCATATACACGATGCTGACCATCAATAATGAAAGCTATTCCATAGGCATTAGGAATGTAGAGAGTTCCAAAACGAGAATTAGTGTCGCCAACACTTGATGATGGTTCAAAATGTACTTTAAGTTTCTTGTTCGGAGAATCGAAGTTAACAATGATAGAATTCGGAAAATACCCGCCCTCATCAATGAATTTCGTTATTCCTTTAAGCCTAGAAGGGACTAATAGACGTTGATATGTAGGAGCCATTGAATCATTGACTTTTGTTCGATGGAGCACAAATCCTATTTTGAGTAATATACTTGGCTCAATGGAAAGCATATAATAATCATGTCCTCCCATCTTACCTTTTAAAGCAGGGATTTTAATTTTTTCACTACTAATAAGTTCGTTTTTGAACATTAGTCCATAAAACTGATATTTTACGGAGGTCTTATATGCTTTAATTAGATTGTTAATATAGTTGTAACTGTTCTCATTAAAATGATAAACCCTATTGTCCCTTAAACGTTGGAGATCTTCGCTCGATTCTGAAAACTTATAATTACGAGTAGCAAAAACAAACTTTACTTTCTTTTCCCCATATATTTGTTTTAAGGCTTTTGTTACTCCTTCTTTGTATTGGCATAAATTATCGATATCCTTCTTGAAATTGGCATTTCTGAGTGTATCAGCTGCTTTGCATTCTACCACGAAAATAGCTTCATCATCAACGGCTACTACATCTAATTGATGATGATCCCCTTTTCCAGATCCCCATTGTACTTCTAAATTCTCGTCATAATTCAATGTTCTGAAACCAAGGTTATAAAACATACACCATACATCATCTTCGAATCTCCTACCAGGATCTTTCTCACGTTGGATTTTTATTTTTCTTTTCAGAGTGATCAATTCCTCCCAACCACGATTCTTATAATCATCGATTTCGTTCAACTCAATAGTCCGTATATCATATGGCGTGTTTTTAGATTTGAACTTGCTCTTTAATATGGTTGCATCCTCAGCAATCATATGCTCTTTAATAGCCTGTACTTGTGATTCGTTTAAGATAGCCATATCAATTGTGTTTTAAATTCATGTAATTAATGATACGTTTGCACCAGAGTACTATATTGCGTGTTCTGCGCTCAAAAGTTGAGCTTGATACAATTTCAGGGTGATAGTATGAAACTAGTTCTTGGGCAAAAGAATCAAGATCTGAGTCTGGTAAAACATATGCACGTGCAAACACCTGTCCCATAAGTTCATCTGTTATAATTCGCTCATAAACTCTCTCTGTAATATTTTGCGGACTGTTCTTAAAGATGTCTTCACATATCACAGAAGGTTTCCGATCTTCAATCACTAAATCCAAATAGATACAAGCGTCTGTGTAATATTTAGCCTGACGTTCAGCGAATCCAATGAAATTGGCAATGTCCAGATAACTGCAGCAAGGGTGAAAGTGAATATATGTCATCACATCAATAACCTTGTCCAAATCGTTAGCCTGAGGTAATAACTTTTTCATGATTTAAGGGATTATAGGTAGAACTTCTTTAGGATTATTGAAATTTGTAATGAGAATCTCCTTCTGTTTCTCGCGTTTTTCGGCATATGCGTTAATAAAACGTGGAGCTAATATTTTATTGAAAAAATATCCTTCATAGAGAGTTTCGAAATAGGATGTTCCATCTTCAATTAAACTATCGGAGTTGCTTAACATAAATTTACATTCTTGATCTGATAACTTATCACAGAAATCTTTAAGTTTCTCCTGTTGAAGATCGCCAAAATCACTTTTTGAATACTGCTTAAAATTGTCAGAACCAAGAAGAGGACGATATGGTGGGTCTAGATAGATGAAATTGTAATCGGAGTCCACATGTAAAAGTATTTTACTATAATCTCCGCACAAAATAGTAACTCCTGATAAAGCCTTGTGGTCTGCCATAATTACATCAATATTACATATGTTTGGTTTTTTATAACGCCCAAATGGAACATTGAAATTCCCGTTAGCGTTCTCACGGTATAGACCATTAAAACATGTTTGATTCAAGAAAATGAAGTAAGCAGCACGTTGATCCAGGCTGAGTTTACCTATGTTGTAATCGTTTCGTATTTCATAGTAAAAATCTCTTTTGTTATCTTCATTTAAACCACGATACTGTTGCTCGAGAGGGTATAGTAACTCTATCAATTTTTGCGGTTTTTCCTTTACAAGCAAATAACACCTGATGAGATCTTTATTGATATCGTTTATTATCACATGCCTAATGTTTTTATGGCTGTTGATCATGTGAAATAGCATAGCACCACCCCCGACAAAAGGTTCTATATAAGTGACACTTTCTTGCTTGTCGAAATCATCTGGCAGCTGAGATTCCAAAATTGACAATAAATTACCTTTGCCACCAGCCCATTTAACAAACGGTTTTGCCACTGTTTTTCTCAATATTGAATTTGTTTTAGGCATTGCTAGTTAGGATATACTTCGCTTATATAAAAGCGGTATTGACAACAACTCTGCAAAAATAACAAAAAACCGCATAAAAATGATACATATATGATGGAAAATGGCGGGTGGGGTGGGAACGGATTTCATGTTTTCCCCAACATCCGCAATTGCCCTGCCCCATGCGGCAACGGGTACCATCGTTTTGGTGTTGTTGATTCCCTGGAATCCCACCATTATTCCGTAGAGACGCACGGCCGTGCGTCTCTACAATCACCCGTGTGTATGGATTCGTCGTGCGTCCATGCAATTGTCGCCCATGCGCATCCAAAACAATTATCGCCGTGCATCTCTACAATTCCTTAGGTGCTCCTTTCAGCCGTTTGATCTCCTTGTCAAAATCGGAAATAATGGGTTGTGTCTTGTTGACGTGCAGAAGACACGCGATAGCCCACGGCAATGATGGCATCGAGAGAGTAGAATGCAGTTTCGTTTCGTTGCATCTTTCCTTCTATGGCTCCATGTTGAGTGGTTATTTCCATTTTGGAAACAACCACATTGGCATCTAATTCGTTTTCTTCAAAAATATTCTTCAAATGCTTGCTAATGGCTGGCACACCCACGCCAAACAACTGAGCCATCGCCTTCTGCGTGGCCCAGATGGTCTCATCCTTGATGACCACCTGCACCTTACCCTCCTCCTCGGGCAGCTGGTATAATATGAATTGGATTTCGTTGGTCATTATGTTTTTGTTTTTAATGTTCCAATTGGCTTTCGTTGAAGTACGACATAATGCTATTCTCCTTTCGTTAATTCATTATATAGAGCCACGCCTTTTACCGTCAGCAGGTATTTTTGGCGGGGATGACGAGGGGATTGTGGGTACAACATCCGGACATAACCGTCTGATATCGCAGGGTTAAGATGGTATTCCAAGAAATTGGGTCTATGCTTTAATGCCAATATTTCCATAAGTTGGGATATTGAATATGCTTTAAGACCTATTATTTTTATCAATTCAACAATTAAAGGATTGTTTGTGTGGAACAAATCCCGTACTTGTTCGGGTACTTGTTCGGGTACTTTTTTTGTACTTGTAGGGGCGACCAGATTAATTTGTACGCTCCATTCTGCGGTGGGATGGATGTGCAGGTAGCAACTGCGGATGGCCACCTCTCCGATATTTTTGCTTAAACATTAGTAAGCTGTTGATATTTAATATATTAGATGGGTTTTAAAAAAATAATAGATTGGAAATTAGGGGAAATTTATGGAAAATTTCCCATCTTTTCCCAAAAAAACTGTATCTTTGCCACGAAAAAAGAATGAACAATGAGAATAGAACCGACTCCAAGATTGAATCCAGAGAAGCTTGCGGATGCTTTCCTAATGCTTCATGACCCTAAAATGCGGCCTTTGTTCCAGAGAATTAATAGTGAGTATTTGTATTGGGACAAAGTGAAATATTTAGGCCCCAAGGACATTGACAAGACTATATTATGGCAAGCGGTGAGGATTCAGCGTGATATTAATGCTCAATCCATTCGGTTTGGAAAACACACCTTTCGCTTTACGATTACGAAGAATATGCTGGCTTTGCTTCACGATTTTGACATGAATTTGGGCGGAAGCCTTGGCACTGAAAACATTATCCCCACAACTGACAAAAACTACTACTTGATCAGTTCTATTATGGAAGAAGCTATTGCTTCCAGTCAAATGGAAGGAGCCTCCACAACGCGGCGGATAGCCAAGGACATGCTTCGCAAACAATTGAGACCCAAAAACAAGAGTCAACAAATGATCGTCAACAATTATGAAACCATAAGCAAAATCTCAAAAAACTCGAAAGAAGAGTTGACGGAAGAAAAATTGCTTGACATTCACCGTTCGATAACAAACAAGACTTTGGATGATCCTGAAGATGAAGGCGTGTTTCGTAAAAACGACGACATCTATGTGGTGGACGGCATCACTGGTCATGTCTCGCACACACCTCCTTCCTATACCGAAATTGATGAGTTAATCCATGCTTTATGCGATTTTGCCAACAATGATGATAGTGACAATTTCATCCATCCCATCATCAAGGGCATTATCATCCATTTTATTCTGGCTTACATCCACCCATTTTCTGACGGTAACGGAAGAACCGCAAGATCCCTCTTTTATTGGTACATGATCAAAAAAGGTTATTGGCTGACAGAATATCTTTCTATCTCCAGAATCATTTATGTCAATAAAAAATCATACGAAAAGGCCTTTCAATACACTGAGAGCGACGGCAACGACCTATCATATTTCATTCAACATCATCTGAATGTAATGAAAAAGGCCTTCGAGGAATTGAAAAAGTATCTCCAACGTAAAATTGACGAACAGCAGAACATCCTTCAATTCGTTGGAATTTTGAATATTAATGAACGTCAAAGGTATGTTCTTAAAATCATCTCTGATAGCAAGAGAACTATCTTTACCCCAAAAGAGTTGTCCACTCAATTTAACATTTCTACCAGAACTGCCAGAACAGATTTGCAGGAATTGGTAGGAATGGGCTATTTAAGTACAATAAATTTGAATAAAAGAGCAATAGGTTATATTAAATCACCAAATTTCGAAGAGCTGCTTCAAAAATCCTCGAAGCGTTAATAAAGGGAAATCAGGGGAAATTAAAGGAAAATTTCCCCTGATTTTATCCTATTGGGTGTCCCGAATTTTTGAAAATAAGGATGTACATTCTTTTATACAACTACCCCGCCCTTCGGGCACCCCTTCTTGAGAAGAAGGGGAATTTGGGTTGGTCATAACTCGCCCGTGCGGTTTGAATTTTAAAATTGGAAATAAATGAACGGTTGCAAATCGGCCGTGATGAACTGGTAGAGCACGAAGACCGCCACCACCACGATGAGGCCGATGAGCCAGATGGGCAGCAACGCGAAGTTGACCCGGTACCAGCGCTTCCAGCGCTCCGGCAGCCAGTGGATGACCATGCCCAACCCGAACAGCGTGAACACGATCCAATAGTTGGCCAAAATGTCCGGGATGGCTGCCACGTTCCAGTGCCCGCCAATGCTGTTGACCATCGCCTTGGCGGTGTTCCATGCCGTCTCGTTGGCCACCGCCGGATCCAAATTGGAACCAGAACGGAAGAACAAGCGCGTGAACGAGATGAACACGAAGGTCATCAATACATTCCAACTGAAATTCAACCAGTTGATATCTCTGTTGGGCCAAATGGCCGAGTATATGCAACGAATCAAGGTGCCGGCGAAAAAGGCCCCTGACCAAACGGTGAAGATCATTAGTACCGGACTGGGCCAGAACCAGTTGCACGCGAAAAACGCGCCGAAAATGACGAACGAGACCAAACTCCGCAGCCATTGCTGGAAGTGCCGCCAAATCTTGAATCCCAAGATGCCGAAACCGTTCAAACCGCCCCAAATCATGAAGTTCCACGACGCGCCGTGCCACAAGCCGCCCAATAGCATGGTGTTCATCATGTTGATGTTGGTGCTGATCTTCAAACGCGCCTTTTTGCTGATAAGGGATATGATGGTGAGGATGACCGCCAACCCGACTATGATGCTCGTGATAACGGCGTTCTTGGTGAGCAAGATGATAACCGCGCCAATCATCAAAATGCACAAATAGGTGCCAATGGTGGCGTTGCGGTTGCCACCCAACGGAATGTACAAATAGTCTTGCAGCCACTTGGAGAGCGAGATGTGCCACCGTTTCCAGAAGTTGCTCGGCGAGTCGGCCTTGTAAGGCGAGTTGAAGTTCTTGGGCAGGTAGAAGCCCATCAGCATGGCCACACCGATGGCAATGTCTGTGTAACCCGAGAAGTCGGCATACACCTGCAACGAGTAGATGAACAACGCGGAGAAGTTCTCAAAAGCGGTGAACAACGATGGGTTGTTGAAAACGCGGTCCACGAAGTTGACGGCGAGATAGTCGCTCATAATCAGCTTCTTGGCCAAACCGTTCAGGATCCAGAACACGGCGATGCCGAACTGCCGTCTGCTCAGGAAGAATTTCTTGTAGAGCTGCGGCACAAACTGGTCGGCACGCACGATGGGACCTGCCACCAACTGCGGGAAGAAGGTGACATAGAAACCGAAGTCCAGCAAGTTGGGGACATGCCGTATCTTGCCCTTATAGACATCCACCAAATAACTGATATTCTGGAAGGTATAGAAGGATATGCCCACAGGCAACAGGATCTTGGAGGCGTCGAAATAGTTCTTGCCGCTCAAATCGTTGGTCCACTGCGCCAGCCAGTTGATGACCTCGTACTTGCTGCCCACGATGGTGTTGTACGCGTCGGTGAAGAAGTAGGCGTATTTGAAATAGCAGAGTACCAGCAAGTTGATGACCACACCCACAATCATGTGGAACTTTCGCGCGCCTGGCCGCTTGGAGCGGTCCATGAAGATTCCCAGGAAATAGTCGAGAATCATGTCGAAAAGGAGGATGAGCACGAAAAGTCCGGAGGTCTTGTAGTAGAAGAAGACGCTGGCGAAGAACAGGAACCCGTTGCGCAACAGCCGTTTGCTGTGGAACAGGGAGAAGAAGGCGAACACCAGCGCGAAGAACGCCCAGAAGTTGAACTGCGTGAACAACAACGGGTACTGCTCGTTAAACGAGAAGAGGTTTGTCAGGAATATTTTCAAGCTGTCCAAGTTCATTTCCTCTCTTTTTTCAGTTCGCGAATAAAGGCGTCCCAGAAGAGGTCGCCCATGAGGTTATAGCCGGAGGCGGTGAAGTGCACGCGGTCTTTTTGCGCCAAGCCCTTCTTGCGCCAACTTTCCATCGATTTCAGTCCGCCCATGACGGCAAACTGGTCCCACACGGCTCCGCCGGTGAGGTCGGCCAGCCGGTACATCACATCCTGCACCATCGGGCCGGTTTTGTTCACATAATATCTTCCTTTCCTGCCCTTCTTCCAGGTGTCGTTGTTGGTGACGAAGATGAAGGCGCAGTCGGGACTGGCCTCGCGGATGCGCGCCACTAACTTCAGATAGTTGTTCTTGAAGGCCACGGAGTCGAAACTGCTGCCGTAGGCATCGTTGACCCCAATATTAAAGATGACAAGGTCGGGCTGTAGCAGTTCCATGTCGCGAGTGAGGTTTTTGCAACGCAGATAGGAGGCGGTTTGCGCGCCGTTAACACCTATGAGAGCGTTACGCCTGGTCTTCGG
>Ga0247609_10007643_pt1 | contig 10278 bp, 26 predicted proteins | sample 172DNAGHGlowgp2_FD_193487 | JGI IMG/M metagenome (GOLD analysis project Ga0247609, IMG submission 193487) | Sheep rumen microbial communities from Palmerston North, Manawatu-Wanganui, New Zealand - 1728 DNA GHGlow gp2 | ecosystem: Host-associated > Mammals > Digestive system > Stomach > Rumen ...
CAATGACTAGTAGAAGTAGCAAGAGACGATGCCGTTGTCGGCCAAGTGTGTACCGTTGGAAAGCTTCACCCGACTGTCTCTTTTCCATGTGCTGTCAGTACTTGGTGACGAAATCTGACTCTACTCTATACACCCACCCCTTGTACTCTTTCTTAAGAGTGAACTCATTCTCCTTGTAGATAGGGAACGACTTGACGTGCTGGACGATGTCTTCCAGTGGTATGACTTTCTCCACGGGGTTTCCAGACTCGTCGGTGTATGCGAACCGGATCTTGTCCTCATGGATGAAGTCTGGGTTCATGAGGAAGTTGTCAAAATCCCTATGGCGGGTGACCGTGTAGACTGGTACCCGGGCGTGAGACCTCTTCCTGTATGTGTTCTTGTGTGTGTACATAGCGTATGTTCAGACGTTTTCGTTTTGTTCAGAGCACCAACGGAGACAGTCTCCAAAGTACTGGAATCCGGCTTCTACCATCCGGACGATTTTTTCTTGTGAACAGCATCCGGCCATGCAGGCGACATCGTACTCCTGTGGAAAGTACTCTCCCTTGCTGTTTTTCTCTGGTACGAAGATTGTTCTCATGTTGTTGCGTTGTTTGACTGCCACTCAGCTATGTGTTCACAGATTTCTTTGAATCCGCTCCTTGCTAGGGTCACGACTTCTTCTCCCGAGGCCTCGTGTTTGTGCTTGAGATTGTCGAATATGTTGTTGATGACTTCCTCAAGCGTGTCGCCTCCTTTGTTGTATGGAAATTCTGTGTTCATTTGACAGGTGTTATATTGAAAGTAAGTTCACAGATTTCAAGTTCAGAACATTCGTACTCAACGCTGTCAATTACAAAAGTCCACGGGACCTCATCTTTGTTAGCCTTGGACCATTCCTTGGCCTCGTTCATTTCGTTGAGTCTTTTGAGAGCTTTGTTGTAGTCGGTGAATACCTTGGCCTCAAGAGGATTTCTGGTATAGTTGGCTATATTGGCCATCAGATATACCTTGTGGACTTTGTCTCTCAGAATGTACATGGTTTGTTGTTATAGGAAATTATTTCTTTGCTTCTTTGGAGCAGACACATTGCATCATTTCAGAGTAAGGGCACAACTGGACTGCGTCTTGGTTTATCTCTTTTGTTTCAAGGGTGTTGATGATGCTTTCAACCTCGGACAATATGTCAATCTGCAATGCTTCATCCTCTTTGGTATAGCGCAAATTGCTGATGAGATTGTCTATCTTCTCGATGATGATGTCTTTGTCTATGTATTGTGCCATGATGTTGTTTTGTTTTAACAATACAAATATACAAAAAATTTTTTAATTATTTGTTAAAATGTGAAAAAATTTTAGAAGCTTGCGAGATTGTATATGCGTTCGTTGGGATCCATTGTGAATGCTTTCTGCACGATATAGGAGAACTCTCGGAACATCGGGTCGTAGGACTTGTGGATGGTGTAGCCTTTGCGGTCGAGAATTGTCGTTAGAGAGAAACTGTCCTTGTCCATGGCTTCGTCGATTTCGTTGTACAGATCGGTGTCGTACTTCTGCATTATCTTGTGGTAGGTGGCGTTGCTGGCTGTGATTTTCTCAACGAGTGCTTTTATATTTTCCATTGGTGCGGTGTTATTGGATTTCTAATTCTTCAGTGCGGACAAATTCTACGGAGTCAGCATCGACCCAGAGAGGAGAGTCCACATCCTGACGAAGATGGTGTCCATCCCATTCGAGGCAGTTGTCAAACTGATTGCCGGGGAGGTGGTTGGACAGAGGAATGATGGCGGGAGTGTTGAAGACTACAATGAGCTGTCCTTCGATGAACTCGCCATCCCAGCGGCGGCCTTTGAAAATCTGAACTTGTACTGTCATTGTTGTTTGTTTTTGTTCAATACAAATATACAAAAATTTCTCATTCTATTTGTTAAAATGAGAAAATATTTTGTTAAAAGTTGTTAAACTATTTTACAGAGACTTTGTTTGGAACATTTGTTTTAATTTACTATATTTGATGTTTTTATTGCGCTGTGTCTAAATTTTCAATTGTTAGAAAGTAAGGGACTTTTCCTTTGAAGTGGAGTTTATAACCTTTTTCGTTGGGAGCAAGAACAGTGACTGTGTCAAGATCCCAGTCGACGACGCATGGTTTTTTGGTACAATGAGGTGTTTCTACAAGGGCAACACTATCCGTTTTAGAATTTGTATTTTTCTCCTTGGATACTGAACTAATTCCCAAATATATGAATCCGAATACCGCACCACCAATAAGAAGGATAAGGAATACGTTCACAATTATCTGTCCAAAATCAACGTCTTCTGCCCAGTCAACAATATTGCTCCACCAAGTTGCAACGCGGTTGGAGAATTTGTCTTCTTGTTTTTGGTTTTGTGTTTTCATTTTGCTGTTTTGTTTTTAGACTTCTTTGAGACCAGAGATAGAGAGAATGTGTATGGAAACTGTTCCGGTGGTGCAGGGATTCAGGACAATGTACTCCTTGCGAGGGTGGCCAGAGAGTTCATGGACAGTGCCGGCATAGGTTTTGTTCTTGACTTTTATTTCAACGGTCTTGCCGAGGAGGGGTTGGAGATCTTCAATGGCGTGGTCTAGGAGTTCGTTGCTGCGGTGTTCAAATTCTTCTTTGGCACGTCGGTATGCGTTGAGGCGGGTGGTGAAGTTGGCGATGCTGTCTCCCATGATGTTTTTGTTTTTTGTACAGTACAAATATACAAAAAATTTTTGAATTAATTGTTAAAAAATTAAAAAAGTTTGATATATAATTTGAATTAAGATTTTGTCCTTTGAAATATTAGATTTTGTCTCTTGGAGAAACTCTACCTCAATCACTGTCCTGACAAACCCTGGTGGTCACTGTCGCTTGCGAGCGTATGGATATATTGGAACACAGGTATAAGCCTCTTTGACAAGATGTGGTTTTTTGAAAGAAGAAATCAGAATTCAATGACATAGATTGGAAGTTGTCCACCAGGCGAAAAGGCTTGTTTAGTGGAAGGTATTTTTTTTTTCTGTAGAGATGGCTTGGGAAAATTGCTACATGACGTTCTTGTTTAGCAGATAGAATTCTAAATCCTGTTTGTTGTAGTTGATGAGTAGCCTGTTTGTGTCTATTCCCAATATCTTGAACAGATCACATGCCGTCATAAATCCTTCAATGAATGAAGATTTGTTTAGTTCTGATTGTCTGTGCGGCGTGTACTTCAAAGACAGTTCAGAAGCCTGTACTGCTATCCTTACTACGTCTTCTGTTTTTAGTTTTTCCAAATTCATGATTGTCTGCTTATTTTAAAAGTCGATAGAAACGCCGTTTCCATAGAAGTGAAATCGTGACATTGATTTGGAAGCTTTGTGTAGACTGCATGCCGAATAGATGTAGCATATAAGTGAAGCGACTCCACAAGCAGCAGAGGCTACAAAGAGTGCTTTGCGGATGTTCATGTTGTTATTATAGTATGCTGTCGCATGGACGTTCATGGTTGTTTCGGTGGGAACACATGCTCCAATCGCAGAGAACACTCCTGCTCCACATGCTGTACCAATGGACCACAATTGGGCGGAAGCAGCACGACGAAGGTACAGCGAGGGCTCGTGTAGATGGATAGGATTGATGTTCACTATTCGTGGCTGGCGTGTTTCAGGTTCGAATACAGTAACTGTAGAATAGATAGTGTCTACTTTCATGGTCAGAACGGGATGCTGTGCCATGGCCGGCAACGATACGATGGCAAATGCAAAAATCAAAAGTTTCTTCATAAATATGTTTTTTCTATTTGGAGATCAGTTCTTGATGATAGTGTATCCACTGGCGGCCAACAGCTGGATGGCCCGTGTAATTTCAACATCAGCCACATGACGCCGTGCCTCGGACATGCGCTTGTCGTTTTCAATGGTTTCGTCGATGTGCTTTTTCTGGCTGGCAATGCGCCGTTCTTTCTGTCTTGGCGTTTCAAGTTCCTTCCATACAATGGAGATGCTTCCTGTGGCGGAGGTGTCTTCGCCGTCGGGATTGTACTCGTCGTCTACTGCCCAGAACTCGACCTTGACGTCATGGAAAGTTTTTCCTGAGTTGGTGAGTTCGCCCATTTTCTTGACGATTTCTTTCTGCAGGTCTTCGAGGTCATCCCAATCGAGAGTGGTGTAGTTTCCATCTTCGAACTGTCTGAGCACTTGGCTCATGTCATTGTAATGGTTGTCTTCGATTTCGTAGCCTTTGTAGTTCATGATTTCATCTGTTTAGCGTTCAATCGGGCATCCGTTGGTTGGATGATATTCATTTCCGTTTTGGTCGACTAGACGGAGACTGTTGTTATAGTCGTTATGGAGATCTTTCCCGTTGATGTGGTTGAGACATCTCTTCAAAGACTTAGAAGAGAAAATGAACTTGCAGTTGTAGTCGACGAAATATGTCATGTGTTGCGGTTTAGCGGTGTTCGATGAAAATCACTTTGCCTTCCATGACTCCAAACCGGGAGTCCTCCTGGAACACCTTCGTCTTCGGCTCATAGCCGGGTTCCATAGGTTCGGTCAGGTACCAGATGGAGGCCTCCTTCCACGTGACCTCGACAAGCTTCTGTCCGGGTTCAAGGTCTACCGTGGCGGTGCCGCCCCACGTACGGCTTCTGGAGTTTTCAGTGCAGGAGCTGAGTGCTGCAACTACGACAAGGGCAAGGATGAATGTGATGAACTTTTTCATTTTGGTGTATTTTTGATTTATTAGTTTATTTGTTGAAATCTTCAATTTTGCGGAACCATGCCCGGTAGTACTTTTTGCCGTACGTCCAGCCTTCTTTCAGGACGCGGACCTTGTAGATCTGTCCTTCAAACTCGAAGGTGCTGCCTTCAATTAAACGGGTGTACGGGTACTCTTTCGGGATCCTGTCAGTCCAGTCCTGGCAGTGTGCAGCGAGTGCAGGGTGTACCGTCATGTCTTCGAATATGAACTGATAGGTAACAGACGTTTCAGTGGAGGTTGTCTGTTGTGCCATCAGAGAGGCGGCGGCAGCTAGGAGGAGTGAGCTTGACATCGTTTGTTTTTGTTTTTTGTTTGTACAATACAAATATACAAAAAATTTTTGAATTAATTGTTAAAAATGAAAATTTTTAGTTAAATTTTATTAAACAAAAAACGGCACTGCAAAGAACACAGTACCGCAAACAAAAACAATAAAACAATAAAACAACAATTACCGCAGCTTGAGCAGGTATGGCTCATCTGAAAGGAGGGTTCCGAATTTGTCGTACTTCCAGACTTTCATCTCCTGCATTATTGGCGGATCAAAATCAAGGAAGCCTACTCCATGCTCCATCCATTCGGGAGCGGTCATGAGCATGTACTCTGTCAGGTTGAGGACGAATGAAGTGCGGAGCAAGTTGATTGAACGAGTGATTTCAGCAGGAACTTCCTCCGTTGCGACACTCCGGAACTGGGTCTTCGGATTGGCTGCCTCGTGCATGTCCATCATTCCGGTCAGGAAAGTTGTTGCCGAATTGTACGTGTTCCAGCAGCGGACGAGATTTTCCCGCGCCGTGTCATTCCATTCCTCAGCGGATACAAGACCGGAAATTTTGTCGGCCATGATAGCGACAACTTTGTATTTTTGACCTTTGATATAGGTGATCATTTCTCTGGTTTCGCGAACGTTTTCCATTTCTTACAGATTGTTGATACTAGTGGCGAATTGTTCAAGCTTTTCCTTCTTGATGGCAAGAGTGTCAAGCTTGATGTTGGTGTCGTCAAGTTCCCGTAAAAGTTTTCCCTTGATGACGCAAAGACGGTCGTCAATATATTCCTCCTTTGTCATTCCGAAAGTCGTCCAGAAGTACGAATCATGATACGTAAGATAGCTGAAGACGTGCATTTCGTAATGATCGGGAGCGTTTTCGTAAATGGTGGCATTTTCGATTTCGTAGTTCTCGGGAGTGATTTTCCGGTCGGACAGATAGTTGTCGAGAATTTCGGCTGTAGTGTCATGATCGGAGAACAGTTCGGTATTGAGGTGCTGGCGGAGCTCGATGTTCCAATCCATGCACTTGTTGTAGTTTTCTACGAATTCTTGAACGGTTATTTTCATTGTATTTGGGGTTTAGTTTCTTTTTCGTATAGGACGAACAGATGAATGTATCCGCCTTTTGTCACGCAAGGTTTGAAATCCTTTATCAACCAGCCGTCTGAGAGGTGATTGCTGATGTCCTCTTCTGTGCGGTCAACGTCGTCGCAACTGTTGTATGCATAGTCTTTGAATTGCTGCCGTGTCATAGGATGGCGTGCTTGAGGCGTTTTTTGGCGTACATATACAGGTCGAACAGGAAGCAGACCAGGACGGGGAAAATTGCAAGACATATAATTTTCATAATTAGAAAACGATTGTGTATTCAGACTCAGGGATAAGGTGACCGAAGACGTCGTAGGACCATACGTCGAGATTTCCACCGGACTGGTTCCAATCGACAGAAGCAGCACCCTCAGGGAGTTTGCCGATGATGAGCAAGTATTTCATCAACTCGAGCATGAAGGCAGTGCGGAGAGTATCGAAAGAGGCGCGCATTGCCTTCTGCGAGGGATCGGTGAGAGAAGAAGGACCAAGGCAGCGGAGTCCATCCATCAGCATGTCAACGGCGACCTTGTACGACTCCCACATTCTGGAGATAGTTCTCAAAATACTCTTGTTGAACTGCTCTTCGGTATAGTCCTCGTTGGGAGTGTAAGGCAGAGCAGTGATCTGATAGTCTTTTCCTTTGATTGTTGCAGTGTGTTTCATTGTTGTTTCCGTTTTTGTTGTTTGATTTATCAATACAATACAAATATACAAAAAGTTTTTGAATTAAATGTTAAAATTTTTATTTTTAACAATTTTTAACAAAAAAATTTTAAACTTTTTTGAGTTTTTGTAATATAAGATTTGTACAGAACTTTTCCGAAAAAAGGTACTATAGTAGGAAAAATTACTGAACAACAATCAATAAAAATTCTGGCGCTCGAGTTTATTAAACAATAATCAATAAAAAATTCTGGCGCTCGAGTTTATTGTTTCTTGAGAATAGAAAAGAAGAGAATAGAAAGAACTAACTCTCTTCTGGATTATTGTTAGAATGAAGAGATCACTCTACTACCATATCAACCATGTTTAGAATTTTGATGTGAGTGTTCACACCAGTTTTCTCATCCTTTACAACGAAATTCTGTCCAGTTGAACTCACTGATATAAGAGTTCCTTTCGTTGTGTAGGTGACTTCCATTCCACCTACATTCATACCAGTCAGCCATACAACAGTGACCTTTTTGCCTTTGAACTGGACAAAATCTTCAGCTACCATTTTGTACAGTTCTTTGGAGATGGTTTCAAGCTCTTTCTTTTTTCCATTGACAACTGCAACGAGATTTTTTACACAAGGGATTGGATTGCTCATATTCTATTCAATTATATTGTTTATACTGCTTCAACTGTTCTAATGGAGATATAGTACTTCTCTTTGTCGACGAAATATATTCCAGCATTGACTTTCTTGCTATACTTAGATTTTGAAAATCCGGCATAGAAGGAGTACTTGTCTTTGAATTCGTCGTAATACGGAGTCGATGTCCAGAACAATGCGTTGGAAAAGTTCTTGTCTGTATACCCTCCCTTTTCTCCTGCATACGGCAGGAATATACTGTTGCCATTGGGACCTGTTGCGATGATACCGTTTCTCACCTCGTCGTGGATGAATGTGCAAAGACTCTGCAACTCTTCCCATTGCGCATTTGTAGGGAGATTTCCTTCCTGAAGATGCCAAGTGTCTGTATAGTACTCACCGAAGTCTCTTGGGAGATTTGCTCCAATGTTGCGATCTGCCCATTTGACGGACAAGCCCAGATCAATATAAGTCACTTCTTGATTCATATACCTTTTATTTTATTTAATGCGGACTAAAAAGGCCGTCTCTCGACAGCCTGAAAAAACTACGATTGTGGTCATTTATGCTATTTCCTCTGTCTTAGCGAAATTGTGGCCAGCAACCAATTTATTGTATTCGACTTCTGCGTCTTCGCGGTTGTTGAATGTGTTTGTGTAATATGCCTTAGGTGATGCTCCTTGGAATACGGAGACTTTTGCTTTGCCGTTTTTCATCACGTCTAGTTGGAATGCATAGTCGGGAGTGTGTCTGTTGTTTGCATCCGCAACATTGCCGTATCCGTATGTAATGCGAACTGTTTCGTACACTCTACTTTCGTTCACAAATTCGTCAAATTTCTGTATCTTTTGTTCTTTTGTTTTATTTATTGTGTCAAGACTATTTCGCCGCATACGGCTAAATTGACGAGGCTTTCCAGCAGCTCCATCCGTTTGAGTACAGATTCATAGTCCCCGTGTCCATCGTCCGTCCTGATGAACAGGAGAACATCTCTCATACACAGGAAAACTTCATCGCATTCCTTTTGCGACAGGTACTTGTTGTATGCAGCAAGGGTGTCTGTGTATGAATACAGATTGTTGAGTAGTTCCTTTGCTCGTGCCGTCATTGTATGCCTGCGCTTGGTTTCTTTTCTTTTTTGCTCACGACAACGTACATATAGGACATGTCCACGTGCCGTCCGTGGGAGATTCCATCTACCGTCCAACCATCGGCGATCATCTTGTTCAACTTGTCGGCGTTGTTTTCACGTGTCGCGGCGTCATTGCATCTCATGTACAATACTTTCTGTGTAACTTCACTGCTCATCTTTGAAAATTTTTGAACAATCAATTTCGATTATAGCGGAGTTCAGTTCCTCACGAGGGCATTTCCGGTCGATGAACTTTTTGATGTCCTCGAATGACAGGTTGAAATCTTCCTCGCGGCCGAATACGCGCTTTTTGAAAGTTTCTCCAAAGCCGTTGTTAAACAGGACGATTCCGTATTTCGTTGCAGTTCCTTCGTCGTTCAGAGTGATGGAGGCGTCGATTCCTTTTCGCTTGTCAACATATTTCCAACGGTTGATGGACTTGAAGAAAATGTTTTCTCCGCGGACAGGTTCTTTTGGAGGGATGAATCCTATCTTGTTTATATTCTGTTCAAGTTCTGTCATAACCAATGGCATTAAATGAAGTTCATTTCGAAAAGAATAATACTGTGCACTCTGTACAGCTTTTCAAAATTGAGTACTTTTTCATCGTCGAACGTGCTATTGGGATCCACCGTTGAGGGAGCAAGGAAATATTTTACCTTTGAACCAGTGGAGCGCCATGCGGTCCAGTACTTGCCGTCGATGTTCTTGGTGTCGATGAGAACGTATTTCATAGCTGTATTAGATGTATTGTTCGACATGTTTGCGGAGCATTTCTCGGGTGATTTCCTTGTCCGAATGCAGGCAAGGAATGTTGCCGTAGAAAGTGGCGTCATTCTTGCCGGTCATGATGGCGGTCACGGAGAAGTCTCCAACTCGGACAGACTTGTAAACTCGCTTTGCGTTTGCTTTAGTGATGCTCATATTGTTTGTTTGTTTTTGTTTTTGTTCAATACAAATATACAAAAAAATTTCAATCTAATTGTTAAAAGACCGAAATTTTTTGTTAAAAAATGTTAAACCGCAACATCACATCTTGATGGTGACAGTCCAATAGCCTTGCGGCTCGCGCAAACCGTAATCGTTTTTGCTGTATTTGACATCAGTCCATCCGTTTTTGCGGTACATCGCGCAGAGCTCGTCAATCAGAGACTCGTCCCAATGGATGTCGAGCTTGATACGAAGCTTTCTCGGAGCAGCTCCACCGCTCTTTAGTCCATGGCGGAAATTTGCAATGGCGGTCTTTTCTGCGGTGGTTGCTTCGGCAAAAAAGCGGACACGGTCCTTATGAGGATCGTATTCCACAACGGGAACAACAGTCTCTTCCTTAATCTTCTCTTTGAATTCGTCGGGTGTAATCATTGCTGCGTTGTTTTAAAGTTCAATGAAATCGGTCGAAATCGGTAGTCCATCCGTAGTCCTTGATGGCCTCTTCAACATTGGTGTTGAATAGATACAGCTTGCACTCGTGGTAGTCTCCAAAGCAGCCATATCCAGCGGGCGACTTTTTCAGAATGCCGGCGTCCACAAGCTCCTTGATCTTCTCGGGAGTGTTGCGGTACTTGCCTTGCTTTGCATACGTAGGATTGTTTGACTCGGGATCGTCCTCAGGAATGTAGTAGTACTCATGATGATTGTAATATGTCATTTCAGCGACATGAATCTTCTTGTCCCATTCGGCGATTTTGTCGTTCAGCCATTCTTCAGTGTCGGGATTCTCATCGGTCTTTAGATACACCTTGCCGATGCCGAG
>Ga0247609_10007644_pt1 | contig 10277 bp, 5 predicted proteins | sample 172DNAGHGlowgp2_FD_193487 | JGI IMG/M metagenome (GOLD analysis project Ga0247609, IMG submission 193487) | Sheep rumen microbial communities from Palmerston North, Manawatu-Wanganui, New Zealand - 1728 DNA GHGlow gp2 | ecosystem: Host-associated > Mammals > Digestive system > Stomach > Rumen ...
CATGCCAGTGTCGATACACTCACAATCGGCCCGCACATATTGCTGGACAAACTGGAAGTAATACTTATAACCTACTATGGCATCTGCCTCCCGCACCGCGGCGAGTACGGCGGGCGTGATGTCTTCTTTACTGCCAGGGCCAATGCCTGCTACAATGATCTTTCCCATATCAGACGCAAATTTAGTGAAATTGTTAAAAATGGAGGCATTGTCTCACGACAAACCTCCATAATGGTTACAATAAAAGGTTACTTAATTTTCATTTTCAAGCCTATGACAAGCATGCGGCCTGGAGAGTAGAGCGCATACTTGCGGTTGCTGGAGTCGATACGATGGTCAACCTTGTTAAAGATATTGTCGATGCCGATGCTCGGCTCCAGGTACAGGTGTTTTAACCCGTCAATCGAGTGCCTTGTGTTCAAGTTCCAGATGCCATGGCCTGGAGCATCCTCATAGTCAGGATAATAGGTCTTGGACTGAAGACGACCGTTAATGTTCACATTGAGGGCATAATTACCCCAACTGTGATAATAGTTGGCGGCAATGGTCGCGGCATGGCGGATGCTGCGTTCCAGTGGTGCCCACTGGCCATCGCTATACGAGCGGGCATAAGTGTAAACATAGTTGGCCGACAGGTTGAACCCTTGGAACAGATTGGCCGACACGCCTGCCTGCACGCCCTTGACATCGCCCTTGTCACTGTTCTTGTACAATGAGTAGCGCTCCAGTTTCTGGGCCTGGTCGGCAGTCATCTCGGGAAACTCGGTCTGTAACATGGCCAGGGCTGTGGCATCCACGTCGATGTTTTGCCTGATGACCATATCATTAATGCGGTTCCAGTATCCTGTCACGCTCACGGCAATGATACCAGTGCGGTATTCGGCATTGAGCGAGAAGTAATTGCTCTTCTCGGGTTTCAACTCCTTGTTGCCGAATATGATTTGTGCCTTGCCACGGTTCACCGAGAAATAATGGTAATACAGTTCGTCAAGGCCAGGGGCGCGGAAACCAGCCGAATAGGTGGCACGCAGGCGGAAGTTGCCCGGCGCATACATCAACGTAGCCTTGGGTGTGAGGTGCCAGTTGAAAGTCTCGTGGTAGGTCAAGCGCAGACCCACAGTAGCCGTCAAGCGGTCAAAAAATGTCATCTCGTGCTGGGCAAACGCGGCTGCCGTGTAGGCATTCTGCTTGATGTTGCCCGAAGTGGCGGTCAGGTAATCCTTGCGCCAGTTGGCTCCAAGAATGGTCGTTGAGTTGTTCATCAACCCCAGGATGGCCTTTAGTTGGCCTTCCATCGATCGTTGCTTCTTGGACTGCACATAATCATTGATGGCATAGGTTCTGGTGGCGACATCATACTGCTTGCCGTAACGGAATCGGTCCACCGTGAAGTCGGCCTGCAGTGAGTTGCGGCTCGTGAACTTGTAGATACCGCCCACATTCCAGCGCAGACTCTTATAACGCATCTCATAGTCGGTGCCGCCCGTGATGTCGGGGCGGGTGTTGGGGCGGTCGGTGATCTTGTAGGAGTAATCGATACCGGCATTCAATGCCAGGTGCTCATTGGGAGCATAGGTAAACTTCTGTCCCACAAGATTTGAGCGGTAGCCCGTGAAGAATGGGGCAATGGTTGGCTGAGTCTCGGTGTCTGAACCCTTGACATACTCCACGTCGTTGATGCGGTAACTGTCGGCTTGATCGCGCGAGAATGAGGTATAGGATCCAAAACCGTTCTTGTAGATATCCAGAACGAGGTTTTGGGTCAATTGGCCATGACCCGACACGCGGGTGTCGCTGGTCAAGCTCACCAGGTCGCGGGTGGGTTGGTCGGTGATGATATTGATGACACCGGCAATGGCATCCGAGCCGTAGAGCGACGATGCCGCTCCGTCAAGCACCTCGATACGTTTCACGCGGGACATGTTGATACGGTTCAAATCGACGTTATTGGAGATGTCGCCCGTCAGCTTTTGGCCATTAATCAATATCAAGATATATTTATTGCCCAGCCCGTTCAAGCGCAGGAAAGTTCCCATCGAGTTGGGTGACATGGATATCTGGGGCATCATGCGGGTTAGCGCACCGTCAAATGTGGTGATGCCTTGCTCCTTAATCTCCTGGCTGGAGAGAACGTGGACAGGTGTGGCTGTGTTCTTCAGTCGCTGATGGTGTCCCGAACCAGTCACGACCACAGGATTTAAGGTGTAGTTGCGGCTCATCATCGACGAGTCGCTGCGTTCCATCTTGTGGATTTGGGAAACAGCAGCACTCCAGTTCAGGAGTGCCACTGTAATCAGTAAGATTTTCTTAATCACTTGTTATGTTTTTATTTCCTAGAAAATCTAGAAAATCTAGAAAATCTAGATGATCTAGACCATCTAGACCATCTAGATTTCCTAGGGTAACTATTTGTGGATTATTCGGGATTCTTGCTGTGGTAGAAGTCAAGGGGCTCTCCGTTGATGGCATCCTTAGTGTGGTTCATCCACACTTGGCGGATAGTGGGGAGCTCCAGCAGACCCTTCTCAATCATGGTCGAGTTGTTACACTCATAGCCCATGTGGTGGAAGTACATTTTCCATGAGGTGTCCTCAACCTCGCCCTCATCGTTGTAGGTGAACTTCGAGCCGTCCCAGTTGTCATCGTCATCGCCCGCCATGTCGTTGTGGCCGTGGTCACCGTCGATCGACATCAGGGGGTGGCAATATACCTTACCGCTGGTGATGCCGGCTTCAACCATACGGGTGTGAACATTAGTCTTGAAGTTGCCGATCATATCAACGGTACCAACAAAGTAATTCTTGTTGTACTGCTGGAGTGCTTCCTCGAGCTGGGTATAGCGGATGTTGGCCTTATAGGTGTCATAAGAATCGGGGTTGCCGTGGCCCATAAAGGCAACAACACCCTCGCTGGCCTGCTTGCTGTAGAGTTTGTTCAACTCACTGGCAACGAGGTTTACATCGGCATCAGGATCCTGCAACAGGGGCACACCCAGCTTCAGGCTCACGGTAGCCAGATATTTGTCGTCTATGTCACCGTTAGAGTTGTTGGCAAAGTCCTTGATGTAGTTGATCACGCGGGTATATTCCTCACCGGGAATCACCTGCAGGGACTGAACTACGATCTCGCTGTAGCGCACACCTTCCTGGGCAAATGCGTTAAGCCAGAAGGGGGGAGCATAGAAGTTGCGGGGATCAACATTCTCGCCGGCAGCAGCACGGTTGATACAGATGGCCGAGGAGAATGACAGGTACACGTCATAATTGGGATATGCCTGCTTGTAAGCGGCAACAGTAGCGTCAAATGCGTTGTATGCCTGTTCCCAGGTCGAACCAAAGGCAACCAGCAGAATAGCCTTGTTGTTCTTCTTCTGGGACTTGACAGTCTCGTTAACGGCTTTCTGGTAAACAGTGTAGTTGTTCTCGATGGGATCGTCCTTGTCATCGCTGCAAGAAGTGAAACCCATGGTCAGGCAGATGGCCATCATGGCCATCATTAAAGACTTAATCTTCATCATTGTTTTGTTGTTTTGAATTAAAATTAGACTTATATTTATTAGAAAGTTTCTTTCCTTGGTTGAAACGTATGGTCAGTGACACATAACCCGTTCGGCCTGGCGTCGTAGTGCCCAGGTGCAGGCCATGAGGTGTGCGGTCACAGTAGTTAAAGACGTTGTCAACTCCTGCCTCAATTCGCCAGGTGGTAGTCTTGAAGTGGCCCAGCTCGTGGGTGGTGGATAAGCGCCATGTCTGGTAGCCCTTACCGTTGCCGTCGTCCTGGTAATAGCGGGTGCTTGACATGCGGCCATAGATGCCCACACCCAGCCTGTAGTTTGGCGTGAAGCGATGACCCCATGTGGCCATCCAGTTACCCTTGTGGTGAGCCATACCATCGATTGTCACTTTACGCATCTTGTCATGGTTGGTGTCATACTGGTGGGCATCGGTATCCAGATAACTGTAGCCCAACCCAAAGGCAAACTCCCTCCACTGGTAATTGACATTCACGTCGAGGCCACATGTCTTGGCGTCTTCAATGTTCTGGTACTGGCGGGTCTTGACAGGGTCATACTGGATGATGTACTCGTCGGGTGCTTGATAGTTGGGAATAGTCACCAGCGCGATCATGTCTTCCACCTTATTGTAATAGCCTGTGACGGTCACACTGAGGCCTCGCCAGCCATACTCGCCGCTCATCGAGAAATAGTTGCTCGATTGAGGTCTGAGAGAAGTGTTTCCCAGATAGAGGTAGGTGCCGCTCATCTGGCGCACATAGCGGTAGAACAGTTCTCGTATGGCTGGTGTCTTGAATCCCTGGCTCCACGTGGCGCGCAATCGCCATGCGTTGCCGGGTTTCCACATCGCCGATACCTTGGGCGTGAGCCGGATGCCGAATTGCTGGTTCTTGTTCAACCGCAAGCCTACTGTGATGTTGATATTGGGAATGAGGTTGAATTCGTCTTGTGCATATAGCGCTGCGGTCCAGTCACTGGCCTTGCCTCCTTTGACACGCGTGGGGGCATGGAGCCAGTCATAGCGGAACTCGGCACCAGCGCTCAAGATGTTCTCCAGGGGAAGCGTAAACACTCCCTTGAGTGTTGCCATGGTGCGTTGTTGGTCGCTTTGCAGCTCCTTCTGGTCAGGCAGATACGGGAAATAAGGGTAATAGGGAGTTCCTACACTCTTGTCATAATCCTCGACCAGGGTTGTGGCGGTATAATAATAGTAATAGGCGTGACGATGCCAGTCCACGTCGAGTGAAATGAAATCGGTACCCGAACGGTTCCACTTGCCGCCCATCGATGCCGAGCCATTGTGGTACTCCATGTCCCAGGTCTTGACGTCATAGTGTGGGTGACGACCGCTCACGCGGTAGATGCGTTTCCAGTAGATGCTGCCGTCGGCATAGACTTCCACGTTCTTCACGGGCGTGTAGGTCAACCGCTCGGCTACCTGCCAGTTGGTGTAGCGGTTCACCGTCTTGTTGCGGGAATCGGTGATGGGGGGCTCTGATCCCTCGGTGTGTTCGACACTGGTGTTTTGCCAGCCGTCGCTGTGCTGCAACTGGAAATTGGTATAGCTGCTCAGTTTACCATAGTTTAGGGCCAATCCATTGTGCTGGCGCACATCACCGTAACTGCCCAAGCGTGTGGTATTCTCGATGAGCAGGCCTTCATCGTGATGTTTGCGGGTGATGATGTTCACCACGCCTGCGATGGCGTCGCTGCCATACAGAGCACTCGACGCACCCTTCACGATTTCAATCTTCTCGATGTTTTGTGGGTCAATCAGTGACAGGTCATTCTGGCCACCCACATCACCATGGATGCGCTTGCCGTCGATCAGAATCAGGATGTAGCTATTGCCCAAACCGTTCAACTGCATCTGCGAACCCATGTCATCTTGGTTGAAGGCAAATGACGCCGAGAGGCCACCCAGGATGTCCTCGATGCTCTTGCCGGCATAGCCTTGTAACATCTTGCGGGTAATCACCTCGGTCTGTACGGGCGCATCTTTCAGCAGGTGCTGAGTGCCAGTACCTGTTACCACAACCTCGGGCAAACTATCTTGTCGCCAGATGTCATTTTGTGCATTGATGGCAACAAATGGGCTTAAAGCCAGCACAATCGTTGCTGCCGTCAGTCTCTTTTTTCTTTTCTTCATTTGCTTTCCGTCACACCTGTTCCTGAGTGAACGTACTATTTTGTCTTTAGTTTCTAGTTGTCAGTTTGCGGTTTACAGCGGCATCCGCATTCAACTGATTACTAAAAAAATGGCAGGTCTTCTGACTTTTCCCCGGAATGCTTCGCCTTCCCAGCCATGAATTGCGGCCAGTGGCAATGATGTGAAGCAAACCCTGTGTTCGAGGGGGATTACAGCTGCAGGTACAGTTCCAGATTTTCACTGGATTCCCTTGCATCGCGGTGGTATGCAGCCACGGCGATTACCATCAGTTTTGCGCTGCAAAGTTACTTCCTTTTTTGCATACGGGCAACTATCTTGCAAAAAAAAATTGTAATAACATGAAGCTCCTCTAGAGGTTGCTAGCTGGCTTAAAGCGCTACTTAGCTACTGCGTTGATGTCAATCAGATGATTGACTATAGCATAGATGGTGAGACCGGCAGGACTGTGTATCTGGAGCTTACGGGCGATGTTGCGACGGTGGGTGATGACCGTGTTGACCGAGATGTCGAGATGTTGGCCGATTTCCTTGTTAGACATTCCTTGAACTACAGCGATGATGACCTCTTTTTCTCGGTCCGATAGCATTTCGGTATTGTTCGTCCCATCCTTGAATACCATATTGGAGATATTGCGGGTCACGTCACCATACTGGACTTCCCGCTCCAGGCGTCGGACGGCTGGAACAAAGATGTTGTCCTCGACCAGTGCATGCTGGGAGAGCCATTCCTCGTTCTCATAGATGTCATGCAGGGCTGCCGTCAATTGGTTGTTGTGCAATCCGTCTTGAGGTAAATATTTAATAATGAGAATTTTCAACTCGTGTAATTGCTGGTCGGCTGCTCCGTGATGCTTAGAAAAGGTCTCTACGTTATAGTCGCTGGCGGGCTTGCCATCAAGCAGTTTTTTCACGTATGGGAATAGCGTCTGTTGCTCATATTTCATGTGGCGGCGTATTTCATGCGCATACTCGTCATACAGCTTTAGAATCAATTCGGACAGTGAGTTATCCTCATTGAGCGACTCTTTCAGCTCACGGCGTATGTAGGGCAACTGAAAGTCGATAAAGTAGGCATGGCTCGCTTCCAGGTAATGTAATAGGGTGGAAATGGATATGCGTCTATCATCGCCAACGCCAATGCCGTTGATGGCATAGTTGACCACTGCCAGAAAGGTGTGGGTGTCAACACTGTTACTCTCACAGGTTTCCTTTACGGTCTTGTCCCCAAAACCTAGACTGATGCCAAAACTGCCCAATGACTGCAACAGGTTGTAGTTGTCGCCAATGAGCGTGATCATCTTATCTTCTGCCTCATATATCTTCTGATTTTTCATGATGATTGTAACAGCATTGTCGGCGCAAAATTACTAGCATCAATTGTGTTGCGCAATCATCATTTGTTGGGATTTGTGATAAGAAATGCCCCCAAAAGTGGTGTGAAACTCTTGGGGGCCATCGTGTGATAATGCTTTGGTTGTTATTCCGAGAGCATTGTGATCTCGATGCAACGTTTGGAGGCTAGCAGGCGTTGGGCCATTCGCTGGACATTGCCCGGGGTCATATTCTCGACCATCTTGCAATAGTCCTGGTCAAAATCCTCGTTGTCGTCCAGATCGTGCCAGATGATGTAGCTCCAGTAGTCGTTAGTGATGGCCATCTGGGCATACTGCTTGGTCAAGTACTGCTTGACCTTTGACATGCTGGACTCTAGCGGGCCATTATCTGCTATGTTCTGCAACTGCTGGTAGATAATCGGGTTGAGCTCGACATAACGGTCGGGATCGGCATTGTATGAGACCCTGAAGGTGGCATTTGGCTGATCGTCCTTTTCCAACTCAAAGTCAACGCTAACGCCATAAGTGCCGCCTTTCTCCTCGCGTACCGAGTCGGTGTAGGCTATCGAGAGGCAACGCTTCAGGAAGTCGAGCTCAAGGTCGCTTTGTGCCGAGAACGGCACGTTGGCAGTATAATAGATGCTGACGTTGGCAAGGGGCGTGGCCATCTTCTTGCTGAACTTGTGCACCGATTGCCCTCCAATAATCTGCGGGATCTTACTGTAGTCGGCCTGCTCATGCTTGCTGGTGCTGGGTAAGGTCGCCAGATATTGACACATGAGTTGTCGCAGCTCGTTTTCTTCATAGTTGCCAATGATGACTGTCTTGAAGTTGGATGCGTCACTGAACCGCTCCTTGTAGATATCAAGGATGCGCTCATAGCTCACTCGGTCGAGTGTCGATTGCACGACAGGTTCCATTCGGGGATGGTGGCCATATAGGATAGCACGGATAGAGTCGTTGTAATCGACCTTGGGTGATGCGTTGCGGTTGGTGAGGAAAGCGCGGTTGCGTGCGATAAACTCGTTGAATGCGGTGCTGTCACGTCGGGGTGAGGTGAAGTAAAGATGGGCCAGTTCAAACATCGTTTTCATGTCCTTGACCGATGAACTGCCATTGATACTCTGCCCTTTGGCGCCTACCGAGGGGGATACACGCACCGATTTGCCTGTGAGTATCTTGCGCAATGACAGTATGTCATGCTCTCCCACACCGGCCTCACTCACTACACCGGACAGGATGTTGAAGTTGGGGATATCCTCATCGCCATAGAGTGAGGTTCCGCCATCGCCCTTCATTTCCAGCGAAATCATATCGGCACTGAAATCGGTCTTGCGGGCATACACTTTCATGCCATTGGACAGCGTGTACTCGGTAAAGCCATGCTTATAAGCCTTCTCGTTAACGATGGTGCCGGGTTGGGGGAGCTGGCCAATCAGTTGGTCGCTCAAGACCTGCTCGGTATAGGGCGCATAGGACAGGCGCTGGGCTGCAAGGATAACTTGTTCAACCTGTTCCTCGCTGGGCAGGATGACTTCTTCCTTGTCGGGGGCATACATCACCACCACTTGGTTTTGATCGGTAATCAATTCCTTGACAGCGGCATTCACTTGGTCGAGGGTCACTTCTCGGTCCAGATGACGGGTGTTGTCCAGCTCGTATTCCACCGACACCAGTGGCTCACCCGTCAGGAAATTGCTCACGCAATGGTTCACGTAGTGCGAGTTGCGGTAATCGTTGCGCATGTTGTAACGGCGCTCGGCGGCATTGAGGAAGAGTTTCTTGGCTCGATCCAGCTCGCTCTGGGTGAAGCCATGCTGACGGGCCTGCTCGGCGATGCCCACAGCAGCGATGATGCCCCCCAGGATATTGTCCTGCTTGCAACTGATGCTCATGGCAAATGCTTCCTTGGTGCGGCTGATGAAGAATGTCGAGGCGCGTCCCGATGCGCTCTGTACCGGCGAGCCTGCTTGTTGACGCAGTTCGGCATAGCGGTCGTTGAGCATGGTGCTGATCAGATCATCGATGTAGCTGCCGCGCAGGTAGGCTTCACTATTCTTGTCGGCATCTGCTGTGGCTTCACGCTTCTGGTAGAGGTGGCACAGCACAATGGGTTGCTCGGGATCCTTCTCGATGGCGACAATCATCTTGTCGTTGTCGTTAACGGGATAGTAGATGCGCTGGGCTGGATGCTTGGGCATCGGGATGGATGAGAATCTCTTCTTGATCTTCTTTTCCATCTTGTCAACGTCTATGTCGCCCACCACAACGATGGCTTGCAGGTCAGGACGGTACCACTTCTGGTAGTAATCCCTCAAGTCCTGATAAGGAAAATTGTCCACAATGTCCATTGAGCCGATAGGCATGCAGTCTTCATATTTGGTACCCTTGTAGATGATGGGTAGGGCTTGCTCCTGAAGTCGCTGTACGGCCATTCCAGCGCGGCGGGTGCGCCATTCCTCGTGGATGACGCCACGCTCCTTGTCAATTTCCTCGTCCTCGAGCAGCAGGTAGTGACTCCAGTCATGGAGCACGAGCAGGCAGGAGTCGATGATGCCTTCACGGGTTAGCGGGGCTGAGCCGATGTGATAAACCGTTTGGTCGATCGACGTGTAGGCGTTGAGGTTGGCACCAAATTTTACCCCGATACTTTCACACCAGGAAACGATACCAGGTTTACCGTTCTTGCCGGGAAAATGCTTGGTGCCGTTAAAGGCCATGTGCTCCAGAAAATGGGCCAGTCCGCGCTGACGGGGTTCCTCAAGGATGGAACCCACGCGCTGCGCGATATAGAAGTCAGCAAGGCCTGCCTCTTTGGCATTGTGACGGATATAGTAGGTCATGCCGTTCTTGAGGGTGCCTTTGCGAACGTCTGGGTCTTGAGGCAACTGAGCTACCGCCCATAGGGGCAGCAGCATGAGTGCGACAAGTGATAAAATGGATCTTCTCATCAGGATTACTTGCTGAGCAACGAAGCGGCTGCTTCGGGGGTAAAGTCATTGGTCGAGTTATTGGTGTCGATATACTTGCCGCTGGCATCCTGCTTGCGGATTACCGACTTGTTGAAGCGCGTGTCGTCACGGTCAACCTTGCCGCAGTAGGTCCAACCAGCGTCAATCGAGGCATCGAGCACATTCCACTCGCGCACCGATTCCACACTCAAGTTCACACCATCCAGAATCCACTCGTTGGGTACCTTATAGAGCCCCGACTTGGTCATCTCCTTGGAGAAATCACCGAACACAAAAAGATAGGAAGCG
>Ga0247609_10007645_pt1 | contig 10277 bp, 19 predicted proteins | sample 172DNAGHGlowgp2_FD_193487 | JGI IMG/M metagenome (GOLD analysis project Ga0247609, IMG submission 193487) | Sheep rumen microbial communities from Palmerston North, Manawatu-Wanganui, New Zealand - 1728 DNA GHGlow gp2 | ecosystem: Host-associated > Mammals > Digestive system > Stomach > Rumen ...
GTGCGATATGAATTGGGTCAAATGAACCAAGTAGCAATCCTATTTTCATAATTATCTCCTACTAAAAGGTCATATATCTTAGAGCCAAATGCTGCGCCAATACAGAATAGATAGTAAAGAGGCCATGCTATTGCTCCGAAAGTAATAATTGTTTTCTTGTTATTTATTAATTTTGCCGCGAGAGCATTATCTACGATACCCTCTATCCAAATGGTTTCTTTGCTATACTCTTTTATTCTAGTCTCAACATTTTTCCTAATGATTAGGCATGTTGCTACATATACCAAAATGGCTAAAAGGATAAAAATAAATGTCATTATTGTCATTTTTTGCAAATATATGAAAAAAAACTTAATTATCCAAATTTTTTAAGCTTTTTTAGGATTAAAAAAATTTGTCTACGTCATCAATATAAATTGAATGTATCTCTTTATCTGGTGTTATTCTATCTAATGCTTTAACAGAAGATTTTTCAACATATGAATTGATTATATCGTCACAATCTTTCATGGATTTATAGGGACCAATCCAGATTGTTTCAGCCCATTCCTCATGCCTCACGTAATATTTACCATCTTTCGCTTTTCTAGATGTAAATGCACCACGTTCAATGGGTCTTCTATACCAAGGCAACTGTTTTACCTTCTCTTCAATTGAGATAGGCTTAACTTGCCTACGATGCTTTGCAACGAAACTTGAAATATCACTCATAAGCCTAGCCAAATTAAAAATCCAGCAACACTGCAACATGGATTAATCGCATTAAACCAAAGGAATAGCCATAATAAGGTTGTTATAACCATTAATATTAACCAAACAAATGGTATAAAAAATTTTAATAGTTTTAAACTGCTACAAACAAAATATATAATGCATAGTAATGTAAGCAATAAAACTGAACATATCCATCCGCAAAATGCTAAAATGCTATTTACTATCATATAAACAATAAAAAAATAAATGACTAGCCTTTCATTGAAAAAAAAGCTAGTCATAAACGTTATTTTTCGAGTAGCTTGGCTAATTTCTCGTCATACTCTTGGAAAATAAGCGGATAATACATCGAATAGAACTCACGAATATCATCAAGTGAGTAGTCTTTCTTCATCTGTCTCAGAATACATTTAGCTTCCAAGATGATAATCTTCTGGATATGTATCTCTGGAACCTTACCATCACACCAATCTTCAGCCATCTTATTGAAGATGCTGACATATCCCAAATACTCTGCGAAAAGGATAAACAAAGGTGCTTCTACAATTATCACCTCTTCATTTGGCTGAACATCTGTTTTAGTCTCAACCTTAACTGCTGTTTTTGTTTCTGTACTCATATTTTTTATGTAATTTAATCACCAACTATCGACATCTGTGATATTTTTAACTTTTCTACAATACGGACATACAATGTCAACACCACTACCTATTGAAGTAGGTGTGAAGATATATTTGAAAGGCGCATATTGCCTCAACGCATAGTGCGGTTTTGGTCTACACCTTTTATGCCATTGTTTAAAGTCATTGGCTCTTTTTTCTTCTACTTCATTTAATGTAAATTCTATCATCAGTAAAGGTAATTATATACTATTTGGCCCCAATTGTCAAAATTATTATTTTTTTTTTTCAGTTAAAAATAGTATTTTCACTGACTTCGTGATATTTATATATGTAAAACGATTTTAAAAAAAATATTATGATTAAAGCCTACAAATATAAACTGAAGCCAAATAAGTCACAAGAAATTGCAATGAACCAGTTTCTTGGCAGTGCTCGTTTCATCTATAACTGGGGCTTAAATCGTAAAACTGAACAGTATAAGCTTAATGGCACTTCACCAAACTATAATGCTTTGGCTAAAGAACTAACCTTACTTAAACAAACTGAAGGATATACTTGGTTGCAAGATGTACCCATTGATGCACTACAGCAATCTCTCAGAAACCTTGAAAATGCATTCACAAGATTCTTCAGAGAACATAATGGCTACCCAAAGTTCAAATCTAAGAAGGATAACTATGCCTCTTATAAAGTCATTAAATCTGTTCATTTCGACTTCACCAATTGGAAAGTAAAACTTCCAAAATTAGGGTGGGTTAATCTCTGTAAAAATCATATATTTAATCAATTAAATTGCAAACAAGGTACTGTTACAATCACCAAGGATTGTTGTGGCACTTATTGGTGCTCAGTGGCCATTGACGATATGCAAGACAAGCCATCGAAAGCCAAGATGGTTGAGCCTACCGCTGTCGGCATTGACTTGGGCATCAAAGACTTCGCAATCCTTTCTGACGGAACAAAGTTCTCAAACCCAAAGTACTATGAATCTTCTCAACAGAAATTGGCAAAATTGCAGAAGCAATTTGCAAAGTCAATGAAAGGCTCTCATAGACATGAACTGCTTCGTATTAAGATTGCAAGGCTATATAGGAGTATAACCAATCAGCGAAACGATATGCTGCATAAGTTGAGCACTTACCTTGTTAGTTCTTATGATAACATTTGTCTTGAAGACTTAAATGTTGAAGGTATGTTTAAAAACCATCATCTTGCCAAATCTATACAAAGTGCTAGTTGGTCCACCTTTGTCAATATGCTTACATATAAGTCTGAGCATAATGGTAAGAACATTATCTTCATTGGCAGATATGAGCCTAGTTCTAAGTTATGCCATAATTGTGGCTACATTAATAAGGAATTAACCTTAAATGACCGTGAATGGGTTTGCCCCATTTGTGGAGAACGTCTTGATAGGGACGTTAATGCCGCCATCAACATTATGCACATTGCCTTTGAAAAACAGAACCTTATTGGTTTATAAGCAATATAAACGCCCATAGGTAAGTGGGTGTAAGGACGGTGAGGGCAATGACATTAGTCACCCTATGAAACGTCAACATATATTATTATTCCCTTTGGGGTCTAATTCTATATAATTGCCTCAGTAAAATAATTCTGGACGTGAATAGACTTCGCTATTCTTATTTTCTGAGTCAGTGTCTTCATCTACACTAAAAATGGTAGATGCTGAGATAAATGCATCAGATTCAAGATTCATTTGTTCCATCGTCTTTTGTTTCTTTTCCTTTATATATTGTTATTTTAAAATTCCTTTTGCATTTATCTTTCAATGCTTTATATACTGGATTACTATATCCGTAATATGTATTTTGTGGGGTGTATCTAGCATATTGCGTAGCTGCGTTCACGCTCCTATTGCTATTATAACTGCTAGTTCTAGCAGGGTAACTTCTTCTATAGTCACCTCTTGTTCTGTTCATGGTGCTATGATTATCCCTAACCGCACCATAGTCAGAGTACTCAGGAAAAAACCATGATATTTCATCTGGGTCGATTCCATTTCTTCTCAAATATTCTCTATCATTATCATCAAAAAACGTATAGATAGCCCATATAATGATGGCAATTGGGAAGAAAATGTATATGAACGAACCCTCTGCAATCATGTGTAGCAATCCTAATATAGCAGCAACCATGATTGTTGCTCTAAAGCTAGTATAAAGCATATTTTATTCTTTTTCTGCAAAGATACAAAAATTTTTTATAATATCTAAAATTTCTATCTTAAAAAAAGTTAATATTTCTTTCTTTTAACAAGGAACTTTGCGAACACACTAGTTTTCATCATCGTGCGCTCTTTCTGTTCTTTATCACCAATTCTACGGTAAGTAGCAGAATCTCCCTCCTTTGTAAGTATGAAAATCTCTCTTCTCTCAAGAGTTACAAGAGGTGGAACATGGTAAACAGTATTTACTTCTATTGACTCCCAAGGCGTAACACTCTTGAGACTGTCAATTTTTTCCTTCAATTCAGATACTGTATGTAGTTTCGCCATACCTTTAATATTTTAATACTTTTGTCATAAATACGGCATCAATATCTCTAGGATAAACTGAGCACAATACTTGGCTCTCCTTGCCGTATTCGTCTATTTCACTACAACGTAGCAGAGTGTCGCTTTTCATAACAACTCTTACTACTTTTCTTGCTTGAGAGAGTATCTTTGGGATAACGTAAATCTCACCCTCTACAATATCATCCCACTCTAGATGCTTTGGGAGTGCCATAAGTTTCTCCCTTCTTTCAGTATAGGTCATTGTCTTATATGCTTTAACTACAGGTTCTGTAGGTGTTGATACTTGTGATGGTGCGGGCAATGCCTTATTAACGTCTTGAGCTAATTCTTCAGATGATACAGACATGTTAGATATGCCCCTATTCCTAGGACACCAAGCTGGCGGGTCTAATGGTAACATAGGTCCAGTATTGGCCTTAATAACCCTAGGCCTTGAATATGTGTTGAAAATAATGGTGTACCTACCACAACAAGCGTTAAATCTAATCTTATCGTCACCAGTGTAATTCTTTACCAAATTTGGGCAAAGGTGACATGATGTGCAATCGTCCATATCTTTTTTATTTTTATTATTGTCAAATAAATCTTGGTCAAAAATACAACTCTCACACTCTTTGCAGTCTTTATCCGCACATGGGTGGTTTGGGTTGATTTCTGTATCTAAAACGTGTGCCATTTTATTTGTTTTTTTGGTTAAATCCACTCCTCATCTTCTTCTAATTCCCATTCATCGTAATCTGTTGGATGATACCATTCTTCTGATGGTTGATACCACTGTGATAATGAGTCATCTGAATTAGGCTTTTCCAATCTCTCAAGTGTTGGCGGCATCATTCTAATTGGTCTTCTTCTGCGACCATTTTCATCAATAACACCCCTATTTTTCAAGAACTCTATGAAACGTGGGTCTCCAGTCAAACATCTTGGGTCAACCATTCCATTACACTCTAGATATTCTCTCTGAGCATCAATCAATCTTTTGACTTCCTCTGGGATGTTATTTTCTGTTTCATCAACAAAATCATCACCATAGATTTCTTTACAAACCATGTTAAAGGTTTCTTGACCGATACGCTCAATCTCTGAGAAATTACCAACTGTCTTTTCAACGCAAGAATGTAACAAAGTATTCAATAGTTGGGTGATACGCATTTGTACCTTACCCATATCCCCATTGTTTTCCTTTGTTATCATGTTGTCTTTACCAAGCAATTGTCTTAGAATAGAAAATATGTCTTCTTTATTAGATGCATTACAGAATGGGTTATCTCCTTGCTGTGCATCCCTTATATAAGGCTGCATACATTCTAACATAGTATATACGCTAGTAGTTAAATCGTGACTGTAAATTGATTTGCCACAAACCCCTATAAAGCATCTAAATCTGTGATATATCTTTCGGTTTTTAAGTACCCTACACAGACACCTAAATACCATATCCATCAATACATTATCATCCAATTTGATATTCATTGCAAATATATAAGTTTTTAGTTTATTTTCAAAATATAAAAAGTTAATTTTTCTTAAATGCCTCCATATCATTGTAATATTTACAATTGGGGCAATATAGGAATGGCCTCATATCATTTTGGGGTAATGTGACCATTAGAGTTTTCCAAGGGTAAAATTCTTTGCCACATTGAGGACATTTTTGTATATATTTATCAGCAATTTTTTGTATTCCTTTGTCCATGTTAAATCTCTAGATATAACGGTTTGTACACCATTTGATAGTTCTCATCCAATAAAGACACACAATAGACATCAGTGCCATTATGTTCTGTTTTCTCATGTTGACAAGAATGGAGGTGTCCAAATACATGGACTGCTGGTTTTGCTGCATCTAGAAGTTTCCTAAGTGATTCATTTCCGATATGACTACCATCAGCCCACCAACAATCTTTCTGCAACAGCACATCACTAACTCCATAAGGAGCATCATGAGACATCAAAATATCTATTTTACCTATTATATCTAGGTATCTTGCATATCTTTTGTCTTGCTCTTCATACGATTCCATAAAAGCCCACCTACCAAATGGTTTACACCAAGGAGTTCCAAATATTGTTTTTCCATTATATTCAAAAATTTCACAATCTAGGTACACTACTTTATCACCATTTTCTTTTAGCATGAGCCTCATTCTATCAGGATGTCTCAGCAAAAACCAATCGTGATTACCTGCAATAAACACTACCTTTTCACAAGGTAAGTTGTTGCACCAAGGTATAAATACAGTTTTAAACCATTTCTCACTTGGAGTGGAATAGCTTTGTATGTTAAGCGGAACAATATCTCCACCAATCAAAACTATATCACATGGCTCAACTTTAAAATCAAGCTGTCCATGCATGTCTGAGAATGCACATATTTTCATTTTTAAACTTTTTGGCAAAGATATATAAAATATTTTAAAATTCCAAATTATTATTTATTTCTTAATGTGTATAATATATGCTCTATTATCCTTCACGTCTATTGTTATTTTAGGAGAAACTTTAATTCCTATCAGTTCCTTGGAATAAAAGAAATTCATAATTTGAAAGATAAAGTTGGCTAATATTGATATTGGATTCCAATCAATTGAATGAAATGAAACGAATCTTATTGTTTTCCAACTCACCCAAAAATAATTAGACCTTACATCATACTGATAAAATCTAACTTGAAAGCATCCAAGCAGATAGAATACAAACAGTACAAACCGATAGAATGTTTCATTTTTACCATACCATATTATCCTAATACCATCAAAAAATTTAGGCATTAAGAATCCTTCCTCCAATATGTTTTTTTTCAATTCATCTATAAGCATAACACGCAGTCTTTATGCAAATATATAAAAAAAAATTCGAGAAGCAAAGTGCCTCTCGAATCTTTTAACATTTATTAATGTTTTCGCAAGAAGACCACTTCCTTTAGGGAGGGGATGAATTGCGAAAATTATTTTTATTAATTTTTAATATTTTTAACTTATTGCAATATTTATTATTACTACGTAATAATAAATATTGAAGATTATGATTTCATACAAATATAAATTATACAGAACTGACAGTACCAAGCACTTACACAGTATGTTGTGTGAGGCTTCATTCGTATGGAATCATGCGCTTGCACTACAAAAACGATACTACCGTCTCTACGGTAAGTTCATTACGCTTGGCGAAATGAAACACCATTTCGTTAAACGCATTAAGCGCACATATCTTCATTCGCAGTCAGCACAAGAAGTACTAGAACGACTTGACCTTGCATATACTAGGTTCTTTAAGCATCTTGCCAAGAGACCTCCGAAGTTCAAGAAGGCTGCTGACTTTGCTTCCTTCTGCTATAAGCAAGGTGGATTCACGTTGCAGGGCAACGTGTTCCACGTTAACTCATTCAAGAAGGATTACAAGTTCTCACTCTCAAGACCTTACGAGGGCAAGGTGAAACAAGTGAGGGTGAAGCATTCCCACCTTAACGAGTGGTACATCTACGTCATCACAGATGCAAGTCCTAAGAGCTACGCTAAGACACACGATGGTGCAAGCGTTGGTATTGATTTCGGTCTGAAGACGTACATGACCTTCTCAAACGGTGAGAAGCTGTCTCATCCGCAGTTCCTTAAGAAAGACCTCAGAAGACTCAGGAAAGCCTCTCAGAGACATTCTCGTTGTCTCAGTGGTAGTAGCCACAAGGAGCAACAAGGCTTGCCCTTTGCAGACTCCATGAGTCAATCAGCGATAAGAGGTCTGACTTCCAATGGAAGATTGCCCATGACCTTTGCAAGAGGTATGACCATATCTTCATTGAGGACTTGAACCTCAGTGGAATGTCTCGTCTATGGGGTCGTAAGATGAACGACCTTGCACATGCTAACTTCATTAGAATTTTATGTGAGGTTGCATCCAAATATGGCTGCACCGTCCATAAGATTGACAAGTGGTTTCCCTCTAGCAAGCTTTGTGACTGTGGATACAAGAATGATAGTCTCAGTTTGAACGATAGGACTTGGGTATGTCCGCATTGCGGACAAATCCATGACCGTGACGTTCATGCTGCTGAAATGATACTTCGTAGGGGCATCTACGAATTGACGAGTGACAGTAAGACCATCGAGCCATTAGGTTTCGAGGCAGTCACGGTGAGTCAAGAATCCCACACCCTTTGGGGGTGGGAGTATGTCAAAAAATGACAAACAACATACCTATGAAGAATGCCGCCATTACAGCCCCTCCTACAGCCAACTCAGACCCATTGAACTGAAGGTCATGGTTATGGAAATTACCAGCTGTCTTGTACACATCATCATTCTCCTTGCATAGCTTGAAATAGCTGCCGATGGGATGACTGTCGTGTACCTCGTTAGCGTTTTTCTCTAGGTAGTCAACCATTGCCGCTTTCTCTTCGTCAGTCGGCTTATAGTTCTGATACTTAGAAGATGTCAATAGGGCAAGGACATGGTAGAAATTGAGCATATTGCTCGTTTTCTCAGCCTTTTCAATAAACATTTCCTCATGATTAAGTGCATAAGCAATGACTCCAATAATAATGCCAGCCATAATTGTGGCTGTAATAATAAAAATGTAATTCATATTTTTTATTGTTTAATCGTCTTCTACTTCTATTATGATTCTACACTTCTTAGGCTTGTTCCTAAATGTTATGTTTGGAAATTTCTCTGCTGGTACATAAATCTGATTTCTCTTAAATGCCTCATAGTCATCACTTGGTGGTACATACCCACCATGTGATTTCTTAATAGGAGGACTATGATAACCAGTCCAAACTATACATCCACGTTCAGCGAACCCATATTGCGCTGAATCCCTTGTTATATAACAATCTTCAATAACTTCTCTCATATTACTTAATTGTTATATATTTAGTTTTATAAAATTTCATTGCATCTTCTATTGGAATAGTTACCTTTGTTGGAACATCTACTTCTTTCAAGCACCAACAAGCACATTTTACTGGCTCCTTGTATGTCCAATGTTTGCATTGGCATTCCCTACATTTTGGCGCTGGATGTCCTACCTTGCAAATATGGTTTTCTGCAACAAAAGGCTCATCATCATGGTATTTTTTCCAATTTTCTTCACTTTCTTTTAAGCTACTTTCCTCATAATCTTCATAACCGCAAGTAAAGTTAGAAAGGAGAAATAGATTACCAATTTTATTGTCTATTTTTTTCTTGATGCTAGACAATCTAAGGTTTTTTTTCTCGTCAGAAAGGCCTTCCACCCATCCATTACGTATGTAAGCTTCCTCTTGATATGAATCATACCAAGATAAACATCTGTTATCGTGTGGCGCTCCAGTAAGGAAAGCATATTCCACGTAATAACCGTTTTCATCTTTTCTTAAGTAGACGTACTTATGTAAAGTGTTGCTTAACATAGCAGCAAACTTTATCTTCTCTATTTCTGTGTTTGTAAGATTCATAACTTAATATTATTTTAATTTCTTAGGATAATTTATACAGCCACGTTTACATACTATGTCGCTTTCGTCATAATAATGTACGCAACCACAACATTCGTAACTACGATTTAGTTCACATTCTTTATCAATTTTACCACTGTCAGCATTAATTGTCATTTAACTTCTTTTTTTTTTTTACAGTCAATAAACTTTATACTCTCATTCATAGGATTTGTGTTTGTAAGCTTCATCACAATATTGTTATTACGCTTCTGCGCATCCATTGGAGGAAAAACAATAGGACGATACTGCACGTCTGTATTCAATGCAGAAAAAAAATCAGAGTGGTCTACACCGCTGTCAATTCTAACCCCATAATTGAAAATGGGTAATACATGTGCGTGATATAATTTCTTTTTCATGTTGCAAATGTACGAAAAAAAAATGAGATAACCAAATAGCTATCTCACTTTTAATATACTTTAACATTCGTTCTGCGATTTGATAGATTTGAGCCAATCAAGCAAGCTCATCTTCAATTTTCTTTCTTAATAATTAAATTTCCAAATACTTTTGTGGTCAGTTTCTTCTTTGTCATTTTTATAAGAGCAAAAACAACAAAGTTTAGTTGCACATATTCTACAATGTTTACTATTAGAATTCATAATCACAACAGATTTTTAGCATAACTTTTCATTTCTTTTATTTTTAATTGTAATTTTGTCTGCAATCTTAAATGACAATTTCATAAGAATTATAGTTAATATTGGATAAATTATTATGCAATTAACAAGTATCAATATAAAATGAACATCTGTACTTATTATACCATTTAATCTAAAATTCAATATAAAATGCATAAGCCATACAAAAATTGCTGATGCTATTATATATCCGCACACGCCACAAATACACCCTCTTGCTTCATCCTCATCTTGAGGATTTAAGTCAGGAATATCATCTGGATGATAAAATGCCCAAGGAT
>Ga0247609_10007646_pt1 | contig 10277 bp, 13 predicted proteins | sample 172DNAGHGlowgp2_FD_193487 | JGI IMG/M metagenome (GOLD analysis project Ga0247609, IMG submission 193487) | Sheep rumen microbial communities from Palmerston North, Manawatu-Wanganui, New Zealand - 1728 DNA GHGlow gp2 | ecosystem: Host-associated > Mammals > Digestive system > Stomach > Rumen ...
TGCTTTGACGCCATCATCAAGGGAGGATGGTATCCATGCTCCCACACAAAGGATCATACGGTTCTCGGTAATGTGAATGACATGAATCTGCTACCCTTGCTGAGAGAGTGTGTCTATTCATGTGACAAATTAGGCATCTACGATGATGTATTGGTTTATCCAACGGGTTCAGCATCATCGTACAAGAAATATATGATGATGGTGTCCGGTTTTGCAATAGGTGTTAAAGTTGCTGTTAATGGATTCAATTGTTTGGCATCTCTTGATTTTGATTTAACTCGTAATGAAATAGGAAGTCGTAAAAATATTAATGACATTTTAGCACAAATTGTATAAAATCTCAAGATAGGACTACTATAAGGACTATATTACTAAGGGGGAAAAAGAGGAGCCATAATTGACTCCTCTTTTATATTGTTTGGTTTTCAAAACAGCATTTATATGTCTTGTCTGGTTCTCGGCTTACCATGTGCCGGAGAAGATGTCGCTCCAGGTGTCATTCAAGGTAAGAGTGCTGCTTCCGTTGTTGGTGAATAGGTTGCCACTATATTCCGTGCTACGGTTGCGCTGTATCGGTATATTGTTGATGTCCACCGACGAGATGATGCTGGTGCCGTTGCTGGCCGCGAGGGTTACGTTTGTGTTCCATTGAGCCGAGCTGCTGAAGGTAAATACGGTTAAGAATTGTCCGCTTTGTCCGACGAGAGATGATGGGCAGTTGACGGTGATGGCTTGGTCGTTGGCGGAGGCTGTGTGGCGTCTTAGTTCTACCGTGGGTCGGTCGGCGTCTACTGGTCTGCTTCATTCAGCTCTGTACGCAATGCCCGCATCTTGTACTTCAATTCGGGTGGTGTCAGCCCGCAGGAGTACAACTACCGGGGCTACGGATTCGCGGTGCGTCCGGTTCAGAATTAGCATTCTGAACCAACCTAACCAACAGGATTGTGCCCCAAGCCGCGCAAGCGGCCCAAAGCATAATCCTGTTTTAATTCAAATATGAAGAAGTGCAGTCGTGTACGTACACGAAATCGTACACAAAAATTAGATAATTCCAAACAAAATAGTATTATTTTTCCAAGTTTATTTAGTAGGTACACAATTATAAGATGTTAAATATCAGTATATTTTAATTTTATCACCACAAATTCCTATAATATTACCCATATACTGAAAATTAATTAGTTATACATACGTACACGGATGGGGTAACGAAATTGTTATTTTTCCAAGTTTTGTGTACGGTTTTGGTTGTTTTTACAATTTTTGGTGATTTAGAAGGTGAACGAACCATAGTCATTCCAGTCGCCCACCGAGAATGAAAAATCCATTCCGAAGGTGACAAAGAAGGTTCCGGAGTATGTGGTGACGTAGCCGTTCTGGATTGGCACCTGGCTGAACTGGCGAACCTCACCGTCGTTGGTTGGGCAGAGTGCTTCTGCTTGTATGTCTACATATTTAACGTTGGTCATATCGTCGGCCATAACATAGACATTATAAACGGCAATACCGTTATTGTCGGTGGAGGTGCTGTTAATGGTGTGGGTGCGCTCGGCTGGGTCGGTGCTCTGCATGGTGGAGATGTTGAACTTGCGTCCGCTTGGGCTGATTGTGAAACGAATACCTGTCACGTCGGAGGGTATGGCATCGGTGACGCGCATCTTGAACATACCGACGATACGCTGCATGACGACGTTCAGCGAGAGTCCGTCACCTGGGCAGAATGTGGTGTCGGCCACTAGGGTCTGCTTGATGATATCGCCGACAAAGCTCACCACGCCGTTGCTAAATGTGCAGGTGTCGGTGGAGTTGTGTGCCACGGCCACGAGATTGTAAGTCTTGTTTGTTTTCAAAGTGGCGGAGGCATTGCCGAAGTCCGTGTTTATGTCGCGTGCTTGGTGGATGCGTAGGGTGTCGGTGGTGCCTTGCTCGATGATGTAGATGTCGAGTCGTGAGCATACCGTTGAGACGCTGCTTTGTGACTTCATGGGGGCCACCTGGTAGGGGGAGAAACTGAATTTTACCACCTCGGTGCCGCCGAGTGGTTTTTCTTTTGTGCAGGCCGCAAGAGTAATAGCAGCGGTCAAGAGAAGTAGAATTTTCTTCATATTATCAAGATTTTAAAAAATATGTTATCATAAACGCAATTCTGTATAATTTATTGTATTCAACAATTATAAATTGTTGAATCGGTCCATTGCCTGGGTGCTGGTTTCGTTGGCGATGGCGATGTAAGGGCGCATGGCCTCATAGTTTTTGTGGCCCGTCCATGAGAGGATAATGGCGGGTGATATGCCGAGTGAGATGGCGGTGACGATGAAGGTGTGGCGTGCAGTGTGGGTGGAGATGAGTTCGTATTTAGGCACTATCTCGTCGTGCCGTTCAGAACCTATGTAATATGTATGGTGGGTGGGAGCGTCGATGCCTATCTCCTTCATTATGTCATGCAATGCTTTATTCTGCGTCTTGCGGTCTGGGGTGGGGAGTGCGGGGTGCAGGATGCCGAGAGTACGTTGGCGGCGGTTGGGGGTGCAGTTGTGGTAGCGGTCGAGGATAGCACGGGCGCGGTTGTTGAGGGGGACGGTGAGGGTGTCGTTAGTCTTCTGCGTGGTGAAGGTGATGTGGTCGTCGTGGATGTCGGCTTGGGAAAGACGGAGAATGTCGGACGAGCGTAGGCCGGTGTAGCAGCAGAAAAGGAACACATCCTTGGAGACATTTTTATGCCGCTCGCGGAAATGGTATTGTTCCACCTTTTGCAGTTCGTCGTGGGTAAGGTAGATGATGGCTCGGTTGCGTTCCTTTGCCCCTTTGACCTTCGGTGTGTATTCGTTGTCGGCGTTGCCGGTGTAGAGGCCTTTGCGCCTGGCCCATTTGAGAAACCATTTGAACCGGGTGAGGTTGCCGTGGACGGTCACACCCTGCTGGTGGCGGGTATCGACGAGGTACTGATGGAAACGAAGGAGGTAGTCGGTGTCTACCATGTTGAGCTGGGTGTCGTAGCCGAACTCGGCCACGAGTTTGCGGAAGGACATGAGGGTGTCGATGGTGCCTTTGCTCCAGGATTTGTCGAGCTGACTTTCGGTAAGGAACTGGGTGTAGGCGGCGAGGAGTGTGGGTGAGGATGTAGGTTGCGGGGTGTAGTCGGGAGCGACGGTGTTGTCGGTGGTGGCGCGGGTGAAAGCCTGGCGTAGTTGGTCGGGGGTGGGTGTGATGTTGAGGCTGTCGTAGTGGGAGAAGATGTTGGCCACGACTTGCGACCATTGGGCGATGAGTGTGTTGGCCTCTGCCGCCTGCGGTGTGCGGCCTTTGGCTCGGCCTATCAGCGGGTCCCATTCGCTGTCGGTTAGGGATATTCCTGTGGCGAAAGAGACTGGCTTGCCGCCGCGAGTGGTGACGCGCATCTGGAGGTGCTGACGGGGCGTGTCCTTTCGGCGGTGGAGGATGAAGCGGATGGTGTAGGACTGGTGTATCATTAGAATGCGTTTTTCGCTTAATTTAATTTTATTCAGTGGTGCTCAAAGCCTGCAAGCAGGCAGAATGCGTTAATGTGTTAATGCGTTAATGAACTATCATGCCTTGTTTTCGAGCAGGGCGGTGTATTTCTTTTGCAGGGCGAGGTGCTCTTCCATCAGCCGCATATACTTCTCGCGGTAGTCGGGGGAGCCGAACTCGGCTCCCTCTTCGGCGGCTATGGGTGAGGGTTGTTCCTCTTCCTGATCGTATGGGGTGATGGAGTGTTGCTCGTCGATCATCTCGCCTGTGCCGTTGAGGAGCCATTCTCGGTTGACCACGATGCCGCGTTTCTTTTCCAGGTGGTAGCAGATACGGGCCACGGAACGCTCGGTAATTTCACTCTTCTCGCCCGAGCCGACGTGATAGAGGGTGTTTTTGTTCAGCCCTGCGAGGTCGGCGAGGTCTACCAAATTCATTTTCAGGTGGATTATGAGTTGTTCCAACCTTTGTTTCTGTTCGAGTGCTTTTTGTCTATCATTCATTATTCCAAGATTTTATGTTGTTTTTATTGTGTTATGGCAATGCGTTTGGTTGCGAAAACTGCATACTGAACGCCTGTGAATGGCTGTTTTGCGCCCGAAATTGGGTTGCCGGTAAAAATTTTTTCTATTTCTATATGTTTGTGTATCAGTACTTATAATGGTGTTTATGATGATATGGCAAAAAAAATATTTGCATATATGAAACATTGTTGTATTTTTGCATACGATTATTAACGAAAAAACAAGTTTTTTGTTCCAAAATTCATTGCAAATATAGTAAAAAGTTTTAATATACAATAAAAAAATTATGGAAAAGCAAGGAGAAAACAAGCCCAACGGGTTTCAGCGAGGACTTCAAGAGGTATGCTACACCAGACCGAAGGCAGAGTATGACCAGTGTCTGGCCGAGCTGCGCGAGGTGATATTGACCACCGAGAAGCGTGGATGCTCTGTAGCCAGCTTCTATTCAAAGCGTTATGGCAACGCGCCGTTGACTGTCAGTGAGGAGCAGCGCATCGCCGAGGTCTTTGCCAAATACGGCGTGAACGAGTGGCGAGGGAATGGGGATGCGTGAATTTGTTAATTCGTGAATGTGTTAATTCGTTAATTTGTTAATAATATGAATACGAGAATTGCAAGGCGGCTGAATGAGGCCCGAGGAAATGTAAACCCCTCGAAGGAGTTGCTTCGTGTGGGTGAAGAAATCACGAATGGTCACAATATCGCCGTCACCAACGGCTTTGTTGAATTGCCGGTGCTTGACTTTGTGGATGTCGAGTATAACGACGATATTATTTCAGTCATTGTGTCGCCTGATTCTGGGCTGATTGGGCTCAACGACCTTTACAATCTGAAGGCAGCTTGGGGTGCCGACGATGTGAATGTGCTCACGGCGGACAAATCCATAGAGCTTGTCTTTAAGAAATAGCCATAGGAGCATGATGGGCAGAGCGGATCGTTCTTTATTCCTGGAAGTTGTACAATTATGTTCATGATTTATATAAGTGTAACACCACATTTGCCTATAAATTTGACCCCCTGCCCATTTAATTAAAAAAAACAGACCGTTATGATATACAGATATGTACTTACCTACACGCCTACCGACAGCGACGTTGTGCCAGTGTCGCACATGGCGTTTCCGATCGTGGGTGACGACATGAGCATCGTTGTGAGCCGCAAGAGTGACGAGATGTATTACACGCGCCGCCTTGATGGCAAGATAGAGTTTGTCAGGGACGATTACAATTTTATTACGGGGATGGCCATTGACGGCACCTTCTCCCTTGTCATCTACAACAGTGTGGATGAGGGTGCCCACTGGGCGCGATATTTCGAGGGCAACTTCAGCCGTGCCAACCTCGAGATTGATGAAGACAACCGAAAGGCTACGCTCAACGGCTTCACGGAGGATACCTACGACATCGTGGAGAACGGGAAGGAGATTGAATACGACCTGAATAAGATCATTCCCACCTCGGAGCTCAAAGAGGTGGAGGGCACGTTGCCGCCGGCTTTGGCGTTGGTAGACTACCGATCGGACAGCATCGCGCAGTCGGATATGTTTTGTGGCGGCCCGCTGGTGTCTGGAGGCTTCAAAGAGGGGAGCGGATATAGCGACCGGGTGCAGGTGGGTGACGACAAGGGTTGGAAATTCGTAGGCATCTATGCCGAGGCGAAGGTGACGATGGCTGATACGGGGTTGGCTGTGCACGGGCGATATGCCGGTGTACTGGAATATGGGGTGTCTACTCTTAACAATATTCCCCCCGTGGGCAACTTGTACAACACGGCCGGCTGCTACCTCAGCCTGAATATGGTGAGCTCGGATGTGGATGTATATCTGGAGGTGCGTCTGATTAGCGCGGCCGGTGTCGTATACACCACCGAGATGGAGTCACTGGGCAATGTTCATGTCTCGCCGTCGTCGCTGGCCTTCGATCATACGGGCACCCCTACGGCGGCGGTGCAGAAGATTGAGATTGTGTTCCATTACATTAGGGCGTCGCTGCTGACGGCGAGATTTCCGATGTGGCCGTTCAGAGTGAGCAACGTGTTGGAGTCGAGCCAATACTATATGTCGATGGAGGCATTTGAGGGCAGCGGGCTGGAGGTGGCACAGTCGCTCGTCACTGATGAGCAGTCCAACGGGCACCGCCTGATTCCCGACAGCGACCACCTGTATTTCGCTCCGCCCGACACCACCTATGACTGGATACCGTTAGCAGAGAACAACTGGAACTATGCGTCGCTATGGTACCGTATCACGCCGTCGACTGCCAACGGGCTGCTTGACAGTGCCAAGGTGGGTACCCACCGGTGGGGGCACTGCTGGACGGTGGGTACCTGCATGAAATACCTGCTTGAGAAAATATCCGGTGGCACGGTGAAATTTGCCGAAGCGACATCCTATTCACAGTTTCTGTATGGAAATCCCAACCCTGTGGAGGGTCACGAGCCCTTCGAGTGGCTGGTGACGCAGAAAAGCAATGTCATGTCGCCGACAGCCACGGGAGCGTCGCGGTGTGTGGTGCGACTCAGCTGGTTTTTGGAACTGCTGCGCAACGCCTTCAACTGCTACTGGTGGCTGGAGAAGCTGAACGACGGCACCTACAACTTCCGGGTGGAGCACGTTGAATACTTCCGCCGTGGCGGCAGCTATACTGGCACGATGTCGTACCAGACGAATGTGTCGAAGGTGGCTGATGTGGTGGGGAACAGCACGCGGATGCCATTGCAGCCGAAGCGCAACTTCATGCGTGCAGGTAGCCCGGTGAAGACCTATGCTGACGGTACGAACAAATACACCTACAACCTTGACGGGATGGTGGAGCGGTACACCTTTGCGTGGCAGGGTGCCGGTGGCGGTGACGACTTCAAGGGTCACCCGATGCTGTTCAAAGCCGGCTGGGTGGAGAAAGGGAGCAGCGAGAATCACGAAGTCGATAACATCTTTGCCGACCTGCCGTGGCTGACGCTGAATGCGGGCACTGCTGCCGACAGTTCAAAAAACTATGACGGACTGTTCATCTTCGGCGGCTACCGCAAGGCTGTGCCGACGCAGTGGGTCGAGAATGCAGCACCGTCGCTGCAATACCTCGTGGTGGCCTATGGCATCTCTCGTGATGCCTATGTCGATATGTGGGTCACAGCACCGACGACGAGTACTGTCATTGTGGAGACCAATGTGGGTGGTGCGTACAGCGTGGCCGCGCGGTTTGTGGGCACGGGTAAGCCGATGCGTGTGTATTATTCCACTGCCTTTGCCAGCGGCAGCGACCGTATGCGCATCAACTTCGGGTCGGCATACCGGAATATCGTCATCCACAGGCTGCACAGCCACAGCGGCAACCTGTACTATGCTGCCAACCTTCCGAACCTGCTGCGCGGCGGCTACCTCCAGAACGGGGCGTTGGCGTGGCCGTGGCTTCAGAATGAATACCTACACTACAACGTGCCAGCGAAGCGGTGGGCTTATACCGCCGACGCGCCTGGAGATGTGGCCAGCGGCGAGTGGTTGACGAACGGCACTGTAAAGCTGGTGAAACGTCAGACCTTAGGTGTGGTGCCTGTGCCCAACGCCGACCCGGCGACAGACCAGGGCATCTTGTCGAACCTGCGCGATGTGGACGGCAACCCGATGGTGGGCGTGATAGACGAGGCCAAGATCACGCTGGCCAGCCGAAACTGCGAATACCAGCTGGTGTTTGACCCGACAAAATAAAGAAACGCGCCCTGCCGGTTTTTTAGCAGAGGTAGTTACGGCTGGGCGGGGTGCGGAGGGTCGAGAGGCCACCGCACCCACAAAAAGTCTAACCAATAAAAATCTTACAATTATGGCAAAAGTAATCTTTTACAACAACAGTGCGGACTGCACGTTGGCGGTCCCGAACAGCAAGGGTGGCACGACGTACACCGTTTTTGAGTGCGTGAGCGAATGTGTCGACTACTGCCGCGAGCACGGCATAGAGGCGAAACCAATGCTGGAGGATTGAGGAATGAATGTGCAGAACAACTACACGGATGCGGAGCGGATGACGGTGAGGGTGATACGTCACCTCCATGCCCAGGAGGCCTCGGAGAACGGCGACCTGAGCATCATGGCCCGCCACATCGCCATAGCCTACCAGCTCTTCACGGCGGCCAACGCCCACGTCGAGGAGGCCAACGAGATTATGAGCCGAAACGGACTGACGATAGGCAAGATGAAGACCGTGCAGAACAACCTCATGCAGAGTTTCGACGCTTACGACAAAGCCTTCATGAAGCGGTTTCATATCGACGCGGAGGGCATGGCACAGATGTGCGGCGACGCCGACGTGTTGAGGGATATGCTGACGGCCTTTGCACAGTACGACATCGAGGTGGTGCGGGGTCAATATTATCAAGCCAAATTATTCTTACCAGAAAAATAACATCTATGGAAACAATCAAGAACAATCAGGAACAGAATGAGAGCCTTGATAGGCTACACCCAGAATGGCCGGCGCAGTATGTGCTGGTGAATGCCGAGAAAGGGTCGGTGGTGTGGTATGACAGCCACGACGGGGCGGTGCGCGACCAGGGGCAGTATGGCGGCAGCATCATCAACACCAGGACCGCTGACCCGGAGTTTGTGAAAAGGGTGCTGGAGAATGCACGGAAGAATATGTGAGAATGCGTGAATGCGTGAATGTGTCAATGCGTTAGTGGATGGCTGCTACACGGAAGATACCGCAGAAAGTGACGCTGGTGACGTGCGGGAGGTGCCGACACTTCCGGCGCGACACCGAGGGGCCGAGCTACAACGCCTATACCCACGAATATTTTATGGGCGAGAGCGACATCGGATGCGACCCCGACCACACCTACAACGAGGTGCGCGGCACGGCAAAGATTTTCGCCGACAGGCAGAGGGTGTGCGAGCATTTTGTGGGTTGAATGGGTTTAATGGTCGGGTGATAATCAATTAAAACAAAGCAAGCACTATGAGCGACAAAGAGAAAGAACAGAAAAAGAAATACACGGAGAAGCCGTGGGCAATACCGAAGTTTATCGCGGAGAAGGCCATCAAGGACAACCTCTCGTTCAAGGCGGTGGCGGTGTACAAATGGATCTACGACCACAACAACCACGCCAAGTACCTGGACGACGACCCCAACGCCATCTTCACCAAGGGTTCGCTGGACGCGCTCTATGCGGCCATACGGCGCGACATCGACGTGTCGGTGCGAGATATATGTATGGAGCTGCGGGGCAAGGGGTGGATAGAACCCATCAAGAATGCGCCGCTCTTCAAGGGGCGCAGGCAGTCGGGCTTCGTCTGCCGTCTGGCGAAGGAGGAGCGGCTGCTGGCCAAGGCGATACAGCAGGAGATGGAGAAGGAGGAGGAGCTGCCGGAGAACGCCAAGGTGGTGGAGAGCTCGGCGCAGGGGGATGCCGATATGGGGGAATACTACCAGTTCGGCATACGGTTCTACTACGGCGAGAAGGGGGAGATGGTGCAGGTGCCGCTGACGGCCCCGGCGCGGCCGACGAAGACTGCAGTGTGGGTGAACGACCCCGAAGGGTGGTATGAGCCGGAGGAGATACCCGAAAGGGAGAGCGAGTTTTAGAACACGAAAAAAGTCTAACCAATAAACATATCCATGCAACAACCAGACATCATAAATCTGCTGAAAGACAAAAGCGGACTCATCAAATATCTGCTCAATATCATTATAACCGCCGACCGCGATACGAAAGGTCTGCTCGCTATGAAAGAACGCGGCTTCTCAACGGAAGGTATGCTTGAAAACGTGCTGAAGGTTACGGCCAAGCAGTCAGACCAGATGAAGCACCTCGCGCTCGTTGCCCTATTGTTGGCACAAAGCAGTGACTTCGACGTTATGGTAGGCCACCTGCTGAACAAGATGGGACGCGGTGAGGAAGCGTTGAGGGCTATGTTTGAGGCGAAGTTCAAAGGACAGTAAGATTTCCCCCTATGATCGACTGGCAAGCATTTAACATCGACCTCGGACGGGGGGCGGGGCGGACGAGCGGGTACGTGAAGACGTACTGTCCGCACTGCCACGAGAACGGCAAGCCCAAGAGCGACCACTCGCTGAGCTGCAACGTGGAGACGGGCGCGTTCAAGTGCCACCGCTGCGGCTGGCAGGGCTATGCCACTATCGTTACACCAGAGGAGAAGGAAGCCTGGATGCGGCAGCAGCCGTGGTACAAGGATTTTTCTGCCAAGAAGACCGTCGAGAAGAAGGACTACGCCAAGCCGCCGCAGCCGCGCTCGTCGGCCATAGTCCCCAAGAT
>Ga0247609_10007647_pt1 | contig 10275 bp, 6 predicted proteins | sample 172DNAGHGlowgp2_FD_193487 | JGI IMG/M metagenome (GOLD analysis project Ga0247609, IMG submission 193487) | Sheep rumen microbial communities from Palmerston North, Manawatu-Wanganui, New Zealand - 1728 DNA GHGlow gp2 | ecosystem: Host-associated > Mammals > Digestive system > Stomach > Rumen ...
AAAATATTAGCATGAAAAGGGACGTCGCTAGCCATAGTTGGAGTACTTAGTTTAAAAAGATGATCGATGTTTTCAAGAATTAAAAGGTCAGAATCTAGATAAACAATTTTGTCATATTCGGTTAAAGAAAAAACATTGATTTTATCAAATGTATATTTCCAATTATATAGTGTTTTACAATTAAAGTTAATTGAAGGAATAAGTTTATAATCAATATGAAATAGTTTGAGCTTTTTTATTGTATCTTTACTTATGTTTTCGTTAATTAAACAAAGAAGAGGATATTTAGATTTTAAAGCTTTTAAATTCTCATTTAAAACTAAGACACCTTCTAGATAATTGTCAGTTGATAATACACATACATATTTTTCCATCGTATCTTCCTATTCTTTTTAATACTAACATAATACTTTTTTTTATTCAATATATGGTAGAATAAGTATAGGTGGTTATTATGTTTGAAAAATATGATGTAGTAATTACTAATAATAAAGAACATCTATTATTAGACGAGACATTAAAAAAATATAAATTATACAATTTGGAAGAGTTTGTTAATAATTATTATGATAATTATAATTTTGATACTATATATTATGTTATGAAAAAGTTTAATGTAATATATGATGTTGCTAAGATATATGTAGATAATACTAGATATATAGAAAATAAGAATTATGAAAGCTCTAAATTAAACTTTTTAAAAGAATTAAAAAAAGAACTTGAAGATAAAAAACTATTGAAGAAAAATAAATTGTTTCTTAGTTTCTTGAATGGTAAGAACATATTGTTTCATAATATAGAGAAAACAAAAGAAGTTTTATTATTAAAAAAAGAGTTGGAAAAAAGTGCAATAGTAGAAATGTTAAGCGAATCCTCAGTTATATATGAAAAATGTGTTTATCAATTAAAGAATATAGAAGATGAAATAGCTTTTATTGCTAATAGAATTTGTGAATTATTTGAAAATGGTATTAGTTTTAATCAAATAGTTTTATGTAATATAAATTCGGAATATAGAAAGTATGTAAGAAGAATATTTTCAATGTTTAATATTGACTTTGAATTAAATAGTGAAGATAGTATTTATGGAACACGTATAGCTATGGAATTCTTAGATAATTATAATTCTGATTTAAATGAAGTTTTTATAAAACTTGAAGAAGAAATAAAAACAGATGAAGAAGAAATAATATTTAATCAATTAATAGATATTGTAAATAAGTATGTACTTGTTGATGATTATGAAGATAAATTAAATTTGATAATAAGGGATATTAAGAAAACAAAAATTAAAACTATTAAATATGATAATGTAGTAAGAGAGAAAAACTTGGATGATGTTGATGAAAATGATTATGTTTTTTTACTTGGTTTTAATCAAGGTATTATACCTGTTGTTTATAAAGACGAAGATTATTTAAATGATAAGGAAAAAGAAGAATTAGGATTATCATTAACTGTAGATAAGAATAATATTGTTATAAATGAGAGTGTTAGATTAATTAATAGCATTAAAAGAATGGTTATTACTTGTAAAGAACAAGGTAGTGATGGCGAGTATAAGATTTCTAATTTAAATGAAGTATTGAATTATAATGTTATATGTGATGTAGAAATCCCTAAGAACTATTCAAATCTTTATAATATGATTACTTTAACAAGTCTTAAGGATTTGTATAATAAATATGGTAGTACTAGTGAAGAACTGAGTTTCTTAGATAGTTATTATAAAGATATGAAGTATATGACGTATAATAATGATTTTACAGGTATTGATAAAAAGAAAATGTTAGAATACATGGATAATAAATTATTATTATCATATTCTTCTTTGGATAAGTATTATAGATGTCCATTTAGTTATTATTTAGATAAAGTTTTAAAAATTAATGTATATGAGGAAACTTTTTATCAAGTAATAGGGACTTTGTTTCATGCTATATTACAAAAATATTTTGACGGGAAAGATTCTTTTGAAGAATTGTGGATTCAAGAAAAAAAAGAGATTGGTAGAGATTTTACTTCTAAGGAAGAATTCTTTCTAGAAAAACTAAGAGATGAATTAGAGTTTGTTATAGAGACGATAGAATATCAAGAAACTTTAACAGATTTACATGATGAATTGCATGAAGAAAAAATATATACTTCTATTAATGGTAATACTAGTATTACTTTTATGGGAATTGTAGATAAAATAAAGTATAAAGAAGTTAATGATTCGACAATAGTTGCTTTAATTGATTATAAAACAGGTACTGCTGATATAGATTTAACTATGCTTCCTTATGGTATTGGTTTACAATTACCTGTCTATATTTATTTAGCACGTAATAATAAAAAATTTAAAAATGTAAAAGTAGCTGGTTTCTATTTACAAAAAATTGTAAATAATGAATCTAGTAATAATGATAATAAGGATTATAAAGAAATAAAAAGAAAAAATTTATTATTACAAGGTTATAGTAATGCTGATACTAGTATATTGTATTATATGGATAATAGTTATGAAGATAGTAAATTAATAAAAAGTATGAAAGTAAAGAAAGATGGGGATTTTTCTTCGTATGCCAAAGTATTAACGGAAAAGGAAATGGATATTATTGAAAGAATAGTTGTTCAGAAAATAGAGGAAGGGTCAAAAAAGATTTTTGATGCAGATTTTGCTATTGCTCCTAAAAGTATAGATAACAAAAATATAAGTTGTACTTTTTGTAAATTTGGAGATGTTTGTTATAGGAAAAATGAAGATATTGTAAATTTAAAGAAGTTATCTCAAGAAGAAGTATTAGGTGGTGATTACGATGGCTTGGACTGAGGAACAAAAAGTAGCGATTAATGAATCTGGTAAGAATATAATTGTTTCGGCCGGTGCTGGGTCTGGTAAAACTGCCGTTTTGACAGCGAGAACAATGCGTTTGATAGAAGATGGAGTACATATAAATGAAATGCTTATTCTGACTTTTACAAAAGCTGCAGCTGGTGAAATGAAAGATAGAATAAGAAAAAAAATAAAAGATGGTATTTCTTCAAATCCGAGTTTAAAAAATGAATTAGAGTTAGTTGACCAATCATATATAACTACTTTTGATTCATTTGCTTTATCAGTTGTAAAAAAATATCATTATTTATTAAATATTTCAAATGATATAAAAATATCTGATGCTTCAGTAATTGACTTAGCTAAGAAGAAAATAATGGATGAAGTATTTGATAAATATTATAGTGATAATAATGATAAGTTTAATAGTTTAATATATGATTTTTGTGTTAAAGATGATGACTCTATAAAAAAAGATATTTTGAATATAGCAGATAAAATAGATGCTATGACTAATAGAGATGAGTATTTAGATAATTATGATGGTAACTTTTTGAATGATGATTTTTTTAATAAAGGTATAGATGAATATAGAAAAAAATTAGAAGAATGCAAAAATGATATAAAAAGTAAAGAAAGAAAGCTACATTTTTATATAGAAGGGGATTATGAAGAAAAGATAAATTCTGTTTTGGTTAGTGTTTATAATGCTAGTTCTATTAAAGATATTATTGTGTCAGTTAATAATTGTAGGTTACCAAATCTACCAAAGGGATCAAGTGATGAGATTAAACAGTATAAAGAAGAGTTAAAAGTGGCAATAGATAATTTAAAAGAGGTTGTTAATACTTATGGTGATGATGAAAGTATTAAAAAAGGAATAGATAAGAGTAAAAATTATATTGGTGCAATAATAGAAATAATAAAAGAATATTTAAAAAGATTGCATGATTATAAGAAAGAAAAAGGATTGTATGATTTTCAAGATATAGCTTTATTATCTATAGATATTGTTAAAAAAAATGATGATGTTAGAAAAGAACTTAAGGGTTCTTTTAAACAAATTATGATAGATGAGTATCAAGATACAAATGATATACAAGAAAATTTTATTAGTATGATAGAGAATAATAATGTCTATATGGTGGGAGACATTAAACAAAGTATTTATAGATTTCGTAATGCCAATCCCTATATATTTAAGAGTAAATATGATAAATATGCCAAAAATGATGGTGGTCTAAAAATAGATTTAGTTAAAAACTTTAGATCTAGAGAAGAAGTCTTAAGTAATATAAATGAAATATTTAATTATATAATGGATAATAGTATTGGTGGTGCTGAATATCATGAGTCGCATAGAATGGTATTTGGTAATACATCTTATATAGAAGAGGGTAAAACTAAACAAGATTATAATATGGAAATATTAGAGTATCCATTTAATTCTAAAGAGAGTAATTATACTAAAGAAGAAATTGAGATATTTACTATAGCCAATGACATTGAGGAGAAAATAAATAGTAAGTACCAGGTATTTGATAAAGATGATAAGATTTTAAGGGATATTACTTATAATGATTTTGTTATACTGCTTGATAGAACTACTGATTTTGATTTATATAAGAAAATATTTGAATATAAAGGTATTCCTCTTAATCTTTATAAAGATGATAGTTTAAACAATTCAAATGATATATTTATTTTGAAAAATATTATAGATTTATTGATTAAGATTAATAAAAATGAATATGATCAATCATTTAAATATGATTTTATAAGTATAGCAAGAAGTTATTTGTATGAAAAAAGTGATAAAGATATTTTTAATATCTTTGTGAATAATAGTTTCAAGGAAAGTGATATCTATTCTGATATGAAATCTATTGCTTTAGAAATTAATAGTTTAAGTATTAGAGAAATAATTGAAAGAATAGTTAGTGTTACTAAATTATATGAAAAAATGATAAAAGTTGGGAATATTAATGATGGTATAATACGTATAAGTAAAATCTTAGATTTAACAGGTGGATTAGGAGATTTAGGGTATAATATTTTTTCTTTTAATGATTATTTAAAAGACTTACTAAGTAATGGCTATGAAATGAAATATAGTACGGAAATGAGTACTAGTGAAGCTGTTAAAATAATGACGATTCATAAATCTAAGGGATTAGAATATCATATTTGTTATTTTAGTGGTTTATATAAAAAGTTTAATATAAGTGATATTAAAGCAAGATTTATGTTAGATAATAAATATGGAATTATAGCTCCGTATTTTGAAGATGGTATAAAAGATGTAGTATATAAGTATTTAGCAAAGTGTAATTATGTAGAAGAAGAAATATCTGAAAAAATAAGGTTGTTCTATGTAGCGCTTACTAGAGCTAAGGAAAAAATGATAATGTTATTACCAAGTGTAGTAGAAAGTGAAGAATTTTTGGAAGATAATGGGACTATTGAACTTGGGGTAAGAAAAAAATATCAATCTATGGCTGATATGATTAATTCTATTAAAAGTAAAATAATAAAGTATTATAAAGAAGTTAATATAGAAAAAATTGGAATCAGTAAAGATTATTTATTAAAAAAAAAAAAGGAAAAGAATTTGAAAGATGATAAGGTTAATAGCTTAGAAGTAAAAGAAATAGCAGTAGAAGAAAAAAATAATGTTTTAAGCAAGAGTTTTTCTAAGAAAAATAATAAATTATTAGATAAAAATAGTTATAATAATATTAACTATGGTTTAAAAATACATGAGGCATTAGAATATATTGATTTTATAAGTCCAAAATATGAATTGATAGAGGATGAAAAAATAAGAGAAAAAATAAAAAAATTTATTAATAATCCTTTATTTAATAACTTTAAAAATGTTAAGATATATAAGGAATATGAATTTATGTACAAAGAGAATAATAATATATATCATGGTATTATAGATTTATTATTAGAATATCAAGATAAGATATTTATTATAGATTATAAGTTAAGTGATATAAGTGATGAAAAGTATTTAGAACAGTTAAAGGGATATAAGAATTATATAAGTAAAATTAGTAATAAGTTAACAATTACATACTTATACTCAATTATGAATGAAAATTTAGAAGAAATATAGGAGGATTATTATGGTAATAGATGATAAAGTATTTAAGAAACATACTAATAATAAATTCTTGATTATCGATGCTTTAATAAAGATTATTACCAAAGGCGATATGTTAGTTAATAACACATCATATTATTATCATAATGACGAATTACAAGAGTTTATTATAAGTTTATATCTTTTAAAATTATTAATTAATGATACGGAGTATTTAGAAAAAAAACGTTCTGACTATTTAGATATAGTCAAAGGAAGATTAAGCGATGGCTCTAATATTAAGGATTTAAATATTAGTAATATTACTAATATAGAAGCTGCTGATGAAATATCTTTAGTATTAGAAATAAAAAGATTACTTTTAAATAATAAGTATTTGTATGTAAAAAATGAAGATAGAATTGTTTTTGATAATGATATGTATATTGATGCAAAATGGTTATTATCATATGTAGCTCTCTTATTTGATAGAACCTCTAATAATGAGGGTAAAAAGAGTATAAATGTATGTTATACAATTCCTAATCAAGACATAGAAAAATGTACGAATTTAAATAATTTAGATGATTTTTTTAGTCATTTTACTTTTTATAAAATAACTGTAAAGGGTTCTGATGCAAATAAGGAAATAAAAGATAATAGTATACTTGTTATAAAAAATGCTGCTAATAATTATTTAAAACATTTAAAACAGTTTAAATATGGCTTAGAAAGCGAAGAGTCCTATCAAATATTTTATAATTTATTAAAGAATGAGTGTCATAAGCAAAAATTTATTTTAGAAGAAGAAGTAAATGTATTAAGTGAATTAGATAGTAATTATTTAGAGCGAATTAAAAGTTTTATTAATTATAATTTTTTAGAATTTAGTATTAATAAACAAACTAAAACAATTGAGAATATTATATGGCAATTAAGTAATAATTTGACTATTTTAGAACATGTTAATTCTTATTTGGATTCTGTATCACAATTGTGTTGTTTGTTGAACGAAAGAGATAATAATATTACTTATAATGATTTGAAATGGGAAAATAAATTACATGATATTCAAATACTATTAATGTTAATAATATTAAAGTTTATGATTACATACATACATGAAGAAGATATTGACTATAGTTTGTTGGATTTTTCAAATATAAAACCTGCATATATGAATATAATTGATAAAGAAGATGAATTACAAATAAAGAGAGATATTCAAAGCCTAAGAGAAGAAATAAGAGATAAAAATGAAGAGTTGGATGAGTTTAAGTTTGAAAGACAAAGTCTTTCTAAAGATGAATTAAGTCAAGATGAGTATAGAAAAGAATTAGAAATGTGTGTAAGTAATATTAATAGAATAAGTATAGATATTTCTAATTTGGAAGCAGGAATAACTAATTATAAAAAGGAATTAGAGAATATTAAATTTGAGAAAAAAATTAAATATAGAGATTTAGATTCTTATAATTACAATCGTTCAATTATTAGACATATGGTTAGTTCTATTTATCATTCGGGATTTTATTTAAAAACAAATAATAATAATGATTTATTAGAAAATGTTATAATTATAGAAGATTATGTTAAAACAGACAATGCTTTTTATCTTGAGGTTTCTTTTAAAGAGTTGTTAAAGATTAGCAATCTTAAGGTAATAGAAGGAGTGGAAGAACAAAGTGATCTTCCTAAGTTAAAATAATATGAAAACATTTCAAAAAGTAATAGGAATATTAAATATAGTTTTTGGTATAGGTTTGTTAATAATATTGCATTTTTTTGATATACCAGATATTTTTTCTTCTATAATGTTAATGTCTCTCTTTATTGGATGGATTTTTCCTTATATAGCTTTAGTATTGTGTGGTATAGGGATATTAATTCATTCTAATTATTTGATAACAATGATATTTAATATAGTTAATGTTCTTGTAATATTTTTTATGTTATTCTTGGTTATTAAACTATATGAAACTAGATTATTGATTGTGTTAATAGAATATATAATTATGCTAGTAATGAGTATTATAAGTATTATTTATTTAATATTAGATAAAGATGAAATAATAAAAGATAATTATAAAAGGAACTATCTAGACTGATAGTTCCTTTTGTAATTATTTTATACTTTTGAATAGTTTATTTAATAATTTATTGATGATTTTTGTTTCTGCTGAGTTAACGGCTTTTTTACCAAGTTTATACATTGGATTGTTTTTCTTAGCCTTTTCTTCTTCTCTTTTCTTTTTCTCAGCTTCGCGAGCTTCTTCTTTTTTCTTTTTTTCTTCTTCTTTAGCAGCTTTTTCAGCTTCTTTTTCAGCAATGTCAGCTTCTATTTTTTCTTTTACTAATCTATTTAATTCGTTAATTTCTTCAAATGCAGATTCTCTTTCTACTGGTTCGTCGTATTTACCAATTAAATTTGAAGAATTAATAATTCTATTCCTTGAAGTTTCATCAATTACTCCCATTTTACTTTGAGGTGGGAGTATTTTGGCTTTTTCTACAATTTCAGGTTCACCATTTTCGTTTTGGAAACTTATTAATGCTTCACCAGTTCCTAAGGCTAAAATTTCATCATAAGTATTAAAAGCTTTGTTAGTTCTAAATGAATCAGCAGCTGTTTTAACAGTCTTTAATTCAGTTGGAGTATATGCTCTTAAATTGTGTTGAACTCTATTTCCTAATTGAGCTATTACTTCAGTTGGAATATCTGCAGGCGATTGGGAAATAAAGTATAAACCTATACCACGTGATCTTATTAATCTAACTACTTGAACAATTCTTTTTAAACGATAATCTGGCATACCATTAAATAGTAAGTGAGCTTCATCAAAGAAGAAGACCATTTTAGGTTTATCTAAGTCGCCAACTTCTGGCATTTTTGTATATAGTTTAGTTAAAATCCATAATAAGAATGATGCAAATAAATCTGGGGATTCAAATAATCTAACAGCATGAAGAATATTAATAACGCCTTTGCCGCTTGCATCTAAAGTTAATAAGTCATTTATGTCTAGTTCTGGAAGACCAAAGAATTTGTCTCCACCTTGTTTTTCTAGAGCTAATAAACATCTTTGAATAACTCCAACTGATTGAGTAGTTACGTTACCATATGATGTAGTAAATTTTTCTCTATTATCTCCAACATATTGAAGTAAAAGTCTTAAATCTTCTATTTTGTCTAATTCCCATTCGTTATCTTGAGCGATTTTAAATACTACAGTTAAAACTCCTTCTTGTGCTTCTGTTAAACCTAACATCATTGATAGTATTTCAGGCCCAACAGAATCTAAAGTTGTTCTTATTGGATGACCATATTCTCCAAAAATATCCCAAAATTTTACGGGATAGCTTTTAAATTCAAAATTCTCAAGTTTTAATTTTTCTATTCTTGAATCTACGTTTTCGTTGGGTTCGCCAGGTAAAGCTGTACCAGCTAAGTCTCCTTTAACATCTGCCATGAAAACAGGTATTCCTGCATCTGAGAAGCTTTCTGCCATTACTTTGGAGGTAATAGTTTTACCAGAACCACTGGCTCCTGTGATTAGGCCGTGACGATTAGCTTTGTTTAACAATATAGATAGTTCTTTGTTTTCTTTAGTTTTTCCAACTAATATTTTGTTGTTTAAGTACATAATAACACTCCTTGTTAAAGTTATTATAATATAAAATATATTGAAAAAACAAGGAATATAAATTGCATTATTTCTAAGTTTTTTTTATAATAATTATAGAATAGGTGTTATGTATGTTAAAAAGAGTAATTATTATAGTATTTGTGTTGTTTATTATTTTTATAATGGGATATTTTTATTATACGAAAGTATATATGAGTGATGCTAATATTTTGAATAGGTATTTAAATAGTAAAGGGTATAGTTGTATTGAGGAAATTTGTTCTTTAGAAAAGGATAAAGTTAAGTATAATATGAATATAGATAATAAGGATTTTTATGTAAGTAATGATAAATATAATTTAAGTATAGGTTCTAATGTTCCTAATTTAAAGCTTAAAAGTGGAAATAAAAAGTGTATTTATCAGATAGAAGATTATAAAATAGGGGATTTTATAACAAAGGATTATTCTTATGATAAAGAATGTGAGCAATTTATTGAAGAGATTAATAATTATATTAAAGAATATGGTAATATTTTAGTTGAATCTAATGTAAACTATTAATTCTAATATGATTAATAGAGTTATTTTTGCTATAATATAGTATAGGAGATTAGGAGGTGAAGATATGTTTGCTAAAGAACTTAAAGTTGTTGAATTATTATTAAACTATTTAGATAGTCGTGGTAATTTATCTTCTTTGATTGAAGAAAACTTTGATTCTGAAGAAGAGTTTTT
>Ga0247609_10007656_pt1 | contig 10273 bp, 12 predicted proteins | sample 172DNAGHGlowgp2_FD_193487 | JGI IMG/M metagenome (GOLD analysis project Ga0247609, IMG submission 193487) | Sheep rumen microbial communities from Palmerston North, Manawatu-Wanganui, New Zealand - 1728 DNA GHGlow gp2 | ecosystem: Host-associated > Mammals > Digestive system > Stomach > Rumen ...
GAATCTCTTACAGAAAAAGAAGTAGATGGACTTGGTGATATGTTGGACATGCTTGAAGAAACATTGGAATCAGAAGATTATGTTGCAAAAGAAAACTTCAAAAAAGTTCTTGATATCGCAAAGAAAGATGAAGAACTTCTTGATGCGTGGGAAGCAATGGCAACTGCTGACGACAAAACATTTGTTAAAAAGGAAAATGACTTTTGGAACAGATTTGATAAAATTTGTAAACCATTCAAAAAATAAGGAGATAAATTATGGCAAAGAAAAATTATAAAACAACAAATAACGATAAAAGAGTTTATCCTATTAAAGTAAGATTGATTAAGCCAAATCCTGCAAATCAAGATAAGGTGGTTTATAATAATGTTGAACTTTATACATATAAAGATACTGTTATCGAAACTGTAGATGAATTCGCTAAGATTATTCCTATGCAGAAATACCTTGTAATCAAATCGGATGTTGTAGAATCGAAAACAGAAGTTGTAGAAGATAAAATTGAAAACAATGAAGAATTTTAATTAAAAATTTATAAAATTATTGAAAGTTTAATACAAAATGTGTTAAAATCCTTGCAGAATATAAAGCAAGGATTTTTTATGATTCAAGATGTTGAACAGTTATTATTGACTCATGGTATAAAATATCAGAAGAAAGGAAATAAAATTTTATGTTTATGCCCTAACCCTAATCATAATGATAAACACGTAGGTTCGTTTTCTTTTGATACGATTAAAGGTGTTGGTCATTGTTTTAGTTGCGGTTGTGCAGTAAATATATTTTCATTTAATAAATTACTCGGTGAAAAGTTGGAATATAAAGGTGATGTAAATTATGAATTTGCTAAATCTTTGAAACCAAAGAAAGAAGAAGTCGTGTATACTAAACCAATTGTTTATGGAAAACTTTACGACCCTTTTTATGATAATAGAGTTATGGATTTCTTGCATGGAATCGGTTGGTCGGATGAGTTTATTGAAGAAAAGAGTGTAAAGTATTGTCGATATTGTGAGATGATTGGTGAAAATATTGTAAATGATATTGATGAAAAGCCGACAGTTATGGAGAACAGAATTTGCATACCGATTTATAAAGACGGAAAACTTGTGAATTATGAATGTCGAACATTCAAGAATGAGTTTCCGAAAGTAAAATATGTGAAGTCTTGTAGTTCAAATTTTCTTTATAATTTTGAAAATGTTGATTTAGAAAAACCTGTTATACTTACAGAATCTATAAAAAATTTGGGTCATGGATGGAGTGTAAATAAAAATATAATATCATCATTTGGAAATCAAATTACTGATAAAAAATTAGAGATGTTACAAAAAATAAAAAATCTAATTCTTTTTGCTGATTTTGACATGGGTGGATTAACTATGGTGAGAAAACTTCGTGAAGAATATGAGGGTAATTTGAGAGTAACATTCTGTCCAAAACAATATAAGAAAAACAACGAAACGAAAGGATTTGATATGAATGACTGTTCTTTAGATGAAATAAAGTTTTATCTTGAGCATACAATGTCTGCAGAAAAAGCAGAAAGAATATTAAGTGGTGAAAATGAAGATGATATTTTTTGGACATAAAATCAGAATTGAAATTTTACCGAGCGGTAATATCATGCATGAATTTAATCCAAGTTGTACAAATTATTACCGAACGGTAAAAGAAGAAAAGGGAGATTAATAAATGTCAGAAACATTGTTATACAAGGGCGATTGCCTAGAATTGATGAAAAATATAAAAGATAAATCAGTTGATATGATTTTGGCTGATTTACCTTACGGAACGACTCAAGCAAGTTTTGATACTGTAATTCCGTTTGAACCGTTATGGGAACAGTATCATAGAGTTATTAAAGATAATGGTGCTATTGTTTTGTTTGGACAAGAACCTTTTTCATCTTATTTGAGATTGAGCAACATAAAGGAATACAAATACGATTGGATTTGGGATAAAGTAAAAGGTGTTGGATTTCTCAACGCAAAGAAACAACCTATGAGAAATCATGAATTAATCAGCGTGTTTTATAAACAACAATGCAAATATAATCCTCAAATGACTCATGGGCATAAGAGAAAAGTTTCTTTTAGACGAGCAGAGCATCAAACTGAAGTCTATGGAAAAACGAATAAAGATAATCTTTATGATTCTACAGACCGTTATCCAAGAAGCATTCAAGTGTTTTCGACCGATACACAAAATTCTTCATTACATCCTACTCAAAAACCAATTGCTCTTTTACAATATTTGATTAAGACGTACACCGATGAAGGCGAGTGGGTGTTGGACAATTGCATGGGAAGTGGTAGTTGTGGAGTCGCTTGTTGTACTACAAAGAGAAACTTTATCGGAATTGAACTTGATGAAAATTATTTTGAAATTGCAAAGAAAAGGATAGAGGAAAGTAATACAGATTTGTTTGATTTGTGATTATCTTTTCTTAAACTTTAAGCCGAATTTTTCATATAACTCATCTTGAAGTTTCTTTTCATTTTTTTGTGAGCAATCTTCTTTTTCATCGGTGTCGTCATATAAGAATGATGCGTAATTTACATTACTTTTATCAGCGTTTGTACAAGCACCAACGAATGAATCTGACAAATCTTTTCCAAAATATCCACATTTTGATTTTTCCCAATCAGAGTTTTCCAAATCTATCCAATCACCTTGAACATGGTCTACAATGAGTTTTCCACTTTTACTTTCTTTTCCATTATGACCTTCATTTGTTGTGATTAAAGATTTCATGTTATTTTTCATTACCAAGTTTTTACCAATTTTTACTCTACCTTGCATGACCCAAGAAGCAAACGAAAGATAATAATCGGGTGTGTTATCCAATGACAATCTTTCACATTCAACACCATTTCTTTCCAAAAATTGAATAGAACTTTTTGATTCAAATCCATCATATGTCGCTTTTTTAATATTTGTATTTCCATAAATTTTCATGCAATAAACTAAATATTTGAAACTATCCAAGTTTATCTTATCATCTTTTTTACTCATAATAGGTAAGGTAAAATCGGCAACGTACATTTTTCTTCCGATTTTATCTGTTTCGAGATGTACCATAGAAACACCAGCCATATCTTTCTTTTCTGCCATATCGATATGAACGAAACGTTCAGCAGAAGGGTAGCGTTTTAATCTGAAAGAATTTTGTTTTCCTGTATAGACATAGAATAAAGGTCTGACTTTATCCCATAATAATGTTTCGGGTGCTAATAAGTATGAAGCGTATTCAAACATATAAAAGTTTTTGAGGTTTGGAACGAAACATTGTTCTATAAGTTGATGATTAGTGAATAATTTGGTGTCAGAACCTGCGGTTGGTATTGCACCAAAGTCTCGCATTGTTTTCGCAACATCATCTTTAGCAGAACTAAGCAAATCGATAGGAAAATCTACAATATCTATAGGGTCATAATTTTTACGTTCTTCTTCCGTAATAATTTTAGTTGGTTGTGTAGAAGTTCCCTTAAATACAGGAAATATTTTACTATGGTCTTGTTCCCATTCTGGGAATACCCACGGTTGAACATCCCACTTTCTACAATTTATAAATAATTTATCTTTATCATTTTTATGAGCATCAACCCATTGGTCTACTCTACATTCAAGTGAATTGGGGGATGTATCTATAATAAGAGATGTGTTTGGACTATTTGCTCCAAAACGAGAAATTAAACGAGTTTGTGCTTCCGCCAACATTTCCATAATTCTATCTTCGGGCATAACTTTACACAAATTTGCAAGTTCATTAAGTCCGATAGAAATTGCAGTTCGACCTACCAAGTCGCTAGGAGAACAAGCACATTCATGATATATACTTCCAATTCTTATAATTGAGTTACCTTTGCTAGTATTACAAAATAATATTTTCCCTTCTTCATTTTTAGAAGGGTCATCCATATCTCGTTCATATCTTACTCTTTCGAACTTAGGGGATATGTTCATCAAATTTATTATGGCTTTGGTCACCATATCGTATGCAGTTGCTTTGTTTAGGGAAACAGTAATATCCGTTAAACTTGTGGATTTACTTAATTTGAATTGTTTTTTCATATCTCTATAAGAAAGAGAAATTACATTTTTATAAAGTTTAAGTAATGCAACTAAAGTCGTTTTACCTAACCGAATCCAACGGGTGCATATAAAATAATTGTATTTTTATTAATTAATGGATTAAAATAATCAAGAAATACTTTTCTACAATGAGGATAAATATCTTCTGCTTGTGAACCAATCCAATCATCTGTTAAAAATTCTTCAGGTGTTGGTGGTTTGAATTTATGATTTATTTTCCAACTGTTTTCAAGTAGATTTCCTTTTTCTCTTTCTGATAATTTTTCATCGTGTAAAATTATACCTAATGCTGAATTAATATCGTCAACTTCGGCTTGAGTAAATAAATCAGAATTAAGAATATTATCTAAATATGATAAATCATCAGACGGATGTTTTATTATATCCTTTTCCATATCTTTCAAACTATTAAATTCCGATGGATTCATATTTTTCACCTCCTTACGCTAGATTTTTCATCATATACCGCATCCGCATAAGACTTTATTCATTTGTGTAAAATAGTTATACATATATAAAATGATAATTTTTGTAGTTTTTCTTTTTGCCATTGCAACATTCTTTTATATATCCTCTTAATGTTGTTGGATTTTTATTTTTAGGACAACAAAATTCCATAATTTCTAAAATTCCTTCTACACTATTATAGGTTTTATTTGTTTCCAAACATTTGAATTCAAAATAATTAATTAAATTTCTATAAATTCTCTTTTTAGTTTCAATTATTTCAGATTCATCATAGTGTTCTTGGAAATATTTTTTATAAGGAAGAATATCTTTTTGAAGTAATATTTTGACATTGTTTTCTAGCATACACAAATATTTTGAATGTTCCTTATCGTTTCCGTTAATTATTAATTTTAACAACGAATCATTTTTAACCTCTATATATTCATTTCCAATCTTAAAGTCAGGATAATATTTATGTTTTCTACCCTCATGAAAATATTCAATTGGAGAAGGTTGAAATTCAAAATCAACATTATTATCTATCAGATATTGCCAATAATAAATTTCCCATTTTGAATCAAATGTTTCATTTCTCCAAGAATATCTTTTGAAATCTTCATTATGATTATGTCCTAATCTTAATAAATTTCCATCAGTTTTTAGCATACTTTCTTTACTTCTTAATGAAAATATTTTACCGTAATCTTCACCATATAATTCTATTTTCCGTTGTTTAATTTTATCTTTTATTTCTTGTGAACATTGAGGGAATTCACAACCATATCTTTCTAAATTTGTTCTTTTCATCTTTTCTCGTGGAGATAATTTTATATATTCTTCATCATGAGTTATATTCACGTTATTTATTTTGTTTTTATTTCTACCTTTATAATTATCTTTCTTTTTCCAAGTATTATCTATATTTTCTTTCCAACTAGGTTTTTTAGATGCCCAAGAATATCCTGTGGTTTTAAGCATAATATAACTTTGGTATGCGGACTGTCTTGTATTTGATTTACTTGCTAAATCATCTAAAAATTCTTTAACTTTATTCACATCGCTCATTTTAAATAATAATATCAATTTTTTACCAACATGATATTCTTCATAAGGTACATTTTGGTCTTTAATCCAAAAATCAGGTTTCTGAGTTTGCCAAATTTTAATCAAATCTTTTTTAGTGCATAAATTGTTTTCTTCTTTATATTTACGCAAATCTTTAAATGTATTACTATCTGTCATATCGTTAATTCCCTACCGTTTTTTAGGTTATTTAATGTTTTTAGAAAATCAGTAAGAATAAAGTTCCTCGCTGATTTTCGCATTTTTAAATATAACATTTCAATCTCTTTTCACTCAAAATCACTTTTCCTCAAACAATAACTATTTTAACTATCTTAATAAAAGAAATTTTATTAACTATTTTATTTAGATAGGAGAAGATAATATGGCACATCTGCTGGACGTCCTCCAAACGCTGGGCGAAGATTTATTAGGTAATCACTACAGTATAATTTTACCAACCACTGTATCACAGTTGGCTGGTGTTAATGACCAACTTACATTCCGTATCACGAATGTATCAATTCCTGAGAAGACAATTGGCACTTATACAATCACAAAACGTGGTCGTCAGTTTGACAGACCAAATGGTTTAAGTGAGCAGTCTCGTGAAATCTCATTCACATTCAGACCAGACAAGAAACTTGTTACTTATAAGGCACTTTCTAATTGGATGAATTATATTCAGAACAATGAAACCATGTTTATGGCTTCTGATAGTGGTGCTAATGGTGAAGGTGGTGCAAGTTTATTCCGTGCCCCAATTGAAATTTGGGCAATTGATAATCTTGATGATAACAACATTGCTGGTACTCCAAACTCTATTTGGACATGTGAAGGATGTTTCCCTACTTCATTAGGTGGACTTGAATTTGATGAAGAAAGTGGAGAACCGTTGACTGTGGATGTAACTTTAAACTGTTTCAATATCATTTATCCGTCAGTTTAAAATTTGTTACTATTTAATGTGTATTAAAGAGGTAGTTTATCTCTAAAATAATATATTATTTTTAACACAAAACCTATATAGGAGAAATTAAAATGAAATCAATTCGTTTGAGAAAATCAATTATGGTAGAAGGAAAGATTATTTCCAAGGGCGCAAGAATCCTCGTTGAAAATGAAGACGTTGAAGATGTAGGAACAACTCTCGATACATCTGCTAATATGGAAGATGATGTTGATGTGGCAAAGGCTAGACGTGCAAGATTGGCTAGAATCCGCAAAATCAAGGCTTTGAAAGCAAAAAAGGCTGAAGGTGATGTAGTATCAACAGAAGATAATCTCGAACCAGAAAATTTCCCTGCTGATGAAATTCAGGCACTCAGACGTGCTAGAAAACTCAGAATGATGAAATTGGCTAGAAAGGCTCGTAAAGCAGAAGACGAAACTCTTGATGAAGAGGATGAAGTTACAGAAGAAGATGAAGATGGAATTGCTGAAAAGAAAGCAAAACATCTTGCTCGTATCAAGAGAATTCGTGCTATGAAGAAAGCCGAAGGTGGCGAAACTGTAACTGCTGATGAGAACGATGAACCGAAAGATTTCCCAGCAGATGAAATTCAAGCCATGAGAAAGGCTCGCCTTGCAAAACTTCGCAAAGCAAAAAAGGCTGAAACTGAAGATGAAGTAACTGAGGAAGATGAAACTCTTGACGAGGAAGAAACTGAAGATGCTGAAAAGAAAGCAAAACGTCTTGCGAGAATCAAGAGAATTCGTGCTATGAAATTGGCTAAGGCAAAAAAAGCCGAGGATGAAGAAGTAACTGAAGAAAATGACGAGATTGAAGAAGATGAAGGTGATGATGACGGAGTTTGTGCTGAAAAGTGCAAGAACTAAGTTAAATTAAATCTTTAATAAAAACCCTAGATTTTATTCTAGGGTTTTTATTTTATAAATCAAATAAAGTTAATTCTTTCATAATTTCATGATTTTGAAAATATTTAATAAGTTTTTCTTCAATATTTTCAGTATATTTAATTCTTAAAAGATTAATATTATTATTTTTACAATAATCAGTTTTTATATTATCTCGCATTTGTACCAATTCAAAATATTTTAATTTTTCTTCTTCTGTAGAATTAGATTTGAAATCTGTTGGTATAAAATGTTGTTTTCCATCAAATTCGATACATAAATTATATTGTGGGGTATAAAAATCAAAAGGAAGTGGTTTTATATTTCTGCAATCATTAAATCGTTTCTGTTCTTCAAATTCTATTTCATTTTCAATCAGCCAATTTCTAATAGCACTTTCGCCTTTTGAAGAACAACATAATGGACAACCTTGACCTTGTAAATGATGATGAGGTGTCATTTCAAACGGACGATTATGTTTTTTACAAATTATTTGTACTTTAATATCGTAGCCTTCATAAATTACTTTAGAATAATCGTATAAATCATCGTGAATTTCTATGGCACGTTCTACAAATTCTTCTTTTGTCATTTTTAATAATAATTTGCATTGTTCTATTGCACATAAACGACAACCGCTACCTTGTAGATGAGAATTTGCGTTTTGTTTAAATTCGTAAGGTTCATCGTGATTGTGACAAATTATAATTACATCTGAATAACTATCGACATATTTTACTTTGGAATAATCATATCTCCCTACACCGTGAATTTTATTTGATTTTTCTATAAATTCTTCTAATGTTAATTTTTGTTTTTCGTGAGCGATTTTAACTCCACAAAGAAAACATCCTTCTCCTCTTAAATGGTCATTGGGTGTTTGTGAAAATCTATAAGGCTTGTCATGTTTGTGGCAAATTATCCAAACCTCAGTTTTGTAATTCACATATTTAACTTCCGAATAATCATATCTTCCTTTACCATGAACTTTATTTGATTCTTCTATAAATTCTTCTAAAGTCATTTTCTGTTTTTCATGAGCAAATTCAATTCCACAAAGTTTGCATCCATGACCTCGCAAATGGTCATTCGGTGATTGTGGAAACGGTTTATGACCTTTAACTCTACACTCAATCAGCAACTTCTCTTTTGATTTCACATAAACACTTTTATGATAAATATATTTATCCCCATGCACATGTAGCGACTTCCAAATAAAGTTCTTAGTCTTCACATCTTTATACCAATATTCAGTATTTATCGTGTTCAGAATTTCTTTTTCCCTACACATCATCCGATAATTTTCAACTTTGATAAGAAAATCGTCTGCATACTTGAAATCCCAAGCAATTTCCCTCTTTTTAGAAATTTCCGCATTTCCTAGACATTCCCCACAATTACACTTTTCTTGATTTTCATTCTTTGTCTTGTTATAAGACATTACACGATTTAATAAATTCATGTTTTGACCTCGTTATAATTTATTTCAGTCTTTGCAACAGACTGTACATTAAGTATTTAATGTTCAAAATAAATAGTTAAAAAAATTAAAGAGGTGTGACTGAAAGGAGGTCGAAAAATCAGTCAACGATTTATGGTTGCAACATAAATCTCACCTCTCGTATATTACATAGTAATTGCATCAAAAAATCAATACCACCATTTTATAACTATTCAATTATATGCTTAAACCAAACACAAAACTTTACCATAAAGACATCTACCTACCACAAGACTTAATCAATCAAGCGATTTATCAGCAACAAAATACTACAAATTTTGTATTCACCAAACATCTTATAGAAAGAATTGAATGTAAAGACCGTTCTCATAATTCGGTAACTGCTGAAAAAGTATGGAATGTTTTGAGCAAATTAAAAGAAAAACCTATAATTCCTTTTGAAATAGAAACAGAAAATTTTAATGGAAAAGAAAAAGTAACAAAATATGTTGTGCGTGACAGATGTAATATGTTTGAGGATATTTCTGTAGTTATTCGTGGAAATAGAGTAATTACTGCTTACATAAATGATTCAACCGATGAACATTTTACATTAGATTCCTCAAAATATTCAAAATTTTAATAATTTTTCTTGACATTCTCAATTAAGTGTGATATTGTACTTTACAAGGAGTAAGTATCATGAAAAGAACATATCAGATTGAAATGAACAAAGTTGATTACGAATTTCATCATTATTGGTACCTGAAGGCTGACGAAACAATTACAGATGTTCCTTCTGACGCTTTGGAATTTAATTCATATGATGAATGTGAAAATTATCGAAAAGAACATGATTATGCTAATAATTTTCATACACAGTCTATGATTAGTGGTGATTAAGGAGTAAATTATGAACATTACAGATTTAGTAAATAAAGAACTTGAAAAATCAGAAGATAAATTTGGAAAAGAGAATAAACTTGTTTCTTTGCTTAGACAATCTTTAACTTTGTTTGGATATAAAGTTCTTAAAGAAATTAGTAGATTAAATATTCCTGCTTTTACATATTTAGAGGACGATGATTTAACCAAACAAGGATTTTGTAATATGGTTTTGAATTATCTTGTAGATAAAGATGATTCTACTTTTGGTGATATTCGTTTTACAGAATATAAAAATTGGTTTGAAGGTGTACCATCAGAAACCGATAAATTAATGATTGTTAAACGAGCAAACGGTAAATATGATTTCGCTAGATTCGATGAAGTAGAAAATCATTGGTTTAATCAAGATAACGAAATAATTTGTGATGTTTGTAAATGGCGAACATTTCTTCCAAGTTGTATGAATTAAAGGAGAAT
>Ga0247609_10007657_pt1 | contig 10272 bp, 12 predicted proteins | sample 172DNAGHGlowgp2_FD_193487 | JGI IMG/M metagenome (GOLD analysis project Ga0247609, IMG submission 193487) | Sheep rumen microbial communities from Palmerston North, Manawatu-Wanganui, New Zealand - 1728 DNA GHGlow gp2 | ecosystem: Host-associated > Mammals > Digestive system > Stomach > Rumen ...
TTATTATGAATGTTTTTAGTTTTTTTATTTTTTCTTTCATTTGCTTTCCTTTTTATTTTTTTGTGTTTTTATTATATCATATATTGTGCTTGGTGTAAATTTTTTTGTAGGCCTTCGGGTTATGAGATGTGCTTGAAACGTTTATGTAATTTAGTGAAATCAAGGGTTTTAGCTGATATTTCAATAAAAATTGGGGAAATGGTTTTTAGAACATTTATGTGTTTTTTTGAACTTTTTTGAGGTGTTTTTCCCCAACTTTTCCCCAAGCGGTTTGATACACATGTTCGTAATATTTTTAAATTAAAATGGGAAACCTGAAAATTTATTTTGGAGGTTTTAGAAATGAATAATAAAATTACTTATCATAAAGAGGGAGATTATTTGATTCCTGATTTATATTTGCCTAAGCAACCTGAAGGACACATTGGAAAATATGGGCAATTAAGATTAAATTATTTAAAGAATTTTGATAGAGGATTATATACTGAATTACTTATAGATGGTACTTTAAAACAATATCTGCTAGATATAGATGAAAATGCTAATAACAAAGTTAATCTTCTTATAAAACAATTTGCTGAATCTGAAAATATTAATGAGCAACTAAAAGAACATCATCAAATGGAATGGGTTCAAGCTATGAATAATATTAAAAATAGAGCTGAAGAGATTGTTTTGAATGAGATTATATATGTGTAGGAGGAATTTAGATATGGTTAATTTTAGAGAAGTTAATGAAAATGATATTTTGAAAGAATGGTTATTATATAGAGAAGATACTTTGCTTTGCCAGCTTTCTGATGAAGATTATAAGCATAGTTTGAATTTTGATAAGTTTTGTGAGAAGATTTTGCATAATGTTTCTAAGGATAATAAACAGTTTGTTCAGTCTCAACTTGATAAGTTGTATGATGATTTTATGAGGTATCTGGATTATTGGAATGAAAAGTATTATAGGAATGGTTTTGTAGATGGTTCTCAGTTAGTTATGGGATGTTTTGATAAATAAATTAAGGCGAGTTAATTCTCGCCTTTGTTTTATGTGTGCCCAGTATGGGTATACATAAGATAAGAGACTAGGAAGAACCTAGTCTCTTTTTGAAGATTATCGCTTCTACAGAGTTTCCTGGTACATATCCGAGTACATCAATAATGCATCATCAAAAGTATCTGCAAGAATAATCTCGCCATGTAATTTCATAATACCTTTCTGGTATTTATCTATTACTGGTTTGATTTTGTAGAGTTCTCCCCATTCTCCGTACCGGAGATATTCACTGCTATTGTACTTCAATGTCTTATTGCTATAGGTAATATCCTTGCAATGACCATGTACAACAACATTCTTGTTAGGAAAGCTCTCAAATAATTCAAGAACCAATGGTGTCTCAGAGGACGGTTTGGCATTTCCTGCCCAAGAAACTATATGATCTTTACAATCTATAATGAGAGTAAGATTTTCTCGTTTCAATGCCCCTACAGCAGAACCAGTAGAAGTTATTAAAACTCCTTCTGGTATTTTCTTTGCAATAAAGCCTGCTACACCATTAGTGTACTGGTTTTCTTGCAAAAATTTTCCTACTGTAAAGAATTCAGGGAAATTTTTAGTAATAATGTCTGTCATATCGTAATCAACCCTTTTATCAGAATATCTGATTTTGGTATATCTATGACAAATATTATCTAAAATCTTTTCCCATGGCGCCATTGTAATTCTATCCAATGTTCCATCTTCTTTATAGATATACTCCGGATACACAATAGAAATGTTGCCAAAGGAATTAAGCTTAGCAAAATTTTCCCTTGTTATTGGATGGTTGAAATATCCCTGATTCATGGAAGGTGCTATTACAATATACTTACCATATCCAATTGCTGCATGGATAATTGATAATGGGTAATTATCAGCAATTCCATTAGCAATTTTGGAAAATGTATTAAAAGTACATGGTGCAACAACGATTACATCTTCCTCGGGAATCCTTTCGTTGATAGAGTCTGCCCTGTTAAAGGTATAATCTTTTTTTATCTGGTAACCTTCAACCGTTTTTAAGTCCATTATTGAACAACTAGTTGCAGTAGGCATTAAAATGCATGTTGCTCCTTCTGCTTTAAGGTAATCCAAGAGAATTTTTACATCTTTACTCTTGTTAGCCCCTGTTGTTACAACATAAACCACTTTACCTTTAAGCATGTTATTCCCTCCTATTCAAAATTATATTTACGATAGAGTTCATATGCAATCGCCGAAACAGCGACCGGTAACGTAAGAAAATCAACTTTTGATTTGTCCATTGGTAACTTAATAGTTGCATCAAGCATTTCCTGCTTAGCAAGAGTTAAGCCTGAAGTTTCTGTGCCGAAAACCACAACAATGTCTTTATCATCCGGCAAATCCAGATCATAAAAGATTTTATTGGTATTTCCAGAAGTACCAATAAGATATTTTCCCTTTGCTCTCAAATCTGCAATAGCTTCCTCAAAAGTATCATAGTGGATTTCCTTTACTTCACCTGTAATATTCCAAGATTTAACTTTGCTTACAACCTTAGGAATATCAAAGGGAATTGAATTTTTGCCCGCCGTATAAATAACGCAATCAATTGCGTTAGCTATCTGAATGATATGCGCGATATCATACGGGGACCGGATTGTGTCAAATAACAGTTCTACTTTCTTCATAATGTTTACCTTACCTTTCTTGTTTTTTAGCAACTAAGATAAATGGATCTGATGTTATATTACAATTACCATTTAAGCTTTCAATTATTGTTTCTTCATCTTTTTTAGAATAACCTTCAATAAAGGGAAAACTCTTAGTAATGTTGATAATTTCTTGAACACTTTGGTACTGTCTATGAACCTCATATTGTTCAATACTTACAATCTCAAATCCAGATTTCTCCAGTTTAGTAGAATAGTACTCGATTTGTCTGCTTCTAATAAGCCTATCTCTAAACAGATTGGCTATTTCAACCAGACCTTTGCTTGGACCATATTCTCTAAAGACAAAATATCCTCCATCTTTAAGTATCCGATATAACTCATCAGAATTATACCTAGTTACATTTTTTGCAGTAACAATATCAAAAGAATTATCTGCAAAAGGAAGATTATTATTGTCTCCTTCAAGAATAATTGCGCTTTCTCCCAGATTTTCTCTGGCTGTGATTACCATCTCACTTGAATTATCAACTCCTGTCAATGTGCTTTTGATACTAGAATTTTCTTGAATTTGTTTTAGTACAAATCCATTTCCTGTTCCAATATCAAGGATTTTACATCCTTCTCTCATAAAAGAGATAATTTTCCGAACAAACAAACTATTAATGTCATGAGTTTGTTTGACGGGTGCTGCAATGCTAGTGTTACGAATATTTACAACTTTTTCATCGTAAAACATCTTTTTCACCCTTTCATAAAGTATTTTTACTATACTATTTTATCACTTTATGTATACTTTGTCAATAATTAGTCTCTCCAAAGAAAAAAGCACAGTAGTTTACTGTACCTCTAAAATTTATCTATCTTTTCCTCTCTAAAAAATATATGTTTTTTTATTGCTAAATTTAAAACTTTTTCTAATATTTGCTTATCTCCAAACCAATTTATTTGTTCTATAAATTCATCAAACTTACACCATTTGTAATCTATACTTTCTTCATTTAATATTATATTTGCTTTATTTACAAAACTTATATAAACATATTCCTTACATTGCACCCCTAAAGATTTATATTCTAAAATCCAATTTAAATAAATATTATTATTCGTTAATAATCCTGTTTCTTCTTTTACTTCTCTTTTAACTGTTTCTTCTCTATTTGAATCACATTCTTCACAACCACCTGTTACTACATACCAAAAAGATTTATTAAATTGAGGATCATTTTCACTGCCTTTTAATAACAATATTTCATTATATTCATTTACAATAAAAGTTAAAATTTTATCCATTTCTATCACCATATATAGTATATCATTAAATTATATTTTAAGCAATAAACTATTAAGTTGTTTACTTTTATGTAAATCTTTGATATAATATTAGTGTTCGCAATTGTACTTAACCACAAACTAAATTTTAGTTTGTACATTTACAAGGAGGTATTGACATGAACAATTGGTACGAATCTAGCATCAAATCATTAGTTGAAGAGTATTTCAGAGAACATGGTTTTTCCGTTGTTTTTGACTCTTCAGAGTTCTGGGATGTGTTTATCGAAAAATATCATAAACAAATTCCTAGTTCTCAAATAGCACTTTTTGACCAAGTTGCTGCAGAAGCACGGTCATACGCATTCAATAAGAAGTATGGTACATATTCATATTTAACAGACTATCGTTCTGTTTGTGAAAATTGGAATCAGATTATCTTAGATGAAATCCAAAAAATTCTTGGAAAGAATCTTACTTCAAAAAAAGTCCTTGCTTTGGGAGCTAATAACGGCTCTGAACTAGCTATTATCTTCGAAGATTTCTTTAAATCGATGAATTTCGATGTTGTAGAAATCTCTGAAGCAGCTTGTTCCTCTGGCAAATCACTTTATCCTCATATTAATTTCGTATGTGCATCAATGGATGAAGTAGACCTTCCCGAAAATGAATTTGATATTTTCATCAGTCTGCGCGCTGCTTACTGTGCCGGTAATAACCTTGATTTTATCGTTAACAAGGCTATCCATTCTGTTAAGCCGGGTGGAGTTATCATCTTCTCTATCTCTAATGGATACATTGATGTAACCGATAGTAAATATACACCTATTAAAGGAGTATATAACCCTGAAAATCAGCACTGTGATGAAACAGAAACAAAAAGAAACATCAATTGGATGGAAACTGCTATGTTAGCCAATGGTTGCTCGGAAGTTACTTTGGTTGATGCTGAAAGTGAGATTTTGCTCGTTTCTAGGCGTTAAATCAAAACATCGTACTAATAGAGTCCTTATGTATAAGGGCTCTATTTCTTTTTATTGGCTTTACATTCACTTCCCTACATAATAACTATACAATTGTTATCTGTATTTTAATTGTATATACGGAGTAATTTATAGAAGAATTAAAACTTGCTTTTGATTTAAAAGGTTTTCAAGAATATTTTTTATAGATAAAGCTAGAATCTTTATTATAGAAAATATACCTTATAGTTTTTCTTCTAAAATGTTCTACGATATTTTATTTATAATGTGTAGTTGAAAGGTTAGTGTAATTCAGTAAAGTCAATGGTTTTATCTGATATTTCAACAAAAATTGTGGATGGAGATTTTCGAACTTTTTTTTAGAATTAAATTCTATTATTTCCATATATTTTTCATTCCTTTTTATGTGGATACAATTTCATCTTTTTCTTCCCAAAATTTAATATACTTATCTTGAATGGTACGGTTTATATTCATGCCTATCGTTTTGGAATGTTTCTTTATCTCTGACATATCTATAACATCTTTCAAATTCTCGAAAATTTTAGGCAGAATAGTATCATCTATTTGGTATGCATTTAAGATAGAAAAAATAATTTCTGATTTATTAGCATCTTTTTTATCATATATATCCGCAAATATTGTATTTCCATATCTAAAAGATGTATGACTTATATAATCAATATCTCCCTCTTTCATAATCTTAAGTATTTTATCTATATTATCAGCATTTGTTTTTAATAAATAGATTAAATTATCAAATTTATATTTTTTACCTTTCTCTACTACTAATTCTTTATTTGTACAAAAAATATTTTTTTCCTCTTCATAATTGTAATTGTCATATATTTCAAGTTCTTCCCTTATTCCTTCATAGTTATGAATACCAATACTCCAAGCAGTTCCCAAATCTAATCCCATCCATCTTATGTTATATGTATCTGGATCTGAAGAAATTATATACAATATTCCCATTTTATCCATGGCATTATCTGTTCTTAACATTAACATGTGTTTTTCATAAAAAGCTTTTATTATTTCTCCTTTTGTAATTTGTTCTAAATAACTTATTTCCCCTGTAAAATCAGCTATGTATGTTATGAGTATTGTAAAAAATAAATCTCTATAATATTCTTTTTCAATTTTATAATTTTCAACAATTTCTATAAAAGCACTTATGCTTTTTGATAAAATTCTTACATTGCTAATATTGTTTTTTGCCCATATATTATCAATACATTCAGCATTATCTATAAAAAATTCTTCTATTTCTTTCTTTATATTTTTTTCTAAATATAATTTATCATTTATATTTCTTTTAGTTAAATTTACTGTAATATCATGTTCAGTTTTTATTTTATACAGAATACTTTCTATTTTACATTCAAATACATCATAAAAAAATTTTTTATCTATTTCTTCTTTATTGCATATTACAATCACTTTCATGTTATATCGTTCTATTAATTCATTTATTAATCCTGTTATAACATTAAATTTTTCTATGTTTATCTCTTCTTTTATTTTTTCAAGTGAATTATCTATTTCTCCAAACGCTCCCTCAACCTCTTTAAATTCTTTATATATTTCGTTTAATGGTGTTCTTTCTCTTGGATTTTCTCTTATATTTCTAACTCTATACCATTCTCGTGTGTACCTATTCTTGTATTTTGGAATATTTATTCTTTCCAAATCGTCAAAAATAAAAATTGATCTTTCTTTTAAATCCTTAAATTCGTAATCACTTTTAAGTGCATCTTCCAATAGACCTCCAATAATAGGTATTTTATTTAAAATATTTATGGTATATTTTCTAAGAGATTTATCTTGTTTTTCAAAAACATTTTTTAATTCTTCTAACACTTCTTTTCTATTTTCCATTCCAAAGCAAGATATTCTATAAACATCTCTTTTTTCATATTTAAAATATCTATCAAAAAAATTATCAACTGTATATGTTTTTCCAACTCCCCAATCACCAATTATAACAAAACACTTTTTATCATAATCATTTAAATAATCATATAAATCTTTATTTATTCCTGAAGCTTGCATAGCTTCTTTTCTTTGTTTAAATCTGTTTATATAATACTTTATCATTTTGTATATAACTACAACTAAAATAAATATAATGTATATATATATTAGCCACTTAAGACTTGGTAATATCATAAGATATATATTATTTATATTAATAGCCACTTCTTCATTCAATACCGCTACAATTATATTCTTAATAAAATATCTACTATTTTCAAAATTATAAATTAATAAAATAGCAATATTTGCAATACTAAATACATTTAAAAAACTAATTATTTTCTTTATATTCAATTTATACCTCCTATTTTTTTACAGAATATCACAATTACCTTACAACTTTTGTCGAATTTTGAAAAATTTTATACTATATATAAATTTCTTTTTATATTGTTCAATATTTTGTATATCAACATAATAACTATTGAATATATAATGCAAATTACATATATATTATTTAAAAATTGACTAACTTTTATAAGAATATACACATTTAATCTCCAAAAAATCATGTATAGTATACTCCCTAAAATTGGTGCATCTCCTTTATTATAAAAAATTCCGCACATGCTATAGGCTAAATTCTTTAATATTTTACTTCCAATTAGTGAAGTAAATATCAAAACTATTATTGGATTATCAAATATAAATTCAAATGGATTTGGCATCATTTCTTCTCTTATGAATCCATTCAAGACACTTACAATTTGGTACACCTTGTCCTCCTTCCTAATAAAAAAAACAAAATAATCTAGTAAAAACTAAAATATTTTGCTTTTTATCATCTATTTAATTAACTTTAAATTCATAGCATATTCAAATGATATTTGTTCAAATCTTTTAGTTTTTTTCCATCCATCCTCTCTATGTGACATTTCAGATATATCTGTCACATTTTTATTCTTTAGTAATTTTATTATTGTATCTATTATTTCTTTTTCACTAATACTTATTTTATCTAAATTAAAATTATTATTGCTTATAATTTTAGTAGTATTTCCATTTTCAGTTTCAATATCTTCTCTTTGATATTTATCATCTAATAATGATAATTCATCATATTTCTTATATACTATAGTAGGTCCAAATTTTTGATTTTGATAAGTTAGTCCAGTAATTGAAACCGCTCTTTTATTAAATGATAACATATCAATGTACCATAAATATTTATTCAAACTTGTTATTGTTAAATTTTTCACCTTGCTTGCTATATATGAAATAATATTTTCTACTTTTTCTAAGTCGAATGATTTATATCCATTATAAATATCAGGCTTTCTATTTAATACAAATTTTAAATATCTTCTAATATTATCTTGAACTTCCTTTTTACTAATACCCTTTTCTACTTCTTTAGATATTATCTTATTATATGTTTTTTCATTAATATTATTTTTTTCATATGCTTCTTTTACTTTCTCTATAAATTTATCATCGTTTTCTATTAATAATTTAATATAATCACTTTTAGATTTTGTTGGAAGTCCTCCTCTTTCATATCTATTAATCGTCATCTTTCCAAATCCTAAAATAGATGTTAATTCTCTTTGTGAAATGTCATATTTTTCTCTTAATTTAATAATATCCTCAGCTTTTATAATATTAGCTTTTTCTCTATATATTTGGTATATTCTTTCATTATTTACATCTTCAATTTCATTAACATATAAATCTTGATTACATTCATTACATATAGCTACATTTTCAAATGTGTTTACTTCAATTCCTCTAAATTCTTTTAATTCTCTTTTTTCAATCTTATACTCTACTTCTTTTTTACAATATGGACAATATACTCTCATTTTAATTCACCTCATCATATTTACCAAATTCATGTACTGACAAACAAACTGACTTTTCAATATTTTCTATTCTTATTTTAATATATAACTGCGTATCTTCAAACATTGGATTAAACTTAAATATCCAACCCTCATACTTTGGATTTCTGTCTTCTTCTGGACCTGCAAAACAATCTTCTACAGTAAGTCCTCTTATAATATCTTTAATATCTTCATGATTTAAACCGTATTCTCTCATAAATTCAATGTTTTTATCTCTTCTGGCAATTATAAATTTATCGCCATTGTTATCTTCATCTACAATCTTTTTTATTTTAAGTAAATTCTGACTTCTAATTTGACCTCCTATTGTATTCATCATATGCCATCTCCTTCAAAATAGTGTCACTTTTTGATGGCAATTTTATTTTACCATGGAAAATGCATTAAGTCAATAATATACAATCATTATTTTTAATTTTTCACTGAATTCATTGTTTTATTCATACTATAATGAAAAATAGAGCCACGCTCATATAGAACATAGCTCCGCAAAAGTTTTAAGACTTTTTCTAACTGATATTAGTTTATTATTTTACTCTTAAATTGTCAATGTTTTTTATTTTCAAAATATACTTTCATATTCTAGCGGTACTATATCTTCATAAAGCAAAACATATTGAGAATTTATTTGTCTATTATCATGATAATGTCCAAAATACCATTTCTTAAATGTACATTTTTCTGAAATCTGCTGTAAATAATCTGTTAAAGTATCTTTTTTATATGTTGGATTTATTAATGTTTGAATACTTGTTGGACAACAATGAGAAATGATGTAATCAACTTTGTAATTTACTTTTTCTAGATTTTTTATCGCATTTTCCATTTCTTGATTTGTTGGAAGTTCTAAATCCCACCATGAAAAATCTCTAATTCTAAAATATGCTCCCCTTTTACGATATTCATATATTCTTTCTTCTTCATCAAGATTTAATATTCCATCTTGTATATCATGTGATTTTGCACCACCAAAAGCAAAGAATCTTTTTCCATCAATATCAAATATCTCTCCACGCATTAAATGCAAAACAGAATCTCTAATTTTATGAACATTTCCTCCATGCCACTCTTCTACTGGATAATCATTATATAATCTTGTATAATTTTCGTGATTTCCATCTACAAATAGAGTGGTAAAATTTTTATTGTTTAACCAATCTAATGCTTCTTTTTCTCTACTGCTTTCTTCTTCAAAAGTCCATACTCCACCAAAATCTCCACATATTATTACATAATCATTTTTAGTCATTTCAGATTGTACTTGAAAAATCTCTAATTCAAATCTACCAAAGTCGCTATGTGTATCACCTGTAATGTAAATCATGAATTTCACCTACTACCTTTTAAAAATTTGTTTAATTTTTTCTTCTAGTCTTTCTTTTTCTCCACTTCCTATTGTACTTAATCTAATAAGTGGAACATCATACTTATCTAATATTTTATCTTTAATTTGATCTCTTTGTTGTTTT
>Ga0247609_10007658_pt1 | contig 10272 bp, 10 predicted proteins | sample 172DNAGHGlowgp2_FD_193487 | JGI IMG/M metagenome (GOLD analysis project Ga0247609, IMG submission 193487) | Sheep rumen microbial communities from Palmerston North, Manawatu-Wanganui, New Zealand - 1728 DNA GHGlow gp2 | ecosystem: Host-associated > Mammals > Digestive system > Stomach > Rumen ...
TTCTATATTAAAAATATTTCATCTAGATAATCGCATATGTGAGAAAAAATTGTCAGCTAATGAAATTCCTATTAAATGGCATGAAGTGAATGAGATTTTAAATCAAAAGAGAAGAGAAGCCTATGCTTTTATATCTAAACATATTGAGTAAAATAAAAACTCAAACTTTTATTAAAAACATTGGATTGACAATATATCAGGTCTAAAAATATTTACGATTACTATTAATAGAATAGAGTATAGTCAGAATGAGATGAAAGAAGATTATAAAATATCTATTGGAGTTCCTATCTACAATGTAGAACCATATATAGAGCGTTGCGTCAAAAGCTTATTTGAACAAACTTACGAGAATATTGAGTATATCTTTGTGGATGATTGTTCTCCAGATAATAGCCTAGAAATTTTACAAAAGACTCTGAATCATTATCCACAACGAAAAAATGAGGTAAAGATTATTAAACATAAAACTAATAAGGGTGTATCTACTGCAAGAAATGAAATGCTAGAGAACTTCACAGGTGTTTTTTTCTCATTTGTTGATGCTGATGATTATTTACCTGTTGATGCTATAGAGAAACTTGTTTCAAAACAAAAGGAGACAAAAGCAGACATTGTAACAGGTAGTATTCGTAAAATTACCCATAACAAAGAAATTATTATTAAAGAACCTTTATTCTCATCTGCTAATGACATGTTGTACCACATCATTAGTCAGCCCCAAAACCACGAAAATGTTGCAAGAATAATTAAAACTGAAATAGTTAAATCGAATTCTCTAAAATATCAATCACAAATAAAAATTGGAGAAGACTGGATTATGTTAGCCCAAATTGTACGCCACGCTAAAAAAGTTGCTCAAATAGAAGACATAGTGTATGTTTATGATTACACCAATTCTTCATCGGCTATGCATAACATAACAGACATTAAATACAAATGGAATTTAGCTGACATTATCGCTTTATCAGAAATTAAAAAGGAATTAATTGGGATGCCTTTAAAATATATGATAACAATCAATCACTTTATATTGAAAAAAGCAGATGATGGGCTATTAGAATCAGCCAAACAGAAAGACAAAGCGGCTTTCGACAAGATGGCAAATTGTGTCAAAACCATTAATCGAAAACTATTCAAAACATATCTTTTACGCAAATACTCTTTATTTGGCAGACCTAATTATCTATTATGCTCTATGTTAATTGCTTTTTCATTTATAAAAAATAAATATTATCATCACACTTAGTAGACTTGTTAAATGGTTGTTAGGTGATTTTAACATATCAGTCATTTTTTTCGAAAAACAAGTTCTATTATTTCAGAAAAATCAAACATGCTAATATCCATTATCATCCCTATTTATAAAGTAGAGCCCTTTATAGTACGATGTATAGATTCTGTACTCCATCAAACATATCGAGATATAGAAATTATTCTCGTTGACGATGGAAGTCCAGACAACTGTGGAAAAATATGTGATGAATATGCAATAAAAGATAGCCGAATAGTTGTCATTCACAAAGAGAATGGAGGTTTGTCTTCTGCCCGAAATGCAGCTTTGGATATATGCAAAGGTGAATATATAATGTTTGTGGATAGTGATGATTATGTTGAACCGGATTTCTGCGAAATTGCACTAAAAACACTAAATGAAAAGAAAGTCTCATGTGTATCTTTTGGTTATTATGAATTTAGAAATAATCAACGTACGAGATATGTTACTTCCCAACCTCGTGTGCTAAATGCTGAAGAAGCAATTAAACAACTTATCATACGAACAGATGTGGTTTACAATTTAGCTTGGAACAAGATTTATCACCGTAGTTTGTTTGAGACTATAAGATATCCACATGGAAAGTTATATGAGGACAATGGAACTACTTATAAACTCTTTCATTTAGCAGGTCGTATCTATGTAACAGACATTCCTCTTTACAATTATATTAGAAGGGATGAAAGCATAACAGGACAAGCATATTCTTCACGTGCTATAACTGATAAGTTTGATTTATGGTATGCTCGATTACTGTTTTTATATGCTCATTACCCAAATCTAACAAAAGCAGCTCATCAACAATTATTAGAACTCGTTCAATTAGGATTTGTCACATTACCCTGGACAAGTAGTCAAAGCCTAATTGAAAAATTCAAACAGTATCTTGACACATACAAAAAAGACATTATCAATTTCAAACTTAATGGACGCCTTATTTCATTGTATTATTATTGTTATCCTTTGTTCTATCTGAGAGTTTCAACTTATAAATTTGTTCATCGAAAATAATAGCACCATTATATATGAATTGGTTAGAATTCAAAATCTCTGTGTATAATAAGGTTTATGTTCCATATATTCTATGGCATAATATTCAACACTAAATATCATTAATAATTAGAAGAATAGAGTCTGTTAATCATTTGTTTAGAATTATTCTCTTAAATCATGTCATTTAACATTATTACCTCTTTTAATAGAAATATTTTTAAGTTATTCTTAAAATGTTTTCCCGTGAAAAAAAACAAAATAATTTTTAATAATTTTTGCGGTCAAGGATATGGAGATAATCCTAAATATATCGCTGAAGAATTACTAAAAAGAAGTAATCATCTTGATTTGGTTTGGATGGTAAACGATTTAAATGAAGCTTTCCCAGATGGTATTAGAAAAGTTTTAGCCAGTTCGAAGAGAGCAGGGTACGAATTAGCAACATCGAGGATCATTATATGTAATGTTAAACATGCACTGTCATTCAAAAAGAAAAAGAAACAATTTTATATTCAAACATGGCATGGTTCTTTTGGGTTAAAATATATTGAAAAAGATGCACAAGATAAATTAACCCCGGGCTATCTAAAAAAAACAATTGCAGATTCTAAGAATATTGATCTTTTATTATCGAGCAGCAATTGGCAAACAGAAGAGTATAAAAGAGCATTTTGGTATGATGGTGAAATATTAGAAAAAGGATTCCCCAGAAATGATATACTATTTAATATATCAAAAAAAAGAATTGAAAATATAAAAAAAGAATTAAATATTCCATTGAACAAAAGAATTTTACTGTACGGTCCTACTTTTAGAGATGATCTTTCTATAAATGCATATAATATAGATTTAAAGACAATTAAAGAAGAATTAGAAATTAAGACTAAAGAAGAATGGGTTGTTTTAGTAAGATTTCATCCAAGTATTCATTTTTATGCAAACTTGTTTAAAGGTTCGTTTATTATTGATGTAACATCTTTTCCTGATGGACAAGAAATACTAGCTATCTCAGATGTATTAATCACGGATTACTCTAGTAATATGATAGACTTCATATTAATGAACAAACCCGTATTTCTTTATGCATCAGACATAGAAGAATACAAAAAAGAAAGAGGACTAAAACCAGTATATTTTGAGTTACCATTTGATTTATGCCAAAACAATCAAGAACTTATTGATGCTATACGTAAGTTTAAAAAGAATCTTTACGAAATAAAATTGAATAATTTTAGGAATAAATATCATAGTTTTGATGACGGTCATTCATCAATGAATGTTGTAGATTATATTATAGATAAAATTTGTTAATTTTTCCTACTTTATTATTTGCGGGAACACTCATAAAATACAAAATATTGTGATAGTTTCGATTCTTGTACCTATTTATAATGTAGAGTGCTATATTGAAAGATGTGTACGTTCCTTGTTTGAACAAACATATCCAGATATTGAGTATATATTTGTTGATGATTGCTCCCCTGATCATAGCATAGATATTCTATTGAGAGTATTAGATAAATATCCCAATAGGAGAAATCAAGTAAGAATCATTAAACATGATAAAAATCGTGGATTAGCTGCTGCTCGTAATACCGCTGTTGACAACTGTCAATCAGAATTTCTCATTCATGTTGATTCAGACGACTATTTGAAGCCAAATGCTGTTGAACTATTAGTTGAGAAACAAAAAGAATCAGATGCTGATATAGTATCGGGGCAAGCTATTCTCCACAATAAGACAAGTCTTAGCATGATGGAACGGCCACAATATATTAACAAAAAAGATTTTGTGGCAGACATGATTAAGCCATCTTTACATCATACTATTTGGGGACGACTTATAAGAACTTCTCTCTATAAAGACAATCATATTCAAGCTAAGGAAGGGGTGAATATAGGAGAGGATTTACAAGTGATGTCCCAACTTTCTTATTTTGCAAATAAGGTCGAGAGTGTATGGAGTGTTATTTATCACTATGAGAATTCGAATCCCAATTCCTATATGAATATCAGTAGCCAAAAGAAAATGGAAAGAAGTCTTCAAGACACAAAATCGATGGAAATAGTTAGAGACTTTTTCAAAAGTCAAAAGGAAGATGAATTCTTTGACCTTACAGAAAAGTATCTAACTCATTACTATCTTGATCTATTGCATAATTATGCCTTGCACAATGAAAAAGATAACTTCAACATCATCAAAAGCAAATTCCTTCATCTGAAGGAATCCAACCGAATTATTAGAAAAACAATTCAGCGATTTGCGACTAATTTCTATGCACATAAGTATTGGGCGCGTCTTCATTCAGAATCATGAAATACGATTATCTCATTGTAGGTTCAGGACTTTTTGGATCCACATTTGCTTATAAAGCACATAAAGCAGGAAAACGATGTTTGGTGATTGATAAACGTCCACATTTGGGTGGTAATGTTTATTGTGAAGATGTGGAAGGTATTCATGTTCACAAGTATGGAGCACATATCTTCCACACATCCAACAAGGAGGTTTGGGACTTCGTCAATTCCATTGTTGAGTTCAATCGCTATACGAATTGTCCTGTTGCGAACTATCAGGGAAAAATTTACAACCTCCCTTTCAACATGAACACCTTCTATCAGATGTGGGGAGTGACAACACCTGATGCCGCTTTAGCAAAGATAGAAGAGCAAAAGGCTGAAGCGTTGAACAATCTTCATGGTCGAGAGCCACAAAACTTAGAAGAACAGGCTCTGACATTGGTTGGAAAGGACATTTATGAGAAGTTGATCAAGGGCTACACGGAGAAGCAATGGGGACGTGCTTGCACTGAGCTACCAGCTTTTATCATCCGTCGTCTGCCTGTTCGACTTATTTTCGACAACAATTATTTCAACGATAAATATCAGGGTATTCCAGTTGGTGGGTATAACAAGCTGATTGAAGGACTGCTACAAGGTGTGGAATGCAAGACAGGCGTTGACTTCTTTCATTCAGAATACAGGGACTGGAGGAAATATGCTGACAAGCTTGTATATACGGGTCCTATTGATGAGTTTTATGATTACCGCTTTGGGAAACTCGACTGGAGGACTGTTTCGTTTGAAACGGAGGTGATTGACACACCGAACTATCAGGGAAATGCGGTAGTAAATTATACTGAAAGGGAAATACCTTTCACACGTGTGATTGAGCACAAGCATTTTGAGATGTTTGGCCAGGAAGTTTATGATTATCCCAAAACAGTGATTTCTAAAGAATTCTCAAAAGAGTATAAGCCTGGCATGGAGCCATATTATCCTGTGAATGACGAAAGGAACAACATGTTGGCGGAACAATATCGTGTTCTAGCTACTCAGGAGAAAGACATCATTTTCGGAGGTAGATTGGCTGAATATAAGTATTATGACATGGCTCCTGTGATAGAACGAGTTATGAATATAGCCTTATTTCAATAGACATAAAAGAACCGAGCAATCAAGAAGGTTTATAAGCATTACATCATTTTTTGTATTACTGCTTTATGAAATATGTACTCAATCAACAAATTGTTTTATCAGAAGACATGAAGTATAATGCCACATCCAAGGCAAGAGAAGATGTGAATAGAACTTTTCGTGACTGTGGATTTAAAGTGGTAGAAATGACTTATGTTCAAAACAAACGATTTCCTTATTTGACATATTTTCGGATTCTAATAGATTTGCTTGTTTTTGCCATCCGAATAGGGAAAAAGCATGATATCTATTTACAATATCCCATTAATCAACATCCAAGAAATCTGAAATTATTTTCAAAATTATTGCATCTTAGAGACAATCGTCTGATAATCATTGTACACGACATACAAGGAATTCGAGACAAAAATGACGCTTGGTTGCAACATGAAATAGCTTTTCTCAATACAACGGACAAAGTTATTTGTCACACACCAGCTATGGAAGAAAAGCTAAAGCAATGGGGACTAGCAACAGCAACTGATATTCTTTATTTATTTGACTATTACGTTAACGAGAAAACGTACAGAGTTCCAACCTTAGAAAAGGATGTTGTTGTTTTTGCAGGAAACTTAATTAAATCAAAATTTATTTCACAATTAATCCAAACTCCGTTCAAATACATTAAGTTTAGATATTATGGTATGCCCGAACTTGAGATCACTAATGAAAAATGTCATGAATACTGTGGTCGTTTTACTCCAGACAATGTGAGTTATATCAAAGGAGGATGGGGATTGGTATGGGATGGTGATGCTTTGGGAACTTGTTCTGGGGAAAAAGGTGATTATCTTCGATATAATTCATCACATAAGATTTCTCTCTATTTAGCTGCTGGTATTCCATTAATTGTATGGGAACATTCTTCATTAGCGAAATGGATAAAAGACAAGAACATTGGCATTTGCATTCAAAATATTTCTGAGCTTGAGTCATCTATTCAAAGCATATCTGATGATGAATACAGAATTATGGCCAACAATGTTTTAGGTATATCAAAGGAACTACGTAATGGTATTTTTTTAAAAAAACATATCATGTAGACATAAAAAATATTTACATTTAAAAAATACAATGCAAGGAAATGTTAGAACTTATACAAACAATTAATTATGTGTGAAAGTAGAGTCATTAATATTATATGGTATTATATTAACAATAAAGTCCGACAAACTAAGAATATTTTAAGAAGAAGAATGCTTAGAAATAGAGATATCTGTCTATTATCCAACAATTGTAATGGTGCTATGATTCTTCATGATTTAGGTCTAAGATTTAATTCCCCGTTTGTTAATCTATGGCTTGAGGCTGATGACTTTGTGAAATATCTTAGTAACATCGAGCATTATCGTAATTGTAAACTTACATTTGTTAATAATGCACTTTACAACTACCCTGTGGGGTAATTAGATGATATAATGATCTACTTCATGCATTATAAGAATGAAGAACAAGCACAAGCGAAATGGGAACAAAGAAGTCGTAGAATTGACATAGGCCATTTATTCATCATTATGACAGAAAAAGAGAATTGTTCGTATAACACTCTAATCAAGTTTGATTCTCTACCTTATCAAAATAAAGTAGTCTTAACACATAAGTCGTATTCAGAAATCAAATCATCTTTTTATATAAAAGGTTTTGAAGACCAAAAAGAACTTGGTATTCTTTCGAATTTTAAAAAAGGGCAAGTATTCGGAAAAAGGTATTATGACGATTTTGATTTCATTAGTTTTTTCAACAATGGTAAACAATAATTATTATTCGTTTCTAATCCATTAATAAGTCAACTTAAATAGTCCAAGGCACTTTCCGTTTGAAACTTAAAAGTTTGAATGTATATCCATCTGAATTTATATTTCTTAGAGATTAATAGTAAAATGAGTTAGACCATTTTTTTAATCTCTGCTTTCAAGTTGACTCTTCACTTTATTAAAGAAAAATGGTATTAAGCATTATCGTTCCCGTATATAATGTTGAGAATTATCTGGAGAGATGTATAAAATCTCTTCTCAAGCAAGATATAGATTCATCCGAATATGAGATTATCATGGTCAATGATGGCTCTACGGATGGGAGTTTAAATGTTGCCCAAGAATTATGTAAGTTAAGCAATAGTATAAAACTAGTAAATAGAGAAAACGGAGGACTTGCAGCTGCACGTAATACTGGAATAGAATCAGCTTCAGGAAAATATCTTATGTTTGTTGATTCTGATGATTATCTTATGCCTAATGTTCTACGTAGACTCATTGCTTTTTCTGAAGAACAAGATTTAGATGTTTGTGAAGCTCGCATGAAAGTAATGAAAGAAGATGGAACCTTTTCTGAAGGACTGATACAGCCATTCAAAACAACAGAAATTGTATCAGGAGAATTCGCACTTCTTCATGGAGTCAACATTGCTTCTGTATGTGGAATGTTGTATTCATCATCTTTTATTAAACAACATAATCTTCGTTTTACAGAAGGAATGACACACGAAGATGTCGATTTCAACACTCGAGTATATCCTCTTGCCCATCGTATCCAATTCACTGATATAATTTCATACGTTTACTTTTGGAATAGTGAGTCTCTCAATCGAAGCACAAACATAGAAAAAATAAAAAAGGCCTTGGTTGATGATATTAAAATTGCAGCGAACACAAGAAATTATGCCGAATCATTCAACTATCCTGATTCTATAAAGGAATTATATAAAAAACGGAGTAATTCTATTGTCGTATCGTCATTATTTGCATTACTGACAAATTACCATATACCTAATGATATTAAAGTTGAATGTCTTAATTTAGCAAAAAAACTCTCATTATATCCAATAAAGGGAAAAACCCAATCGTTAAAGACTACATTATTATCTAAAATACTTAATCAAGAAAGATTTCTTCGTTTATGTTATCAAAGAAAAATCTAAAACTAAAAGAACAATTTCTTTTGAACCTGTTAAATCCAGAAGACATCCAACAATAGATGAGTCATGGTTCTTTCTTTTATTATACCGCTATATAATTGTGAAAAATACATCTTTCGATGTCTTGAACAGATCTGTTCCTCGGATGTCGATAAAGACGATTATGAAATTATTGTTATCAATGATGGTAGCAACGATGGAAGTGATAGTGAAATACAAAGATTTAGGAATAAACATATTTCATGTAACTTAACTTACATCGTAACAGAAAATCGGGGTGCCTCTGATGCAAGAAACTTAGGTATAGAGAAAGCAGAAGGCAATTTTATCTGGTTTGTTGATGCAGATGACTTAATTGAACCATCATTTCTTTCATTTCTCATAAAAAAACTTTCACAGTGTGTAGACGATTTAATATGCTTCAATCACGTAACAGTTTCAGATTACGAATCAAAGCAAATAGAAGAATTCAAAGAAGAAATACACCTATCTGGAATTGATTATCTTAACAGACATCCTTATAACTATGTATGGAATAAAGTATTTCGACATTCTTCGATTGTCAATCACCGTTTTTTACATGGTATAAAAAACACAGAAGACTGGTTGTTTATCATGATAAGCATAATAAACATGCAAAAAGTCACCTGTATTCCTAAAATCGGTTATTATTATAATACAAGCAATACAGGTTCAACATTAAGAAATAGGACTATTGAGAATCTGAAAAAAAACTATGACGACACGCAATTGGTTCATGAAACATTGTTAGATTTTATTCAACAGCAAAAAGATGACAAAGCAACATTAGTACTAAAAAAAGCATTGAATTATAATATAATAGGTTTTTTTTATGCTATGTTTGTTGATAGGATGCCAGTGAATTATGTGTCAAATGTAATCAACAAATATAAATCATTAGGATTATACCCTCCCCAAAAATCATTTAGTAAAAAAGCGGATATATTCAGCATTTTTTTACAGCTGAAATATGTATTTCTGCTTGTTCTAAAAATGAGAGAGTATCATGACAAATAACACATCTTCATATAAAGAGATATTTTCATCCACAATCACAGCTACAAGGTTTCCATCTGCTGTATTGATTGTGATGCTTCATACATTTATTGTAGATGAGAGTATTTTTGGTAAGGTTTATATTTCTTCTGCAGATTATCCTTGGTTGAAGACTATTTGTCACGTTTTGAAAGCTGATTTAGGTGAGGCAGCTGTTCCGTTATTCTTCTTTGTTTCAGGTTTTTTATTCTTTTACAAAACAACTGTTTTTAATTTCGATATCTATCGAAAGAAAATCAAAAGTAGGTTTCATTCGTTGCTTATTCCTTATTTAATTTGGAACTCATTGTTTTTTATTTTCGTCCATTGTTTACAATTAATTTATCCATCCCTTGCTGACAATCATAAGCCTTTTTCTGAATTAGGATGGAAAGGTTTTGTAGATGCTTACTGGAATCTCAGCGAAGGACTGATTCCTTTATGGTTTGTTCGTGACTTAATCATCATCAACTTATTTACACCTATCATCTATTTTTTGATAAAAAGGAGTAAAGGCTTAATTTGCATCTTATTAGCACTTCTTTATTTTACAAAT
>Ga0247609_10007659_pt1 | contig 10271 bp, 1 predicted proteins | sample 172DNAGHGlowgp2_FD_193487 | JGI IMG/M metagenome (GOLD analysis project Ga0247609, IMG submission 193487) | Sheep rumen microbial communities from Palmerston North, Manawatu-Wanganui, New Zealand - 1728 DNA GHGlow gp2 | ecosystem: Host-associated > Mammals > Digestive system > Stomach > Rumen ...
TCCCCATAAAATATAAAAAATAATAATTTTTTATTTTTATATAAATAATTCAAAAATATATTAAAATAATGAAAAAATTAATTATAAATAAATAAATATAATTCAATTATAATATAAATTTATTTATTTTTTTTATATTTGCATATATAATAAAATAGTTGTCTAATATAATATTTCCATAGTTTACTATATTTTAAAAAAAAATAATATTATTTATTTTTTTTTTCTTCCAAATTTAAAGCTCTTTCACTTCCCATATTATCAGTTATATCTTCATTATCATTATCATTATCTATAAGCTGCGAATCTTTGCTAGGTTCATCAAGTTGGCTCATAAATCTAAGGTTTTCTTTATAAAAATCAATAAAAGTCTTAATATATTGATAAGACATTTTGAAATATAAATGTACTGTTAAAGGATTATAAGTTATAATATTTATTTTTTTATTTTTTCCTTTTTTTTCTTGCTTTCGTATATATCCATCAATTATTGCTTTAACTTCATCTTTCACTTTTTTTTCAGTCTTTAATATCAAGGCATTATCTTTATTATCTCTGTCAACTTGTGAACCTAATTGACTTATTATTATTTTGCAAATAACATCAAGATAATAAATATTATCTTCATGGTCATTTCTTAGTTTTAAATCTGAAACAAATTTTTTAACATATTCTAATTTTCCTTTTTCTGGAAAATTTAATTTTTTCCAATTATAATCCATAAAAAAATTAATAACTAATCCTTTTTTAATCCTAATTCCTCTATCTTCAGGGGTAGAAAATTTATTCCAAGAATTATTAAATTCACTTAAAAATGAATCATATTTTTCAATAGGATTATAATTTTTATTTGTAAATTCATCATATTGTTGTAAAGTTACCATCAAAAAAAGATTTAACATAATAATAGAATTAATAAAATTGCTTATTATCATATAAATATAAGCATAAGCTTCAGAAACAGTTTCAGTATCAACAAAAGCTAATTCCATCATTATATTTGGCCAATTTTCTCCAGTAGCACATCTAAAAGTTAATAAAAACGAATTATAAAAATTATCTACATTATAATATTCATTAATGTATATAAATTTAGATTTATATTGATTATATGTAATACCATCATAAAAATAACATCCCAAAATTGCAAAAATACAAAATATAATAAGCATTAAAAGAAAAACATTTGCTAAGGCTGAGATAGACCAAGTTAAAGTTTGAATTAATTTTTCTAAGCCTTTTAATGCTTTTACTAAACGTAAAACACGAGTAACTCTTAATACTCTTAATACACGAATTATTTGAAATGATTTTAAAAAAGCAGCATCAATTCCTTCAATATTTTGAACAATTAAATCAACAATAGAAGCAACAACAACGAAAAAATCAAATTTATTCCATGCTGAATGAAAATATCCTGAAGGTCCATAAGCTAAAAGTTTTAAAATACATTCACCAATAAAAACTCCTGTAAAAATATAATTTACTATAGTTAAAGCATTATTATATACATCTGAAGCATTTTCAAAATTCATAGCCATTGAAATCATATTTAAAAAAATACAACCCATAATAAAGTTATCTAATATATTACTGTCAGCAATTTCTCTTAAATAGTATCTAAAAGTGCCTTTATTAGGTCTTATCCATATTTCATAATCACTTTGTGAATCAATAATTTGTGTCAAAAAATCATAATATTTTGGGGCTTTTTTATCATCTTCTGCTAGTTTTTGTTCTCTTGAAAAAGCTTCATTAAAATATCTAAACATTATGCCTGTAAATAAATTTAAAAAAAAATAAGCAACAACTAAATTATAAATAATAAAAAAAGCTCCATATACATCTCCATAAATACGATATGAATTCATTATATCAGGCCAACCTTCTTGTGTAGATAAAACATAAGAAACAATAATAGATTGCACTATATTTGAAAATTTAAATGCTGGACCTGTATCCATTATTCCATTATATTTATTAGCACAAAAAGTTGAAATTGAAGGCATATCATTACTTATTTCGTAATCTGCTAAATTATTATTAAAAGAACTTATTGCTAATTTAAATGCACCATTTTTTTTCATAACATAACAATTATGTAAACTTTCATAAAAAAGTGAAATACCAACAATACTAAACATATAATAAACTACTATAACTATAGAAAGGGCATTTAATATAGGTATTATTGAATCAAATAAAGATGTAATAATCAATTTTAATTGTATATTATGTGATATAAATCTTAAAGGTCTTAAAGTTCTTAATAATCTTAGAACTTTTAAAAATTGTAAAGATGAATTACTTTGATTGCCACTTGCATATTTTTCTATTAAATTTTCAAAATCAAAAATTGAACAAATAACAATTATAATATCTATTTTATTCCAATTATCTCTTAAATAAGAACCTTCATCTAAAACAAATCCTAATGCACAAATTTTAATAACAGCCTCTAATAAAAAAACTGAATTAAAAAAAGCATCAACTACATCAAAAATTAAAACAAAATTATATCCAGAAATAAAAGTATCTAAAATTAATCTTGCAGTTGATAATAAAATCATCATTAATATGAATCTATCAAACCATTTATTATTCATTAATCTATGGCAAAATATTCTGAATTTATTTGTTTGAGATAAAATATAAAAAGCATTTTCACATTCATTTTTTCGAAATAATTTATTTATTATTGCCCATTCTCTCAACTGTTTGTCAATAAAGTTATGTTCTTTTAGTTCGTCTATTGTGTCTTCATTATCATCATCATCGTCATAAATTCTTGAACCTGATTCTACACTAATTTTAGACATATTATTTATTCTAGACATATTTTTAGAAGAATTTGAAATTTGACTTTTAGTCAAATTTTTTGATTGACTCATATTATTATTAATTTCTTCTTCTTTCTCATCTTCTTTTTCATTTATTGTCTCATTAAATATATCTTGGGTTTTATTGGCTCTACGCATTAATTTTTTTATTTTTTTATGTTCAATTTCTGCTTTTTTAATAGCATATAAATAATCTGGCAATTGATACATATTTTCTACTATTTCATCTTCTGTAAAATCATCTTTATCAGTTTCATCACTTCCAAAAGATTGCAATAAAACTGATGTAAATAAATTAAAAATAATATAATTTCCTAAAAAAATCCATGCCATAAAATAAAAAAAACATAAATTATTCATAGGCCATATCTCATATAAAAGTCCATCCCAATTTTCTAAAGTTAATATTTGATATGTAGTAAAAAATCCTTCACCAAATTGCTGATAATGAATATTTCCATTAAGCAAAGACATTCCAAGTAATTCAAATATTAAAATAAACATAACTAAAATAACTACAATATAAGAAACACTTAATAATGCTTTTTTCATAGAAACAATAATCAATCTCATTGATTTTAATCTTCTTAAAATTTTAGTTAATCTTATTACTCTAAAAATTCTGAATACTCTCAAAAAAGATAATTGAGAAGATACTGATTTTTTAGAGCCTACTTGTTCATCATCTGAATTAGAAGGTGTTGCCATATCTAAAACTGCAAATGCAATAATTACAGAATCTAAGTAAGTAAATGGATCTGAATAATATACTAATGGGCTTAAACCAATAAATTTAACTATATATTCCAAAAAAAATATTGCATTAAAAACATAATTTGCAATATTTAATTGATTAACAACTTCTGCTCTAAATAAATTTCCATCCAATGCCATAAAAACAGAATTTATTAAAACAACTGCTAAAATTATATAATCAAAATATTCATTAATTGCTAAAAGATAAAATGCATATCTTACAATTTGCATTCTTTGAAGTGCTGGGTTTTCATTCCAAATAATCATATCAAAATCTTCTAAAGATTTTATCATTCCATTCCATCTTTCCCTATTATTATCTTCATCTTTATTTGATAATACATCAGGCCCACTCCATTGCACATATCTTCTTGAATTAGTTTTTAAATCATAAATTTTTATACTTGTTATTTCATCTTTTACAATGAGTTTATTTTGTTTTTCATTATTTATAGTTTCTAATTCTTTTAATTTTTCTTCTTTTTTTTTATCTTCTATAAATTTAGAATATAAATTTTCTTCATCACAAAAATAATTAGCAAGTGTATTATAATTAAATTCATCTATTTTTTTATATACTTTTTCATGTAAACTTTTTATATATTTTATTTCTTCTTGAGTTTTATGATAATTAGTAAAAGCTGAACTCATTAATAATGTTGATTTATTTTTTATACTAGTAGAAAAAGTTTTTCCACTTCTTGTATTTGTACTTATTACTTGAGATTTATTTGCATTTATAATATTCATAGAATTTGGCTTCGTTCCTAAAGTACCTATTTTTATTTCTTTTTCTTTTCCATCAACATATTTTCCAAAATTTCTTAGTCTCTTAGGCATTGTTTCTAAAACTGAACTTGGTAAATATTTTAATTTATGGGTCAAAAATGCGCATTCATTGTCACTATATTCAAAATCTTTATGTTGTAAATATTTATATTTCTTTAAATTCAATTTTTTATCATTAAAAACAAAAAAGGCTTCTTTACTTTCAGGTAAAGGTTTTTTATAAATGAATTTTTCTTTTTTTCCTAATATTTCATTAGCCCAATGATCCACTTTAAATGTATCTTTAACCTTTAAATCTTTATCTGAAATATTATACAAATAATTCATATAATATTTTTTTCCCCTTAAATTATCTGGTATAGCTTCTTGTTGTATTGTTAAAGGATCTGTATAAGGTTTATTTTCTTCTTTCACTAAAAAAGTATTAGAATTTTCTTTTGGATATTTATCTATATTTTTTTCAATACTTTTTGCTTTAAAAATATAAAAATCATTTTTTTTTTTTAATCCAATATTTTGATTATCTTCAATAATATCATTATTTATAGTAGCTATATTATTAATAGTTTTTTTATTAGTTAAATCTACCTTTAAAGTTTTTGCAGGATTAATATCTTCCATTGTCATTTGTTGTGTTAATTTTGTTGTCCTTGAATCAATGTTTTTTAAAGTTTTTGCATCTTTTATTTTTATTTTTTCTTCTTCATTAAACATTTCATTATTACTTTCAAAATTATTATTTATAGAATTATTGTTATCGTTGATAATTATCTTTTCTTCTAATTCTTCTTGATCCCTTAAATATACTTCATAATCTTTTTCACTAGCTATATGACTTTTATCAAGCCCTCCTGGTTTCCTTCCTCTTGGCTCTATATTATCTGAATATAAATTTTTATTCAATACATTATTCATTTTTCTAAAATATTTAGATTGCTCTTTGCTTGTTAAATCTAAGTTTGTATTGACTGAAGCTCTATCAAATATAGATCTTCTAATTAATTGAATATATTTATTTCCTTTTAAATTCTTTGAAAAATTTTCCGATGTCATTGATTGTATTAAAAAATTCGTATTTTCTTTTAATTCTTGAGGAATTAAATTAATATCATTAATTGATACATTTTGATCTATACTAATATGTGAGTCTTTACTTAACAGGCTTTTATCTAAATTATTTCCTTGATTATCTATTTTTTCTTCATTTATATTAATTAAACTAATCATATTATTTGATTCTGAATCATTAAAATTATCATCCATTTTTTCATATACTTCACTATTAATATTATTGTTATTATCATCATTTTCTAAATTAAGATTATTTCTACTTGTATTTAATATATAATTTTCTAAATTTTCTGGTTCTTGTGTATATTGTAAAAAATTCAAAAATGAATGTCTTTTTTTAATATTATTTAACTTTACACCTTTTTTATTTTGTTTTTTTAAAAAATTATTCAAATTAAATTTATCTCTCAATTTTTTATTTTTTTTTTCCAATTCAATATCATCTTTTAATTTAATTATTGAATTAAAAATAGATTTTGGCCTTTGAAAACTAACTTTTTCTTCAAACTCATCATTATCATGATTAATTATTTTATCCTTTGTTAAAATAATGTCATTATAATCATTTTCAGAAATTCTACTATCTATTAAATTTGAATTCTTAATTTCTTTAAAATTTATTTCTTTTTTAGAATTTGATGGTATCAATTGCGAATAGCTTTGGTTTATATTAGATAAGGATAATTCAGTCATAAAAGATAAATCATCAACAATGATTTCTTGATTTATTTCTTTAAATTTTTCTTCTTTTTGTTTTTCTATCATTGCTTTAGACATTTTACTTCTAAATCTATTTAATTTAAATTCTTTATTTTCTTTCTTTTTTCTCTCTTCTTTTTCTTTAATTTGCTTTTCTTTTAATTTTCTTAACTCTTTTTCATATGGTAAATCTTCTTCCATTATTATTTGATTCATCATCATTTTCTTTTTTTCTTTTTTTTCAATTTTTTTTCTTAAAAGATTTCTTTCTTGGTCTTCCTTATTATCATTTTCATTTCTTAATTTTTTCAAATTTGTTTTTCTTTCTTTCATATATTTTATAGTATTATCAATTGAATCCTTTATCAATTCTTTATTTATTTTATTAATTAATTTTATAATATTATCAGAAAGAGATTCATTGCTTTTACATTTTAAAGCATTATACCCACCTGTATTATTTTTTTTAATATTAGAATTTATACTTTTTATTGATTTTACTGTTTTCAATGCTTTTCCTTTACTTTGTGTTGTATTTATTTTATCAATATTTTCATTATCTTTTTGTTCTTCCTTTTTTTTATCTTTTATAGAATTTTTCATTTCTTTTCTTTTTTCATCTATTAAAGCATCTATTTCTTTTTGTTGTCTTTTAATATCTTTTCCTAAAAACTTTTCTTCAGCCTCTATTCTTAAATCTTGTAAATATAATTCTTCAGGATTATTATTACTCATAATATACATATCTTTTACTGTCGAATATAATACAGGAATATTTCTTCTATTTTTATTAATACTGAATGCTTCATCTTTTACTTTATAATATAAATCAACTAATGCTTGATCACTCTTACGATTGTTATTTTCTTTCTTTTTTTTATTTCTTTCCTTTTTATCTTTTTTTTCCTTTTCTTTTAAATCAAATTTTGACATTATTAATTTATAAAAACTTTTTTTTTCAGATAATAATTTTCTTTCTGTTTCAATATGTTCAAATTCAGAATTTGTTACTGCTAAAAATAAATTTATTAAATAAAATGCACCTAAAAATACAAATACATGAAAATAAAAGAATACAATAATATTATTGATATGTATTTTATCTTTAAAAGTTTTACTAACATATGTAAAAACATTAGTCCAACCTTCTAAAGTAACCATAACAAAAATAGTAACAAATCCTACTAATGTGTTATCAAAGTTTATTGCCCCTGAATCAGGATTACGATAACCTTTAACACAAATAAATCTCAATCCATAAGCATTTAATTCTTCACAATCAGTATCAAATGAACACATTTGTCTATCTTTATAAATAGAATATACAAAACCATAATTAACATTCATGCATCTTCTATAAAAATTACCTTGCCACATTTGTCTTCCAGCAATAGCAAATATTAAAAAGAAAAATATTAATACTATTGTAGTTTCACCTAAATGTGCAATAGATGCCAGTAATGCAGTTACTAGTTTTTTTAAACCTTTAAATCTTTTAACTGTTTTTAATGGACGTAAAATTCTAAATGCTCTTAAACCTGCTAAACCATTAATTTTTGTCCCATTCATTACTTTTTCTATAACAAATGATATCCATCCAACTAAAACTACAAAAAAATCCAAAATATTCCAATAGTCTTTAATATAGGCATCTTCTGCATTTATAAATTTAAACGAAATAATTTTTAATATTGCTTCTAATGTATAAAAATATAAAAAATATTGATCAAATTTATTACCAATATTATTTGAATCAGTTGGATCTGATATTAATATCAATATTGTATTAAGAATAATTATGAATAAAGATAAATTATCAAAAATCCAATTATCTACAAAAAATCTACACCAATATCTTGCAAGAACAAATACTTTATTTATTTTTTTTCTTTCTTCCAAACAACAACAATAATCAAAAAATCTTCTAGCTACTTCTTCTTTTCTTAATATTTTAAAATCAATAACTTCTTTTGCTCCAATTTCTTTTTCACTCTCTAAGGCAAATCTTGGAAAATCCCCTTCCTTGTTCCCATTAAAATAACATCCTAATAATCTTCCTTTATATAATAAACCTTCAGTATTATTCATTATTAAATCTAATTTAGGCTTTTCAATGGTTTTTGCTTTTATATATTCTTTTTCTAATGATTCCAATTCTATATCTATTTCTTGGGTATCTAAACCTTTTGATACTTGTACATCTTTTTCTTTTTTTTTAGCAATTAATCTTCTTTTAACATCTAACTTATTCATTTCATGATTAATTTCCTTAGCTTCTTTATCTTGAATATTAATTACATCATATTTAAATACATCATTTTTAAAAAATTGTTCTTTATAAAATAAATCATATTCAACTAATTGGCTTTTATCCACTTTACATTCTTTTTTTTCAATTCCATTTATTTTAATAAAAGTATCTTCATTTTGAGAATCCCCATTTTCATCTTCAAATTCAGAAGAATTTTCTTCTGGGACTTCTTCAACTTCTTTCACTTTTTCAATTTCTTGATGATGATGGTCATGATGATGATATTCAATATTTTTTAAATTTTTAGATAGACCTTTTTCAGATTGATGAATTTTGCCCACATCTTTTTTGCTAAGTCTATCAATTCCATTTTGTTTTGATTTATGAACAAAAGATTCATATTTTTTTATTTTTCTTTTCTTTGGTAGACTCTTCAAAATATTAATTACTTTTATTTTAATAAGTTTAATATGATGAGTATATAAATCAATCATAATATCTAGACCATTTTCTATAGATAAAGCAATATCTAAACTTTTGGAAATATTTGAATCAGTTATAGATACATCCAAACCTTCATTTATTTTTTTAAATTTTAATTTTTGCTTATCTAACTGTTCATCAATTATTTTCATTTCTTCAAATCTCCTTTTTGTTTGGAGATTAACTTGATTCAAATAATTTTCTTCTTTTTTTTTCAGAATTTCAAGCTTTTCTTTTTTAGAAAATATTTTTTTACTTTTTTCATTTAAAATTGCCATTTTATTTTTATTATTATTTTCATTTCCAATAATATTATTATTAATTTTATTCTCTTCTATTTTATTAATATTAGGAACATTTATTTTTTTTATATTTTCTTTAGATTGTGTATTATCAGTATTTATTTTTGATTCTTCTTTTTCTATTTCATTTATATTTTCTTTTTTATCTTCTTTTTCTTGATTCTCTTTTAATATTTTATCTTTCATTTCTTTTTCTTTTTTTAATTTTATTATTTTTTCCTTCATATCTTTTTCTTGTTTTTCTTTTTTTTCTTTTTCTTCTTTTTCTTTTAAAAGTTTTTCTTTTTTCTCTTTTTCTTCTTTTTCTTTTAAAAGTTTTTCTCTTTTTTCTTTTTCTTCTTTTTCTTTTTTCTTTTTTATTTTATTTTCTTGAGAAAATTTCAAAAATTTTTTAAAATTATTTTTTTTAATATTTTTTGTTCTTATATTATAAAATTTTTTAAATTTATCAAATCCATATTTAATACAATAATTATATTTTATTTTTTTTGTTAATCTTCTATAATATATATTTCTCATTAATTTAGGAATTATTAATTTTAATTTTTCTAAACCTTTTTTTATTTTCATTAATTTTTCTTCTTTTTTTTGTTGTTGTTTTTTGTTTTTTTGTTCTTGAAATTTATTAGCAACTAATTTCATTTTTTGATATCTACTCATTTCTTTATTATGAATATATTCTTGTAAATTACCTCCTTTTTTCTTTATTTGTATCATTTTATTCATTTTTGATTCAATATCTTCTTCATTTGAAGACTGAGATATGAAATCTATATCTTCAATTCTATATTTTTCATATTTTGTATCTAAGTCATCATATTTTTCATCTTCTTGGGATTTTGTTTTTTTTTGTATTTTATATATATCTTTTTTGGTATTTGTTTCTAGTAAATCCATTTTTTCTTCAGTTTCGTTTTTGGCATTATTTCTCATTTATATTTTTATTAATAATTAATTTAATTTATTAATTTATTTATTAATTCCTGAATATATATTATTCATATTTTTAAAATGGGGATTGGGGATTGGGGATTGGGGATTGGGGATTGGGGATTGGGGATTGGGGGTTGGGGCCAATCC
>Ga0247609_10007660_pt1 | contig 10270 bp, 8 predicted proteins | sample 172DNAGHGlowgp2_FD_193487 | JGI IMG/M metagenome (GOLD analysis project Ga0247609, IMG submission 193487) | Sheep rumen microbial communities from Palmerston North, Manawatu-Wanganui, New Zealand - 1728 DNA GHGlow gp2 | ecosystem: Host-associated > Mammals > Digestive system > Stomach > Rumen ...
TAACCCCCACTCTCCCTACAGTGCCTCGAAGGCCAGCAGTGACCATTTCGTGAGGGCTTATCACGACACCTACGGCATGCCGACGATTGTGACGAACTGCTCGAACAACTATGGCCCTTATCAGTTCCCGGAGAAGCTGATTCCATTGTTCATCAACAATATCCGTCACCGCAAACCCCTACCCGTCTATGGCAAGGGTGAGAATGTGCGCGACTGGCTCTATGTGGTGGATCATGCACGTGCCATCGACACCATTTTCCACAATGGCAAAGTGGCTGAAACCTATAACATCGGTGGTTTCAACGAGTGGAAGAACATCGACATCATCAAGGTGGTCATCAAGACGGTGGACCGCCTGCTGGGCCGCCCCGAAGGTGCCGACCTCGACCTCATCACCTACGTGACCGACCGTCTGGGACATGATGCACGCTATGCCATCGACTCTCGCAAGTTGCAGAAGGAATTGGGCTGGGAACCCAGCCTGCAATTTGAGGAGGGCATTGAAAAGACCGTGAAGTGGTACTTGGAGAACGAGGCTTGGATGGACAACATCACCAGCGGCGACTACGAGAAGTACTACGAGGAAATGTACAAGAACAGATAAAGTCCCCTCTAGCTCCCCCAAGGGGGAGGAGAGTTTAGGGTTCAGAGTTTAGAGCCCCTATCGTTAAGTTAAGGTTAAGGTTATCGTTAAGGTTAAAAATGACAACTGAAGAGAGAGTCCAAAAAGGCGTTGCCTACTTCAAGCAGGGATATAACTGTGCACAATCCGTGGTGCTGGCATTTGCCGACCGCTATGGGCTGGAGGAGGCATTTGCAGCTCACATTTCAGGCTCTTTCGGTGGGGGCATCGGCAGGATGCGAGAGACTTGCGGTACGGCTTGCGGCATGTTTATGTTGGCAGGACTGGAGGTGAAGGGTGACTATCCCAATCAGGAGTTGAAGAAGAAGAACTATGAGGTGGTGCAGCGGTTGGCTGCTGACTTTAAGGCTGAGACCGGAAGCCTCATCTGCAAGGAACTGCTGGGACTGAACAAGCAACGGGCTGACGGCACTATCCCCGAAATTAAAATTGTGGCGACGCCTGAACCTCGCACGGATGAATACTACAAGAAACGCCCGTGCATCCGCATGGTGGAGACAGCGATTCGCATCTATTGCAAATATCTGAACGAAATAAAAGAAGGCTGACACATTGGTGCCAGCCTTCTTTATTATGTTTATAACGAATTACTTCACTTCCCAAATATCATTGGTTTCGAGAAGTTCGGCGAAGTTGTGATACTTCTTCTGTGCTTTCACCTCTTCAATCTGAGCGGTGACGCAGTCGTCGTAGGTGGGAGCCTCCACATCGCGGATGACACCGAGTGCCACAGGGAAGCCGTCACCATTACCCATGAGTGCCAACTTAAGCTGGAGGGTGTTGTCCTCGCAATGAGCATCGTGTACCAGAATGTCCTTCTCCGTGATGCCGTTCTCGCCAATCTTCACCACCTTCAGGCCGAAGCCTTCCTGCATGAGGCCGTATTCGCGGTTCTCGCCGAAGATGAGGGGCTTGCCGTGCTCCACGTAGATGGCATTCTTGGCACGTCCTTCCTTGCTATAGACCGCATCGTGAGTGCCGTTGTTGAAGATGACGCAGTTCTGCAGAATCTCGCACACGGCAGCGCCCTTGTGGTTGTAAGCTGCCTTCAGAATCTCCACAGTGCCAGGAGCATCAGTGGCTACGGCACGTGCAAAGAAATGTCCGCGGGCACCAAAGCAGAGTTCAGCAGGACGGAATGGGTCTTCCACCGTTCCGTAAGGACTGGACTTCGACACAAATCCACGTGGAGAAGTAGGTGAGTACTGACCCTTTGTCAAACCGTAGATACGGTTGTTCAACAGAATCATGTTAAGGTTGATGTTACGACGATTCGCATGGATGAAATGATTACCACCGATTGCGAGTCCGTCACCATCACCGCTGACCTGCCATACGGTCAGGTCAGGGTTGGCAACCTTCGCACCTGTTGCGATAGCTGCTGCACGTCCATGAATGGTGTTCATACCATACGTTGCCATGTAATGAGGCAGACGTGAAGAACAACCGATACCTGAAATCACGGCTGTATTCCAAGGCTCCACACCAATCTCTGCCATTGCTTTATGCAACGAGGCAAGGAAGAAGTGGTCACCACATCCAGGACACCAACGTGGCTGTCCCTTCTTAAAATCTTGAGCTGTATATGCCATAGTGTATGTCCTTTCTTTTACTTGTTAATAATCTCATTGAAAGCCTCTACAAGTTCTGCCACCACGAAGGGTTGTCCCTTTACTTGGTTGAACTGAGCTGGAACGAAGTTGTCCACTTTCATGCGCAGCCAACCTGCCAGTTGTCCCATGTTTTGTTCGGCAACCACCACCTTCTTGTACTTCTTCAGCACCTCTGCCGTGTTCTTTGGCAGTGGGTTGATGTACTTAAAGTGAGCCAGAGCCACCTTCTTGCCTTGGGCACGGAGTTCGTCCATCGCAGCGTGGAGGTGTCCGTAAGTGCCACCAAAACCTACGATGAGGAGGTCGGCATCGTCTTTGTCACCCAACACTTCAAGGTCAGGAACTTGAATCTTATTGATTTTCTCCTGACGCAGATGAGTCATGAGGTCGTGGTTCTCAGGATCGGTGGAGATGGCACCCGTCTTGTTGTCCTTCTCCAAACCACCGAGGATGTGCTGGAAGCCTTCGCGACCAGGCACTGCCCAGTAGCGCACACCTGTCTCTGGATTGCGAAGATAAGGCGCCCAAGAGCCCTTCAGTTCCTCAGGAACGTAAGGAGGATTGATGGCTGGATAGTCAGCGAGGTTTGGCAGTTTGAAGGCTGCAGAACCATTTGCCACATAAGCATCAGTCATGAGGATGACCGGAGTCATGTGTTCCAATGCCATCTTGGCTGCTGCATAAGCTGCATCGAAGCAGTCTGTGGGTGAAGTGGCTGCAATGACAGGCATTGGGCTTTCGCCGTTACGTCCGAAGAGAGCCTGCAGAAGGTCTGTCTGTTCTGACTTCGTTGGAAGACCCGTGGCAGGACCACCACGCTGCACATCGAGTACCACAAGTGGCAACTCCATGATGACCGCAAGGTTCATTGCCTCACTCTTCAGGCAAATACCAGGACCAGAAGTGGATGTCACACCCAAAGCACCAGCGAAGGAAGCACCCACTGCTGAAGCACAACCTGCAATCTCGTCCTCACACTGAACGGTGGTGACGCCTAATGACTTGTGCTTAGAAAGCTCATGCAACACATCCGTTGCAGGGGTGATAGGATAAGAACCAAGATAGAGTTTCAGGCCAGCCTTTTCAGCAGCAGCGATAAAGCCGTAAGCCGTTGCCTTGTTACCTGTGATGTCCATATAGCGTCCAGGCACCTTGTTCTTTGTTTCAATGCGATAAACATTGGCAACGCTGGAATGTGTATTGTGTCCGTAGTCATAACCTGCCTGAATGACCTTGATGTTGGCTTCTGCCACACCAGGTTTCTTGGCAAACTTATCCTTGAGGAAGTTGAATGCGATGTTCAAGTCGCGATCGAAGAGCCAGCAAACTAATCCCAAAGCAAACATATTACGGCATTTCAGCATTGCCTTCACGTCCATGCCTGAATCGGCAAGACAGTCCTTCACCATCTGTGTGATAGGACAAGCAATCACACGATCAGGGTCAATACCCATCTCGCCGAGGTAGTCCTCTGTGGCGAAAGCCGCCTTTTTCAAATCGGCTGCACCAAAAGAATCTGTGTCAATAATGATGGCAGCGTCTGGCTTTGTATATTTATATTGTGTCTTGAGTGCTGCAGCGTTCATTGCCACCAGCACATCACACTTGTCACCAGGCGTATAAACCATATCAGCACCAATGTGAACCTGAAAACCACTCACACCGGTCAGCGAGCCTTGCGGGGCGCGGATGTCAGCTGGATAGTCTGGAAACGTACTGATACTGTTACCCACAGTGGCTGACACTGTGGAGAAGATGTTTCCGGCCAACTGCATACCGTCGCCAGAATCACCTGAGAAACGAACCGCCACTTCGGCGAGTTCCTTCACTTCCAATTTTTCTGCCATAAGCCTATTATGTTTATGTTGTTTCTTTTTTAATACCTAACTAAACCTAATTTTCGTGCTTTTGATAGCATCCTTGACGATTCGCTATCACTTTGCGACTGCAAAGTTACGTTTTCTTTTCATTTTGACCAAATTTCTTATTTATTATTGTGTGGAAAGAAAAGAAAATGCTACCTTTGCACACACAACTAACTCACTGAAAACCTATATTCAATGAAAAAATTGATTACATGGGCGATGGCTGCCGTGACTGCCATCAGTATGACAGCCCAAGATAAAAATGGTGGCTATCCCATCACGCAAGTACCCTTCACTAAAGTAAAAGTGGCTCCCAATACATTCTGGGGACAGCGACTCCAAGCCAGTCAGGATGTGACTATTCCTCTTGCTTTCTCAAAGAGCGAGGAGACAGGGCGTTACACCAACTTCAGCAATGCTGCGGAACACCTCAAAGATCCTTCGAAAGTCTTTGCCATCAAGGAGGGCACCTTCTCCTTCGACGACACTGACCCATACAAGACCATCGAGGGTGCCAGCTACCTCTTGCAGACCTATCCCAACGCCAAGTTCAAGGGGGGGCGTCTGGACAAATATGTGGACAGCGTGATTGCTGTCATTGCTTCTGGTCAGGAACCTGATGGTTATCTCTATACTTCACGTACACAGAACCCTCAGCACCCTCACAACTGGGCTGGCACCAAGCGCTGGGAACGGGTGGAAGACCTCTCCCATGAGTTCTACAATCTCGGTCACCTCTGCGAAGCTGCTGTGGCTCATTATTATGCTACAGGCAAGAAGAATTTCCTCAACATTGCCATCAAATATGCCGATTGTGTATGCCGCGAAGTGGGTGATAAGCCCGGTCAAGCCAGTGTGGTGCCTGGGCACCAGATTGCTGAGATGGGCTTGGCAAAGCTTTACATTGCCACTGGCGACAGAAAATACCTCGATCAAGCCAAGTTCTTCCTCGACAAGCGTGGTAAGCGTGATACGGCATGGAAGATGACTCGTGATGGACTCTTCGATGCTGACGGCTACTACCATCGTTTGGACGAATACAGCCAAAGCCACAAACCTGTCTTGGAGCAGGATGAGGCTGTAGGTCATGCTGTACGTGCAGGATATATGTATGCAGGTATGGCAGATGTGGCTGCCCTCACTGGTGAACAGCGTTACATTGATGCCATCGACCGCATTTGGGAAAACATCGTGGGAAAGAAGTTCTACATCACGGGTGGTGTGGGTGCCACTTCTTCAGGCGAGGCATTCGGAAAGAACTACGAACTGCCCAACATGAGTGCTTATTGCGAGACCTGTGCTGCCATTGCTCAGGTATATCTCAACTACCGACTTTTCCTCCTGCATGGCGACAGTAAATACTATGATGCTCTTGAGCGTTCGCTCTACAACGGTGTCATTTCGGGCATCAGCATCGATGGGGGTAAGTTCTTCTACCCCAATCCTCTACAGAGCATGGGACAGCACCAGCGTCAGGAGTGGTTTGGTTGTGCCTGCTGTCCTTCCAACGCAGCCCGTTTCATTCCTTCGTTGCCTCAATACATCTATGCAGTTAAGGATAACGCCCTTTACATCAACCTTTTCAATTCCAACACCGTCAATGTGAAGGTGGGCAAGACTCCTGTCACACTGACTCAGCAAACCAACTATCCTTGGAATGGTGATATAACCCTCACCATCGACAATGGTGCTGGTCATTATGCACTTAACATCCGCATCCCTGGATGGGTGAAGGGTGAGGTTGTGCCCAGCAATCTCTACACCTATGCTGATGGCAAACGTCTTGGCTACACCATCAAGGTGAACGGAAAAGATGTTACCAACGGTAACTCTCAACTCTCAACTCTCAACTCTCAACTAAATAACGGCTACTTCGTCATTGATCGCCAATGGAAGAAAGGCGATAAGGTGGAAATTCATTTCGACATGGAACCCCGTGTGGTGCGTGCCAATGGACAAGTGGCAGCTGATAAGGGACGTGTGGCAATTGAGCGCGGCCCTATCGTCTATTGTGCAGAACACCCCGACAATTCTTGCGATGTGCTTTCCGTCCTCATCAATCAGGAACCCACCTTCCAATTGGGCAACAAGACCATCATGAACACCAATGTGCAGACACTCACCACCGATGCCCAAACCCTCACATTCAATTCTCAGGGAAAACTCCAAGCCCAAGATGAACGGCTGGTGCTCATCCCTTACTATGCATGGGCACATCGTGGTCCTGGTAAGATGACGGTATGGATTCCTCAAGACCTCAATGCCACCACACCTGCCCAACCGGCTTCCATTGCTTCTGAAAGCAAGGTGACAGGCAGCAAGCGCAACCTTCCTGCTCTCTCTTCCATCAACGACAGACTGATGCCTTCCGATGGCGATGACCGTTCCGTTCCGTACACCCATTGGTGGCCGGGCAAGAACTCCACCGAATGGTTGCAGTACGACTTCAAACAGGCAGAAACTGTTAGTTCCTCTACGGTCTATTGGTTCGACGATGGTCCTTGGGGTGGTTGTCGAGTGCCCGACAGTTGGAAACTTTATTATAAGGATGCCTCAGGCAATTGGACGGAAGTGCAGCACCCCACAGGCTATGGCACTGTCAAAGGTGCTGCCAACATCGTCAATTTCGATCCTGTCAAGACCACAGCTATGAAACTCGAAATTGTACAGGGTGAATATAGTGCCGGTGTGTTTGAGTGGAGTGTGAAGTAGCCACATTACCAGATTGGGACAATACCCTTTTCTTTCCCTGTGGCACGAAGCACGCGTAATTTTCCTCCTACAGTGCTGATGGACCAGATGATATATCCGTATTCCTTGGGATGTCCCAGAACGAAATCCATCTGTTCTTCTCTACGTCTTTGGCTGTCGTGTATTTCGATGAGTGGTTTATGGTGCTCAAAATAACACCATCCTCCATCATAAAGATGCTGAGAGATAGTTTCCTTGAATTGCTGGACAAGTAAAGTGTCCACCGATTTATACTCATAGATGATGCCTTCTGTGTTTTTGAGCAAATCTGGCTTCCATAGAAATAGTTTCATTTCATAATTATTCGGGTCATCGTTAATCACTTTGTGACTTTTACGCTTTCCCTGCTTCACGATTCGGCTTAGTGCCTTGTCTATCTTACGGATTGTTTCAGGGCTACCCTTCTTGATGATGGTGTCCTGTTGAGCGAAAGACATGTCGCACGTGATGATATGCCCCTCCATATCTGGAAATCTTGAGAGCTGTAGTCCTTCATGTGTCCAACATTTACCACTGACAGGACATCCCATCATCTCATATCCTTCTTCCGATTGGATGTTGCAGTGGGAATCAATTTGTACAACACACTCCTCTTCCTCCCCCTTATGGATTTCATTGTGGTAAGACTTTTCACTGTGTTCCATCTTGTCGTAGTAGAGCGTCTTCAGTTCCTGAATCTTCTCGTCAGAAAGATGTTGAGGGAAGGAAAACTTCATCTTCCAATGTGGGATTTGGGCAATGCATCCATAGTCAATCATCAGTTCGTAGGAACCAGCTTGGGATTCTTCCATGATGGATTTCAGTTCTTCTGCCCGCTCCAGAAGACTGTATTGTGCGTGTACCGTCAAGGTTGCACACAGGATGACAAAGAGAAGAATATACTTTTTCATACGAAAGGGGTTAGTTGGGGGATTTCGACTTGTCTGTTGAATGAGATTGAATCACATCATCGTGAAACCAGAGGTCAGCAATGTTGATGCCCTCATCACCCTCTGCACGAAGAATGGAAAGTTTCCGCCTATCCAAACATATCGCCCAGGTGATGTATCCTGGCTTGTGGGGGCGCAGGACGCTGAACACAATATGACCACGCTGATTGAAATTGGCAAGTATCTGCAAGTCGAATCTCTCTTGGTAATCAAGATGTGTGTAGGCTGTGGCAAGCAGCTGTTGGTAGAGGTCTTCTATGATTTTTTGATCCTCAATTTGATAGATGACTGCTTTTGTGTCTGTCTTCACAAACGGATTGGGAACAACCCATGTGAAGCCATCTTTTTCGGGTCGGGGTTCGAACACCACATGATGGGTTTTGTACGGGTGTTCTTTCAGGACTGTTGTCAATGTTTTATCCATCCGCAGAGAACTCTCCTTCACGTGCTCAAACGATGCTTTGTCTTGAAAACAACCGAATGATAAAATGGTGCTCCTTCCCCACTCATCATGTAGATCTATATCCTCGATTTCAGCCATAGTAGTACAACAACCTTCCATATTCATGCCCATCACCTTATAATTGTCTTCTTGGGCAATCATCATGGTGTCGGAAACAAACATTCTAAGAGAATCTTTACCATCCTGATGAATCTCGCCATGAAGGGATCTCTTGCTTTTCGTCATTCCTTCCATGAAAATGCTTTTGATACTCTGTATCTTTTCTTTGGGAACATCATGATAAAACATGTGTGAAATCATACATCCTTTACCATCGCCATTGACACCATAACCTATCAACAATTCAGAATAGCCATGCTTATTTCCTATTAGATTGAGCGTGTCCTTATAATCGAAAAAATTAAATTGTGCAGCCATCGATAGGGCGCTCAGCCACCCGATGATGCATACCAAAATCTTCTTCATACGCGTTCTTCTTATTTGTGATGGGTTAATAATCTTTATAGTAGGTCATCATTTCGTTGTATTCTCTGTCCACTGCCTCTATATGCGCCTGCATCTGTGCCTCCATCTGCTGGATGTAAACCTCCCAATTCCTGATGAAATAGGGATGGCTAATGCTGTCTTCTTCATTCTCTGCCAGCATGACGTCTGTCATCGAGGGTTCATCTGTTGTTTCTATCATAGAATCTTTGGGCATAGTCGTTTGCACCACAGGCAATTGAGGCACCTCGTATTGAAGCCGTTCGATTTCCTGTATGATGTTGTCTGAGTCTTTTGTCACCTCTTCCGTTTCTTTCTCAGGGATGGAGTCGTTCTTTATCTCAGGCTTTCTCACCACTACCTGCTGGGGCATCTTATCATCCTGTTGGAAAATATGGACAACGACACCTACAAGAAGAGCTATAGCAGCCGCAATACCCACAGCAAGCCATCTGCGTTTGCGTCTCAAGACGACTCTCCGCTGGGCTTCTTTTTGTTCGATGCGTTGCATCAAACGGTCAGCGAAGTCCTTTGGGAACTCCATCTTTTGGACTTCCTCTGCTTGTTGGCGCATGATGATGCGCAATGCTTCGTCGTGATAGGTTTCAGTATCTTTCATTTCTTTCTAAGTGGATGACGGTTTGATGGATTTTCTTTCTAAGCCATTGAAGACGTGAACTCAAATAAGTGTCGGTTCGTTCAACAATGTAGGCAATCTCTCGGAGAGGATGCCCGTCATAATAGTAAAGGCTAATGAGCATCTGGTCATCGGGAGCAAGTTGGCTGATAGCTTTTCTAAGTAATGTAAGTCGATCGGGGGTAGTGTCTCCCAACAAGGCAGCAGTTTCGCCATCGGATAGGGCTTCCATTTCCACATCTTCCATTTCCACAAATATTATCTGTGGCTCATGGCGAAGATGTTTCAGGGCACAATGGTAAGCGATGCGAAGCAACCAAGTCTTAAAACTTGCCTTTTCTTTGTCGAAGCGCTGAAGACCTTGGTATGCTGTCAGGAACACATCTTGTGTCACTTCTTCCACATCTTCCTGCTGTGAAAGGAAACGTCCTACAAACATCTGCACAGTGGAAGCATAACAGTCGATGAATCTCCGGAAACACGCTGTGTGCCCGTCAAGAATGCTCTTCACAAGCTGTACCTCTTCTGCAATGATGGTCTGCTGCGTGTCTGTTAGTCGCTCCATTTTATTACTCTCTACTTATATATTCCCACTTTTTTGAGAAATCTATAAAAAAGAGTGATTTTTTTTGAGAAAAACCGATAAAAAATAAGGGTGTGCCTTCATCATGGACACACCCTCTTGCGTTTATTACTATAAATACTATAGAACTACTTTCTTTCCCTTATAGACAATCTCCTGGCGCTGACCGTCTTTCACCACGACGAAGGTACGGGTGAGCGGCATTCCCTCAAAAGCACCCTTGCGCTTGTCAATGGTCAGGCGTTTGGCAGCATCGTTCCAAGTGAAGGTGATGCGGCTGCACTTGCCCTGCTCGTAGTTGTT
>Ga0247609_10007662_pt1 | contig 10264 bp, 4 predicted proteins | sample 172DNAGHGlowgp2_FD_193487 | JGI IMG/M metagenome (GOLD analysis project Ga0247609, IMG submission 193487) | Sheep rumen microbial communities from Palmerston North, Manawatu-Wanganui, New Zealand - 1728 DNA GHGlow gp2 | ecosystem: Host-associated > Mammals > Digestive system > Stomach > Rumen ...
TAGCTGGATTCATTGGAATTATTGGAGAAGACTATACTATTAAAAATGTAAGTATATATGGAGAAATGGCAGTAACTACAGTTGCTAATGCATCTATGATTACAAGAAGTACAGAATCTCCTCTTACAAATGTTATTTATAGTATAGAAAGTGAAAACGAATTACAGAAAATCAACGAAGAGAACGAACAAACTTTAACAAATATCTATGAATACAAAGAATCAAAATATTACTTAGGAGAAACAGAAGTAACTGAGCAATCAGTAATAGATGCATTTAATTTAAATCTTACAGATTATGAGTGGAAATCTGAGAATAATCAAATTATATTAGCAGTCAAAGAACCTGAAGAAGAAGAACCTCAAACAGAACCTGCAACAGGTCCAACAATGCCTGGAGGTTCTACTCCAATAGCATTACATGCAACAGGAAAAGAATCTTCAACTGGTACTGTATACATAAATGATCTTCAATCTGATTGGGATTATTATGAAGGACAAAATTACGTTGACTTTAAAGAAGAAAACACGATACCAAACTTTACAAATAAAAATTTATATACAACATCAAATTTAGCAAAAATATATATTAAATATTCTGGAGCAAGTATAGATCATACTAATAGAATAGGATATGTAAGTAATGCAGATAATTATAAAAACTTTATATATTACAAATATTATCCAATAGAAAATGGAAAAGTAAAAATACCTTTAATAGATAATCCATATGCAAAAAGACCAATGGAAAACGGGTCAGAGCTAATGTTTAATGGATGGATTACAGATTATACCGGAGCAGAAGTAAGTATTGATATGGATACTTATGATAGATATGTAACTATACCAGCTCCATCAAATCCTAGTGTTGCAACAAGTATAACTATGTATGCATCTTGGACTAAAGGAAAAATATACCAAATGACTTCATCTCAAACTTTAGGAACAGCAGAAGATGATTTTACAGAGGGAATGGTTCAAACAACATATTCCTATAGAGACTATGGAACTGATGATTTCAGTATTTACTATCTAAGAAGAACAACTAGAAATAGATATCCAGATGGAGCATATAATCAATATGGTCAACCATTAACAGGTAGATGTAATTCTATGTGGGGTTCATGTACATACTATATTCAAGCAGAATCACAATACGATGAAAATGAGACTTATTATGAATTAGATTATAATAATGGAGCATCTACAGTAACATACAATACAGTAACTGCTAATTATCTAAATACAGGAGATATTATAGCAGGATACTTTAGAGCAGTAAGAGTAAGTGGAAGTAAAGCTGGATACTATGATGAAAATGGAGAATTACAAACTTCTGGAAATGGAAATAATCAAACATATTATCAATTAATTCCATATTCAACTAATGGAACAGTAAATACTTTAGCTAATGGAGATACAAATACATATTATTTAACTACAAGAGATACTAATATAGTTGTATTAAGAGCATCTCTAAATAGATCAAGCAGCAGATATCGTAATACAAAGCCAATGACAATAACATCACTTTATGGAGGAAGCGATTATAGAAGTAGTGGAAGTATAAACTTATACAATGGATATATTTCTCCGAATGAAGATTTAAGAATAGAATATGTAACAACATCAGGTAATATAGATGCAGATGCATCTAATAATGCTGGACCTCCAAGCAGTAATACATATGAAAATATATATGGTAACTACCATAATTTTAAAATTGGAAGAGGAATCGAATTCCCATCAAGCACATCACGAGTTAACGCTGACAGTGTAATGGCAGGAAACTTATCATCAACAGGATCAAGTTCATCATTAACAAGATATAAAATGATAGTTGAAAGTGGAAAATATAATAATATTAGTGTTACTGGTGGATCTGCCGAATCAAGTACAGATCAATATGTAGATGGAGTAGCAGTTCTAGGATGTGACTTTGACAGAATTGATACAGATAATGATTATCTACATGTATATCACTCAACAGCTGGAGGCTGGGGAGGAAACTTAAGAAGTGATGCTGATAATAAAGTAGCAGTAACTCAAATAGTTAAAAGTGGATCATATGGAACTAGTAAAAATAATTATTCTTGTGGAATTTATGCAGGAGGCCGTGGTACTACAGGAAATACACACTATGCAGCAAGACAAGTAGTAGTTGAAGGTGGATATATATACAACTTAATTGGTGGAGCCTTCTCAGCAAGTTCTAGAAATACTATGAACGATTCTTACTTATTCATTAAAGGTGGAAAAGTAGATCTTATAGTAGGAGGAGCCGGAGTATCTGAAACATATGGTAACAGAATAGTTGCAGTTACTGGAGGACAAGTTAACTATGGTGTATTTGGAGGATCCAATGGTAATAGTGGTGATGGATCAAATAGTAGAAAAGGTACACTAGATGGTGATACATTTGTGTACATAGGAGGAAAAGCCTTAATCGGAGGTGGAAACTCAACAGGATTATTTGAAGTATTGCCAGGAAATGTATTCGGTGCTGGAAATGGTAACTCCTCTGTCTCAACAATAGGATCAGTTGGAAATTCTAGAGTACTTATAAACGGCGGTACAATCCAAGGAAGTGTCTTTGGAGGAGGAAACTATGGTGCTGTTGGAGCAAGTAAGACAAGTGGAGCAGTAACAACAGATGTCAGAGTTTATGCCGGAACAATTAATGGTTCAGTTTATGGTGGTGGAAACCGTAATGGATCAGGAACAAGTAATGTTACTGCAACAGTTAATGTTACTGTAAATGGTGGAACAATAGACAATTCAGTATTTGGAGGATCAAATATTAAAGGTGTCGTTTATGGAAGCACTAATGTAAATGTAAATGGTGGAACAATAAAAACTGACGTTTACGGTGGTGGTGAAGGTGGATACCAAAATAATAATAATCCAGGTACTTATGTAAGAGATAATGTAAATGTAACAATAGGAGATACTTCATTACAAACAATTCCTAAAATTGAAGGAAATGTCTATGGAGGATCAGCTTTTGGTACAGTAAATGGAACAACAGAAAGTGGAAGCTTTACAAATTCTAAAACAACAACAGTAACAGTAAATAAAGGAACAATTGTAAATAATGTTTTTGGAGGTAGTAAAGGTGGTAGAGTAGATAATGTCACTTATACTCCAAAAGAATATGGTGCTATAACAGTAACAGTAAATGGTGGATCAATAGGTAAAGTATTTGGTGGAAATGACTTAGTAGGAAGTCCTAGCGGAACAGATATAGTTTACTTAAACGGAGGAACTATAGGTAATGCTTTCGGAGGAGGAAATAATACAGGTCAAACAACAACAAATATATATCTACAAGGAGCAACTATAAGTAATAATGTATATGGTGGTTCCAATGAAAGTGGTGATATTACTACAAGTAATGTTACAGTTACTTCAGGTACAGTTCAAAATGTATTTGGAGCTAACAATATTGGTGGTAACACTACAACAGCAAATGTTAACGTAAGTGGAGCTACAACAAATCAAAGCATCTACGGAGGAGGAAACGAAGTAGGAGCAGGAACAACTAATGTAAATGTAACTGGTGGAACAATTGGAGAATCTGTATTTGGAGGATCAAACCAATTAGGTACTGTAACAGAGACAAATGTTACAATCAATTCAAATCAACATATACCTTCAGTATATGGTGGAAATAATGCCGGAGGAAATACTGTAACTGCTAATGTATTAATTACAAAAGGAAATATTGACTCTGTTTATGGTGGAGGATATAAAGCAGTAACAGGTTCAACTGATGTAGAAGTAACCACTGGTACAATTACAGATTTATTCGGTGGAGGAAACTATGCAGCAGTAACAGAAACAAATGTAGAGGTAAATGCCGGTTCATTTGGTAATATCTATGGCGGTGGAAATAGAGCAAATGTTCAAACTAATACAGAAGTTTCAATAAATAATGCTAGTGTTTCTGGTAACTCTTTCGGTGGAGGAAATCAAGGAGAAGTACTAGGAAATGCAAATATCAAAGTAAAAGATTCTTCAATTGCAGGAAGTTTATATGCTGGAGGAAACGAAGCATATGTAAGAGGAAATACTACTGTAACATTAGAAGGAGCAAGTACAATAGGAACTTCAGAATCAGTTGCCCCTAATGGATCAGTCTTTGGATCAGGAAACTCTGCTGGTACAGGTTCTTCACAAACAGCAGCAACATCAACAGTAAACATAGTAGGTGGAACAATCTATCGAAATGTCTATGGTGGAGCTAATACATCAGTAGTTTATGGAGCAGCAAAGGTTAATATAGGAACAGCAGCAGTAAATAAAAATGGATTAGAAGAAGAAAGTATTTTAATAAAAGGAACAGTCTTTGGTGGAGGAGAATCAAATGCATCAGGATCTCCTACATACGACTATACAGCTATATCTGTAACACAAGAAATTGATATTAATATAAATGGAGAAGGTTATACTGAAAACTCACATACATTCAAACTAGAAGGTTCAATCTTTGGTTCAGGAAATGCCTCATCATCAAGTGGTACTTCATCAATTTATATTAAAAAATTAGGTACATTAGCTAGTCCTAGTGAAAATGTATCTATTCAAAGAACACAAAACTTAACAATAGATGAATCAGTTATTCATTTAACAGGTGCAAAAGATACAACAAACAAATATTCAGATGACTTATATTCATTCAGTTTGATAGGTAAGAGACTTGCACAAGATTCTTCAATTGGTGGTTTAACAATCAAAAATAACACAACATTATTACTAGATTACAATGCAAACCAATTAGTATCATTTACATCAGCAGTAGATGTAGAAGAAGGTGGAGTAGTAACTCAAAAAGTTGCAGAAGTAAATATAAATGATGAAACAAAACTTGTTACAAAGAATGTAGATAACAGAGTATATATGTTAGCTAATAAAAACTTAAATGTTGCACTTGATGAAGATGCTACAGAATATGGTAAAGTAACAGGTATGACATTCTTTGGAATGTATAGAAACTCTGCTGGAAATATTACACAAACTGGAGTTTATAATTGTTCAAATTATACATATGGAACATCAAGTAGTGCATCAGATTTAGTAATAGGTAGTTCTTATGTATTAGGACAACATACTACAAATCATGATATTACAAAAGATGGATTCTATACTAACTACTTAGATGAAGAAACAAACTATAACGTAGTTAGAACAGCCTATATCCAACCAACTCCTGATAATACAAATTACTATAGATGGCAAATAGGTACAGAATCAATAGAATATGAATTTATTATGACTGCATCTAAATACCTATCTATGGGTACTCATGCATTATCATTAATTGACTTCCCTAATGGAGATACAAAATTCACAGTATTACAATTTGATGATTCAGAATTTCAAAATGATTTAACATTAGTTGATGAATCACAAGTACCAAAATTTGCAAGAGTAGGTTCAGATGAATCTAAAAAATTTGGCCTTAATATGAAGAGTGAAACAACTGAATGGACTGGATTTAAGAAAACATCATTCTTAAGTGCTAATGGTGGTTCATATACCGGCGATCAAGTTTATTTAACAAACTCTGAAGCAGGTGCTGCATCTTTAATGTTCTATTTATATCATGCTAAGAATATTGAGATGGAAGGTGATCTTGGAACATTAAAGATTACTATGGAAGCAGAAACTCCAAAAAACGGTTATGAAATGGATGTAAAAATAGTTACTATTAAGATTAATATAGTAGCTCAAGCTCATAATGATGGAGATCAATACGATGCAAGTATTACTTATGGTAAAAAGTATACAATGCCAATTACAACAGCTGTTAATATCACTCCAAAATCACAATTTACTGAATACTTCTCATTAATATCTAATAGCCATCAAACTGATGTTTATGGTACAAACTTAGATAACTATCGTACTTTAGTATCTAGTTATGTATTACCAGTTGGTACAACAATAACAATGCTAGATGTATCAAGAGAAACACCAAAATATTATTACTATGAAGTAGATTCAACTAATTATCAACAAAAAGTAAATCAATTATCAGTAGATCATGAAGTTACATATAAACTATCAGACTTCTTAGCTATGGATACAACTACTTCATCGAATAAATATAGTGATCTGACGATGAATAATGCATATTATGATGATGATCTCGGTATGGCATATGAAGAATTCTTATTTATATTTGACTTCAAAGGAGCAAATATTACAACAGCTCAGTTAGATAATGAAATGTTATTTGAAATGCGTAATTCACAAGATAGAACTACGATAAGTGTACTAGAAAAACGTTTGGAAGATAGAGCCATGGTATTTAATATTCATACAACATCAAACATAGCTTTATCTCAAACAGTAACAACTGCAAATAAAAATTATTATTATGATAGTCCAAATACAACAATTTATACTTCAGAAGTAGCTTATACAACAGGCGGAAGCAACATAAAAGTAATCGATACTAACTATGAAGCAAGTTGTATGGGTGTTAATATTCAATTCTTCAATAGTGAAGGTAATAGTGTCAGTTCATCAATGCTATCAGGTACAAAGATAACTATTAATAATGTAGACTATTTCGTTGATAGTGATGGAGTATTTAGAATTAAATTAGCTGATAAAGTTACTAGATTAACAAGAAATCTTAATATTACTGTAGATTCATTATTACCAGCAGGTAATTATACAGTTAAGTATTCTATTATAGCTTCATCAGATGGATTACATTCTTCAGAACTAGATACACATACATATACTGAAAATATTCAAGTAGTAAGTGCCAATAATGAAATAACAGTTGATAATCATGATAAAACTAAAATATTCTATTCAGATACAGGATTAAATGAATTAGGAGAAAATACTAATTCATACGTAATTAAATATCGATCATCATTAAATAATACTAATTTAAGATTAAGTGTTTATAAGAGAAAGATTAACAGATATGATACAACAGAATATGAAGAAGTTGACCATACTACAGTTATCTCTACAAGTTTAGCAAGAACTATGTCTTCTACATATCCGTATGAGGTAACTATACCATTCGGAACTTCACCTAGAAGTGTATCATTAGAAATTAATAGTAATGCTCCTAGTGGAACTTATAAATTAGTATTCAAATTATGTGATGGTGATCAAGTAGTAGATACAGATGAAGCATACTTAATAGTTAAAAAACAAGTTGTTTCGAATTAATATGTATGTTAAAATTAGGATGGTGATAAAAAGATGAAAAGATTGGGATCATTTATTTTAGGAATAATTGAAGTAATTATAATAGCATATGTTATCTTCCTAACAGGATGTCTACTATTTGTTAATGATTACGGATATACACAATTTGGAGATTATACTTTAGTAGAAGTAAATAAAGGACAAGCCTCTTTATTAGAAGGAGTAGAACAAGGAGATTTATTAATAATAAAGAATGATAAAAACATTCAAGTTGGTAGTGTTATATATTACTACAGTGTTATTAATGATCAATATTATGTTAAAAGAGCTCCTGTAACTGAAGTTAAAGATGATGGATTCGGTCAAATCTATTCATTAGATATTAAAAATGTAGGAGAAACATCAACAGTAAATGATAGAAAAGTAATAGGTAATTATATTTCAATTCATAGACATCTAGGAAAGATATTAAAAGCTTTAGAGTCTAAAATGGGATTCCTATTCTTAGTATTATTACCAATGATGTGTATCTTTATATATCATGTATATTCATTCATAGTATTACTAAAATTTGAGAAAAATGACTTTGCTGATGAAATTGAAGTATTAGAAGAAAAAAAATAAGGACAAAAATCCTTATTTTTTTTTATGATATATTCAAATTAACTTGTAATTATGATATAATTACATCAAACTAGGTGAAAATATGAAAGATAAAAGAAAAGTAACAATGATTATATTTTTATTAGTTCTATGCTTTGCCTATCTAATAGTTAGAGGAGCACAAGGAGCATATGAATCTATTGTATCAGCAACAGCTCATAATAATATAGCTAATTGGTCAATAAAAGTTAATAATCAAGAAATAACTAATAACTCAAATACAATTGATTTAACATATACTATGAATACTCTTAATAATATAAGAGCTGGAAAAGTAGGACCTGGAGCAGTTTTGACATATCCAGTAACAATAGATGCATCAAGCAGTGATGTAGCTATTCTTCTTACATTTTCTATAAAAGATAAAACAATAGATAGTGAAAAATATCTAACATTAACTGATATAGAATCAAGTAATTTAACAATAGTTAGAACAGGACCATCTGCATATTCAACAATTATTGATAAATCGTCTTTATCAACAATTAAGAATTTGACTTTAGTATTAGAATGGATAGATGATGGTTCATTAATAGAATATAATGAAGAAACTACAAGTGATAGTTTTGTAGAAATAAATTTAAATGCAATACAGTATACAGGAGAAACATTAGTACAATATAATGAATAGCAGGTGATACAATGGTTAATAAACTTATTGGAATAATAGGAGAAGACAGAGTAAAAAATGTATTAAAAGTAACATTAGTTCTTTTACTTTTCATACTACTAAGTACATTGTTTGCACAATCATATGCTAAATATGAAACAAATGCTAAATTAAGTGCAAATATAGACAAAGCAATATATTTATTAAAAGATGAAAAATTAACTTTTAATATAGATCCAGATGCTATTATCCCGAGTGATACACCATATCAATATACATTTACAGTTTCAAATTATAATGATTCTGAAAATGGAGACATTAATTTAAAATATTATATTCAATTAAAAACAACAACTAATTTACCAATAACATTAAAATTAGTAAGAAATGAACAATATAGTAACAGTGCAACAAATATAGCTAATGGATACACATTAGTTAACGATGAAGATGGGGCTTGGTATAAATTATACAATCAATCTCCAACTTATGAATTTCAATATAATGTAAGAAGAAAAGATACTTATATATTAGTAGTAGAGTATCCATCTATATATAAATCATATTTACAATATGCTGGTGTACCTGAAAATATAGAGGTAGCAATTTATTCAGAACAAAAAGTATAAAGGAGAAAGCTATGAAGTTTATTAGAAAACACAAAATAATAAGTACTTCAATATTACTAGTATTAGTAGCATTTTTTATAGTAGGAATAGTCTACGCTAAATATATCTACAATATTATTAATAATTATATACTAGAAAGTAAAAAGTTTTATTTTAATAGTTCAGTATTATCAATGAATAATAAACAATATCAAATTAATAACTGGGATGGTATAAGTACATACTTTGTAACAGTAGATGTTAGTAATAAAAAGACTGATGAAAGATATACTAATAGTGATATAGAGTATACAATAACTGTTGAGTGTGATGATACAAAACTAACATGCGTAACAAGTAAAAATTCTGGAACTATTAGAAAAGAGTCACATACGGATAGTTATCAAGTAACTATAACTCCTAAAGTAAGTTTTACAGCAGGAGAATCAATTAGTTTTAAAACTATTGCAAGATCAACTTATCCTTATGAAAAAGAACTTTCAGCAACATATACATTAAATGTTGTTAACAGTATGTTTACTTATAACATTGATGATGCTCCAGGAGAATTAGCATTAAATCTAAATTTAACTAACTCCATGGCATATTATGAAGTAGAACAAGCATTTGGATCTTACTCAGTAGGAGATACAATCTCACAAGAAGTATATGAAACTTTATCTGATACTAATAAAGCAAAATGCTTTTCAGCAAAAGTAACATTAACCTTTGATCCAAATGTAATATTATTAGACTCAACAGATGAATCAATTAAGAATAGATTATCAACAGGATATCAAGAGACAACAATAAATGGTAATAATTATGTATCAAAATATACTTTTAAAGTTGATGCAGCAACAAATAAGAAAATAATTTTTTATAAAAATAATCCATCTCTTGATTATACATATCCAATAACAAATCCTAATTCAATAGTTACAGTGGATGTAGTATTAGCAAGAGAGTAAAATTAATATATTTAATAACTTTTATTAAAAAAATATATATGCTATAATTTAGTAGAGAATAGATAGTTGGTGGTTGAAATGAACAATATAGTAGAATCATATAGAAAATTTAAAACCTATTACCTAAAGAAAATAGGAATGACATTATACAACTCTAGTCAAGAAGAAGTATCCTATAAAGTTCTTACTAGATATATAGACAACTATTTTAATTCAAAATTTTATAATATATAT
>Ga0247609_10007663_pt1 | contig 10263 bp, 7 predicted proteins | sample 172DNAGHGlowgp2_FD_193487 | JGI IMG/M metagenome (GOLD analysis project Ga0247609, IMG submission 193487) | Sheep rumen microbial communities from Palmerston North, Manawatu-Wanganui, New Zealand - 1728 DNA GHGlow gp2 | ecosystem: Host-associated > Mammals > Digestive system > Stomach > Rumen ...
TTTTACTTACAGGTAACCCTAGTTCTTCAGCAGTTTTAGGATTAATTAAAGTGAATTTTTTACTATTTATATCGTAATCAAAACTATCAGAATATAAATAATTTGTTCTAAAAGTTAAATATGTTCCTTCATTATTAACTATTCCTACATGATTCTCTCTTGAAGATTCACATTTACCATCTACCGGTTCTCCGTTATAAATTAATTTAGTACCACCAGTTTCAGTAGTTCTTACTACTTGCCAACAAAATCCTCCAAAGATAACATTTCTTTTATCCATACACTTATCAAAGTAAACATTTGAAGCATTTACTGTTTTACCTACCTCATCTGTTACTTCACCTTCATATTTAGTTACACAGGAGTTTTCTTCTTTTGATAAAGTATCTATAGTATCAAATAGTTTTGCTTTCTTTTCTATTTCTATAGTAGATTCTACTTCTATGTTACATGTACATATGGCATATACAGTTGGTATTAATAACATTGATAACATAATAAGTATATATTTAGTATACTTATTTTTATATCTAATTAATATTAGAAAACCTATAATAGCTATTAATAAAACAACAATTACTAACAACATACTAGATACACTAGTTATAGGATTCTTTATTTCTCTTACATTATCAGTAGTAATTATACTTAGCTCTTCTTTTTTTGCATCAGTATTTAGTGATAACTTCAAGCTATTAGAAGCATTAAATTTGTTATTAGTTAATAAATTATCATCTATTTCATTTTTATATGTAACTACCAAAAATAATTCTTTACTAGATTTAGCTTTTACTACATTAGAATTATCTTTTGTTTTTAAAATGTACTCAATATAGTCAGAATCTGTTTTAAAAGTATTTTCATCTATCATATAGTCTTCTTCTGAATCATTTTTAATTGTCATATCATAAGTAATAGAATCTCCTACTTCATACATTTTTAAATCTAGATTTATAGTTCTATCTTCGAATGTTGGATCACTTATTACTTCGGTATTACCTTCTATCTTATTTGGTTTCATAGAAGTAATTGTTATATTAGATACATCACATTCTTCTGCTAGAACCATAAAAGGAATTAATAATAATATTAGAAAGATTCTTAGATATTTCATATTACTCACCTACTATATTTTTATAATAGCATTTATAATGTTCAAATACAATTTACGAATGTAACATTTTAAAACACCTATTACTAGGTGTTTATTCTATTATCCAAGGATCCTCTTCGGAACCTGTTCCAGATGATATAATAGCTTCTCTTTTTAAGCTGATGGTTGGACGAACACCATAATCTTCATAAGTATTCGCGCTTTCTTTTTCACCTCTAAAACTAACTCTACCTACTCCAGCTGATGTGCAACCGAAATCATTTGGAGACATAGTCAACCAATAATCTCCTGTTTTCAATAATGCATTACTATTTATATTGTTTTTTTCTATATCTTGTAATAATCCAATTGGATATGTTAGTTTAGCTTTATCATTACTTAATGAAAATTGATCAGTGATATTTCGACAAGCTAAATCTTTTATATAGAATTCTAGTTGAGTATCTACATTTCCTCCATTTGGATTCCATCCGCCAATATTATCAATATTTCTGTAATTACAATAAACTACATCTTCTAACATATTCGTTTTATCAGATAGATTTTGGGCATACCAATTATCTATTATTCCTTTGATAGAAGAATTATATTTATTTACATCGTTATTTGATAACATTTCATCTAGTGCATCGTTTACATTTTTTCCATCTCTTAAAGTTATATAATAATCTGAAGCATTAGAGTCTCCATATACATATGCTATCTCGTTACAGATTCCTGTTTGATTCCAACATGTATAATGTGTGTTTGTTATAGTATTTCTTTTAATATCTTTTAAATCTTGGGTTGTTCCTGATAAAGAATATGTATTTGTACTATCATCATAAGTAAATGAATTACCAAATTTGTATCTAACTAGCCCTAATACTAATTCAGTTTTTGCATTATATACTGTATTAAACATATATCCTACCATTGCTGGACTATTATTATTTGCATTAAATGCACTTGTTCCAATCTGGGCATAATTTGTATTAGCTATAGTATAATAAGACAAATAGGCACTTGTGTTAGAGTCATATCCGTTAATTTGATATATTGCTGTGCACGTATCACTACTTGACTTACATGTGAATTTACCTAATAAGTTTTCATATGTTGAATCGCTCCAGGTTGCTGTAGTCGTATTATTTAAGGTAAAGGTATTATTTGATGTATCATATGTAAAGGTATCTCCATATAAGTAACTAGAATCAACCGCTTGAGAAACACCATCTCCAGATTGAACTATTCCTTTGTGACTTGCTCTTGTATTTAAACATTTTCCGTCTTGATCTGGTTCACCATTATATATCATTTTTATTCCACCAGTTTCAGTGGTTCTAATTACTTGCCAACAGAAACCACCAAAAATAACATTTCTTTGTTCAGCACAATTATCAAAATAAACTTTTGTTGCTGTTACTGTTTGACCTACTTGATCTGTTACTTTGCCTTCATACTTAGTTAAGCAACTATTGTCTTCTTTCGCTATATTAGCAATTGTATCGAGTAATTTTGGCTTTTTTTCTATTTCTATTGTAGATTCTACTTCTATGTCACATGTACATATAGCATAGACAGTTGGAATTAATAACACTGTCAACATTAATACTATATATTTTGTATATTTATTTTTTCTTTTTATTAATATATATGCGAACACAATGGCTGTTAATAAAATTAAACTTATTAGCAACATACTAGAAACACTTGTTATTGGATTTTTTACTTCTTGTGGTGCTACTGATTCTTTTATATTATCTGTTGTTATAATATCTAGTGGTTGTTCTTTTTCACTAGTGTTTAGTGATAGTTTTAAACTATTAGAGGCATCGAACTTATTGTTAGTTAATTTATCTTCTTCAATCTCTTTTTTATAAGTGACTACTAAAGAAACATTTTTAGTACTTTGAGCTTTTACTACATTAGAATTGTCGTTAGTTTTTAAAGAATACTCGATATAGCCAGAATCAGTTTCAAATGTATTTTCATCTATCATATAATCTTCTTCAGAATCATTTTTGATTGTCATATCGTAGGTGATTGAATCACCAACATCAAACATTTTAAGATTTAGATTAATATTTCTATCCTTAAATGTTGGTTCTGTTATTACTTCGGTATTTCCTTCTACACTATTTTGTTCCATAGAAGTAATAGTTATTTTAGTTATGTCACACTCTTCTGCTAATACCATAAAAGGAATTATTAATAATAAAAATAAAAAGTATTTTAGATATTTCATATTACTCACCTATTCTAAAAAGATTATAGCACATAAAAATAGATAATACTAACTTCACTTTTGATAAATGCTTTATTATAATCATTAAAAAAAGGGTTTAACCCTTTAGTATTACCATCTGTTGTTTGGAACCAATAGATTATTCGGTAAATCAAATAAACTATTGTGTTTAACATTCATAATCTTATTTGCTATATCAAAAATTGTATAAATAGATATTTCATCAAAATTATTTATTTTTGATTTAATTTGATTCCAATCCTCATCATTTCTAATCAAATCTAGGCTTTTATACCCTTTTTCTGTTAAACCTTTAATTTTATGATCTCTTAGTACATCGTTGTCATCATAACTAACTTTATCAAGAACTGTCAAATAATGTTCCTTATTAAATAATGTTACAATTGCTAATACATCTTCAATTGAAAATTCAGATATTCTCTCTTGTAGTTTAGCAACTGTTATTGTTTCCCCATAAGGAATGCTTTCAATTTCAAATAAGATTTTTCTTGCACATTCATTATTAATTTTCAAATGTATCTCCTCCTTAGCCAGTATTATAACAAATAAAATAATCTATTAAAATAATCTATTAAAATAATCTATTAAAATAATGTATTACAAAATAATGCTATATTGAATGCAAAGAAAAAGTATATAATTTCTTATATACTTTTACTTTGCGTCTTTTCCAAAGATTATAGCGTATATTGTTTTAAATATACATTTTATATCTAATAAGAGACCTCTATTTTTTACATAATAATATTCTAATTCAAGTCTTTTTTCATATGTTGTAGCGCTTCTACCATTGCATGCCCACCATCCGGTTATGCCGGGTCTTACACTCTCATAAATATCATGATTGCCATTATGATCGTCTAGTTCTCCTTTTACTAGTGGTCTTGGTCCAATTAATGACATATCTCCTATATATATGTTTGTAGTTAGTGGTTAGTTGATATGACGGGGTATATATTGTTTGTTGTTCGTTGACGAGTCATTTCGTGGTGACGACAATCTCAGAGGGGTGACTGTGGGGATGAGTTGAAATAGGTATAAAAAACGAGTAATTTTTGCATTAAAAATGAGCCTTTTTTAGGGCTCATATTTTGCATTTAAGTTAAGTTTTTATCTATTATTGTTCAATTTCTACTCTTACACGCACTTTAGATATCAATGTTTTTCTTCTTCTTTCTCCTGTATCGTCATATACAAAGAAGTTTTGATTTGATACAAAGTCAATTATTGGATTATAAATACTACCTTCTTGATCTAATTGATTATTTTCTACTATCATAGATGGACTTATATCTTCTCTAGGTCTTAAACTAAATCCTTTCTTGCAGATAAATCTAATCATATAGTTTTGTTTATTTCCTTTTTCATCATATCCTCCGATGATTCCATAATCAACTAGTGCTTCAAATAAGTCTTCATCAAAATCTTTTATCTCATTTGAACTTTCTCTAATTTGTAGTTCTGTTTGTATTTTCTTAATTCCAATTTCTACTTTATCATCTTCAGCAATCATATTATTAAGTGAAATTAGTTTTTCTTCTATTCTCTCAGCCTTCTCTTTTAAATCATTTTGTTTCATTTCAAAAGTAGTTTGATCAACTTTTCCTTCTACATATAAATCTACAAGTTTTGATAGTTTAGCTTTTATTTTATTTCTTTCATCTTCTGCTCTTGCTTTCATCATTTGTGGTTCATTATCTCTTGCAGCTTGTTTAAGTGAATCAATAAAATCTTTTATTACTAATCCATTGTCTTTAGAAAGTAGAAAGTAAGCTTCCATAAAACACGACTTTATTACATCTTCATGCATAACCTTACTATCAGGGCAATACATTCTTCCACTTTTAGCAACTGATATACAATCCCATGCAGGTCTTCTTTTATATAAAGATTTCTTACAATAACTATGTCCGCAGAAACCACATCTAAATCTACCCGAGAAAGAAAACTTTGAAGACATTTTTCTACCAGTGAGTCTTAAATTGGTCCTAGTCTTTAAAATATCTTGAACTTTATTCCAATCTTCTTTAGAAATAATTGGTTCATGATGATCTTTAACAAAATATTTATCTTCTTCTCCATTGTTTATTACTCTTTTATGAGTTACGGCATCAATTGTATAAGTCTTTCCTTGTAAAACATCTCCGCAATACTTCTCATTACGCAAGATACCTCTAACTGTACTTTCATGCCACTTTGGTTTTCCCATTGGAGATATTATATTCATGTCTGTTATCATCTGAGCTATTGTAGTACATCCAAAACCTTTTAGGTAATTTGAATATATCATTTTTATTATTTCAGCCTCATCTTCATTAATATTTAAGGTATTATTTTCGGAATCATATGTATATCCATAGCACGAATTGAATCCAATTAGTTCTCCACGTTCTCTTTTCATTTTGAATCCAAGTTTAACGTGAGATGATATTGTTTCTGATTCTTGTTGTGCTACTGATGATAAAACTGTAAGCAATAGTTCTCCAGCCATGTCCATTGTATTTATATTTTCTTCTTCAAAGATAATACCAATACTTTTTGCTCTGAGCATTCGGACATATTTCAAAGTATCTAATGTATTTCTTGCAAATCTAGAAATTGATTTTGTAAGAATTAAATCTATCTTTCCATCTTCACAATCTCTTATCATTCTCATGAAGTTTTCTCTTTTTAAAGCTTGTGTTCCGCTTATTCCTTCATCTGCATACACCTCAACAAATGACCATTTAGGATTACTATATATTTTATCTAAATAATACTTTTGTTGGGATATGAAACTAGACTGTTGGTCATCATGGTCAGTTGATACCCTTGCATAAGCAGCTACTCTTAGATTTTCACTCACTACTCTACCAGTATGTCTATCTATTTTACCTTCTTTTTTCTTAATTATTTCTACTTCCATTTACTCTCATCCTTTCTTACAAAGAATATTACTTTTATTCTATTTTTTTTATTGTATTTTCTTTTACCATTACTTTGTGTGTTGAATGATCTAATATCCTTTTTATAATAAAATTTAATATATGGAACAAATTCTTTTGCATATTCTAAATAGTTCTTTTTAGTTTCACTTTCTATAAATAATTTTCTATCATCATAATAGAATCTAATTACAAAAGGATCTTTGGTTCTAACTTTCCTTACTTCACCGATAATTGTAAAACTTATGATTTTGTTAAATAATTCATAGCTAAAATCATTAATGTCATCAACTGTATCTATTATTATTTGAATAATATCATTTTTAATTTGCTCAAATCTTTTCTCACTAATCTTATTAGATTCATAGAATGATAATTCTTTTTCTGTTTTAGAAATATTTTCATTTAATGATTTAGATTCTATATTGTAGTGATAGTCATTAATTCTTTTGTTAATGTATAAATCTACTAAATTTTTATTATCTTCATAATACTTATCTCTTAATTTAATCAAATTTGTAATTTTTCTATTTATTCTCGAGTAATTATAATCGACAGATAGTATTTTGAATAACAAATTAACGAATACTTCTTTAAAATAAAAATTATTTATATATCTAGAATCTACACAATTTGTTTTTTTGTTTCTTCTATCAAAATAACAAGATAAAAATTTTCTATCTAATATTTCTCTAATTCTATTGCCACAGAAACCACAATAAATATTTTCAATTCTATAATCACGTTTCTCAACTTTGATATTATTTTTAAATTTACTTTGAACTTTATAAAAAGTGTCTTTATCTATAATTGGTTCATGATCATTTTCTGTTCTATATACTTTTCCATATTTTGCATCCTGTCCTCTTATGAGAGTACCAATATATATCTCTCTTCTTAAAAATTTAGAAATAGTACTTCCAGACCATCCTGCGTTTTTTTGAGACTTAATTTTATTTTGATTAAAATATGTTGCAATGCCATTTGACGATTCTCCGTTTAAAGCCATTTCAAACATTAATTTAACAACTTTTGCTTCTTTTTTATTAATTATTAATTTATTTTCTTTATTAAAGTTATATCCATAAGGTCTTAAAGTCTTGGTTGGCTTCCCCAATCGCCTGCTCATTTCATATCCTAATGCAATATGTTCAGAAAGATTATCTGCTTCTGTTTGTGCAACTGAAGCTAATACAGATAAAAGCAACTCTCCTTCTAGAGTTGAAGTGTTGATGTTTTCTTCTTCAAAAACTATGGTTACACCTTTTTCTTTCAAAGTTCTAACAACACTTAATAAGTCAATTGTATTTCTTGCGAATCTAGAAACTGATTTAGTATATATAAGATCAATTTTTCCATTCATGGCATCATTAACCATTTCAACAAAACCATCTCTATTTTTTAATTTTGTTCCCGAAACTCCATCATCACTATATACTTTTATGAAATTCCAATTGTTATTTCTTATAATATAGTCTGTATAATACTTAATTTGTGAATCCAGGCTAAAAGCTTGTTTTTCAAATTTTGTACTTACTCTTGCATAAGCAGCTACATTTAATTTTTCAACATACAAGTTTTCTCTTTGTCTTGTTTTCTTAATATGAATTATTTCCACTCATAATCACCTAAATCCACTTCACATGTTATCTTAATTTTATCTACGAAAACTTGTCTAGGTTTTCCATTCTTATCTTCTTTGAAATAATAAAATATTTGATGGGAATCAAACTCTAGTATTTTATATAAATTAATTGATTCTTTTTTATATGTCGGAAACAATGTATCTTCTTCTGTTTTTAATATGAATCTAATTACATATGGTCTACATTTACCAGTTTCAGTTTTATCTCCAACTATTGCATACTTTAAAATTGAATCAACTAATTCCTGTTCAAATTTCTCTTCACTTAATTCTTCTCTATTTAATAATTTCTTTCGTGAATAAGCTAATCTTGTTTTTACTATTTTTGCAAACTTATCATCGATCTTTATTTTTCTTCTAAGTTTAATAACCATTTGCATAAAGGAAAGTTTTAGCATTTCTTCATCTATCATTTTACTGTCTGGACACTTATCTTTTGAAACTCTTCTTGTACTATCACAATAATATTTGGGATTTCTCATACTAAAATTTCTGTCTCTAGTAAGTCCTCTACCACAAAAACCACAAACTAGTTTCCCAGAAAAAGCATAAGACTTATTAAAATCCGAATCTTTTTTATTAGCCCATGGTTTAGCTCTTGCTTTCATAATTTCTTGAACTTTATTCCAATCTTCTTTAGAAATTATAGGTTCGTGATGATTTGTAATATAATATTGGTCTCTTTCACCACGATTCTTTCTTGCTTTTTTAGTAATTGGATCAATAGAGAAATATTTTCCAATCAAAAGATCTCCTATATATCGCTCACATCGCAAAATATGAGTTATTGTTCCTTCATTCCATGCTTTATTACCTTTTGCAGTTGGTATTCCTTCTTCAGTCAGCTGTTTAGCAATCTTTGATGTACCATTACCTTCAATATAAAGTTTAAATATCTTTTTAACTACCTTTGATGTTTCGGGATTAATATATAATTGTTTATCTTTCTTACTATAGTCGTATCCATAGCAAGATGTCCCACCTACTATTCTTCCCTGTTGAGCTCTCATTTTAAGTCCTAATAAAACATGAGCTGATAAATTGGAACTTTCTTGTTGAGCTATTGAACTAAGAATTGTAAGTAATAATTCTCCATTCATGTCTAAAGTATTAATATTTTCTTCTTCAAAATATACTCCAATATTTCTATCTTTTAAAAGTCTGACATATTTAAGAGTATCAACTGTATTTCTTGCAAATCTAGAAACTGATTTAGTTAATATTAAATCAAATTTATCATTAACAGCATCTTTCATCATCTTAATGAAACCTTCTCTTTTAGTAATTCTAGTTCCACTTATTCCTTCATCACAATAAATATCTATAAAAGTCCAATTAGGATTCCTAGCAATTTTATTTAAATAATATTTTTGCTGTGAATCAAAACTGTTCTTTTGATCATCATGGTCAGTTGATACCCTTGCGTATGCAACTACTCTTAATTCTTTTTCATTAAGAACTTTCATAGATGTTTTTCTTACATCTGTTTTCGTTTTCTCTTGTTTGATTATTTCCATAATCTACACCTCCATGAAAAGTATAGATTATTATTTTTTTATTTACCAATGTGCGATTTTTTAAAATAAAGAATTGCTTTATCATACAAACTCATATCAATAATATTCATTTTCTTCAAATAATTAAGAGCTTCTAATTTTACTAGATAATCAATATACTCTTTGCTTATGATATATTCTTGATTTTTATTAAAAAATATATTAGCTATATTTGATTTCATTTTAATTTCCTTTCTTTGTTATAAACATAATACTCACCCTTTCATAAGGATGATTTCTTGTTTTACTATTATTTACCTCACAGCCATAGTACCGGCTTTTCATCAAACGATTAGTTGCTATCTAATCTCACAGGAATTCCACCTTCGTGTGGTTCTCACACAACTGCACCCATTGGTTTAGTCTGTGGCTATGCAGGAGTATCATTATTACTATTACTTGTTATCGCAAATTGATAGCTAATCAATTTTATAGTCAAGTGTTGATCGCAAGCGCACTTACTAAAGTGCTAGAGTAATAGGAATGTATTTGATGAAAGATATTATGCTTTCAAAGAACAAGGTGAAAGGATTATTTATCCTTTCACCTTATACTCACTTAGAAAACTATTTTAGGGGGGATTATTTTAAGTATTTTTTTAATTTATTAATTCCAGTATAAATACTTTCCCTAACAGACGATTCATCACACTTCTCCACTCTAGCAATATCAGAAAACTTCATATCGTCAAAATAATAATATTTAATCCTTCTTTTTTGAGTATCAGTTAATTTATTAATAGCCCTATGTAGTTCTTCATATGTTGATTTCCTAAT
>Ga0247609_10007667_pt1 | contig 10260 bp, 8 predicted proteins | sample 172DNAGHGlowgp2_FD_193487 | JGI IMG/M metagenome (GOLD analysis project Ga0247609, IMG submission 193487) | Sheep rumen microbial communities from Palmerston North, Manawatu-Wanganui, New Zealand - 1728 DNA GHGlow gp2 | ecosystem: Host-associated > Mammals > Digestive system > Stomach > Rumen ...
AGTAATAATGTTGATAGCTGCTGATAAGCCTTTATGAATAAGTAGTTTTGATGTTATTCGTGCATTAAAAAGAGAGTTATGAGAAAAAAAAATATGACATAGTTGAACATTGGATCCGTTAGCATCGTGATTGATGTTAATTTGAACATGAGGAGATACAAAAAAATTAAATGGTTTAATATGACTTGATAAGAGTTATGAAACCATCATAGATTTTTCCAAGAAATCAGATACGTGGGATATGTGATATCGAGAATATTATGAAGAGATAAATGTGGAATGAAAAGAAATTTCACTTGAAGATATTAAATCGAAATTGGACTTACTTATTCCTGAATATGAATTGCCTCTTACGCCGTTTAGTGCAAAGAAAAAAAATTGAAAAAAACTTTACGAATTGGCTAGAAGTTGAGAACAGATAATCGAGAATAGATTTATGAAAACGTATGGATATGAGGTTTTGGATTGTCAATTTCCTCAGTTGAAATTAAGATTAGATGTAGGTTCCTGAACATATATTAGATCGATATGATATTGGCTTTGAGACCAGTTTTGACTGGGATGAATTCTTACAATGCTAAGGAGAATTAGAGTGGGGGAGTTCGAATTGTCAAAAATTGATTTGGATAAGGAATGAATTTTTTTTAGAAAAGAATGAGATGATATAAGCTTTAAATATTGAATTATTCGATAATTTTATTTTGTTGGATTAGTGTTTATGGCGACACCGATAATACATTTGTTTTTTGCAAATAAGCTTGTGGATAAACATAAAAAAATTGATAGATTCCATTTTTTTGCTTGAAATTGCTTGCCAGATATTAGATATGTAGATAAGACAATTGAAAGGAAAAATTTTCATATTAGAAATTTAATAATAGATGATTTATTAGAAGAAAAATCAGATTTTTGGAAGGGAGGAAATTTTTATTCATTTGTAGATAAAAATTGAGATTTTTTGTTTCAAAATGTGTCAGCTAATACAGAGGTTGGTAGTTCGAAAATTCGCATTCAAAACGTAAAAATATTTGATATTAGTATGATTTCAGAAGTTGATAATCATGTATATTTATAAAAAATTGATATAATAGGTGTAAGGAAAGTAATTCCTGAAATTAGGCTAAATAATCAGTATTGTTTAATGCTTTTTGTGGCTTGTTTTTTTTGTTAATGTCATAAGATTGGTGTGAAAAGTTAGAGTTGTCTATAATTACTATATTAAAAGGCTGATTGAATAAAATATAAAAATAATAATTTTTATGTATTAAGATAAAGGAAGTGCGAGACGCACTTCCAATAAAATTTTAGAGTTGTTCAGCTGCGGATTAAAATTCCGACTTTTCCAGCTCTTTGAGTTCTTTCTCGGCCTCTTGGGCGATTGACAGTACGTTGCTGGACAGTATCTCTTTGTATTGATTGAGGATGATTTGGTATACGGTCAAATACGTATAGATTGGATAGCCTCCACCGGATTTTCCCTTGTTTTTCTCCTTTTCCCAATCGGTGATATTGAAAGTCCAGAGACCCCAAATATTCCCCAAGAATACTTCTTCGGCCTTCATCTCTGGAATGGATTCTGTTCGGAACATTCCATAACAACTTGGCCCCAAGCTTTTATTTTGGAACCCAGCCTCCCATAGTTCTTTGTGAATACATAGAAGTTCCGGGAGAGAAGTCGCTCCTGTTACTTCTGCTGAGTCAACGTCATCTTCGCAATAGGTAACATGTCCGATTCTATCAATGAATGCTGGAGCATGCTTGATGAGATTCTGAAGAAACTGTTTCCTTCCCAATTTCTGGTCCTGTTGGTTCTGTTCAGCGTTTGCCTTTTTTCTATTAGTGGGGAAAAGGCAATCCCACCAATGATGATTTTTGTTCATAGTTCTAAAAAGTTTATTTAATTTACATTTTTGTTTGTTAATCTTACTATATGTTTTTATTTTAGAATGTCAACAGAAAAAATGTTGAATGATGTTAGAAAATGGTTACAGAGTAATTGTTTAATTGGTTTTATACAATGTTTTTCCAAATTAAATCTAAACCTAGGGATTTCGTTGTAGAAGAGGTTTTGCAAGAATGAGTTCCATCGTGAAAATGAGATTTTTTGTATGTATTTTTTGAAAAGGAAAATTTGACGACAATGGATATAATTGATGTTTTGACTAAAAATTTACATCTGAGGCGTGATGAATTGGGTATTGCATGATTAAAAGATAAAGCTTGAATTACTAGACAATGGATTTCTATATCTAAAAAATCTTTGTATGATATATGATGAGAAGAATTTTTTATTCAAACTTTATGAAGAAAAGTTAAAGTTTTATTAAAATCTTACGATGAGTGTTGATTAAAAGTTGCTAGTAATATTTGAAATAATTTTAGAATTCATTTGAGGGCAAGGCAAGAGATTTCAGGAGAAATAAAAAAACAAATAAATAACAATGTTGAAAAGATTAATGAAAGGTGATTCCCAAATTGCTTCGGAATGCAAAGATTTGGAAAAGGAAAGAAAAATTTTTATGATGCAAAAAATCGTTTACAGAAGCTTGCGGGAGAATTAAAAGAAAAAAGAAATTTAAAAGAATTAGATATGCCTTATCATTTAAGATTTCTTTTACAGGCGTATCCGAGCATGTATTTTAATGAATATGTTTTGAATCGTTGGGAGAGGTGACTCTTTTTATTACAGTGAGATGTATTGGTGGATAGATTTAATTCAAATTGAGTGAGAACGGCCGTTTATGACTCTCAAAAAATTTATGAATTTGACTATATTGCGTTAAAGAAAGAGAACTCTGATTCGAATTTTTTTGAACCGAGTATTTCAGATAAGAGTGGTGAATTTGATACGAGTAAGTGGTTTCCGACTTGAATAATGTTATGACGGAATTTGTTACTGCCTTTGCATTGAACTAAAGCTCGTATTCGTGATGATCAGTTAATTGAATTGGCAGAATTTGATGAATGGATGCAACAAGTTTGTAGGATATATAATTTACGATGAATTAGGAGAGTATTGTTTGTAAAGGTATCAGAATTGAAATTTGAATGGGATAATGATGATATAAAATTGGAATTCTTTTTACCTACTTGATGTTATGCAACTACATTGGTATCATTTATTTTACAATGAATCGATTATTTAACTTTAAAAGATAATTCTCTTTTAATTCCTAGGATTTCAGAAAATTAAAAAACGGAAGGAACCCTTCCGTTCGAGCCAACCCGAACGGGCGAGCTTTATAAAGCTCGATATCTATACCTTATTAATAACAAGATGTAGATATAGAACATTATAAAAACACCACTCGGGTTGGCTGTAATTCGTCACGATCTAATGGGTAGTACATCGTGATGAGATTAGGATGAATACATCCTTGACAATAAGCAACCTAGTATAAGGGATTACTGTGTGGGTAGAACCTTACGGTAAGTAACTTATGTCGTTTATATTATATTGTAAAATTAATAAATTTGCAAATTTATAGAAAATTATGTATGATATATGCATTGACATTTTAATTTATTATTACGTATTATGTATAATGAAATGTTTTATTGCTTTTTAATTAAGTGAAAAATTTATTAAGATGAAAATTATTAAGATGAAAAATCATAAATTTTATTTATGTTTTTTTGCTTTTTTGTTGAGTTTGACTATACTTATTGTATATTTTAATATCTTTATTCTTTAATTGTGCGATGCAAGAAAATTTTCAGGGATATATAACATCTGATTTGCAGTATTCCTCGTCAAGATTGTTTTTTCAGCATCAAGATCAATTATTACAAGAGATTTGATTTATTTCTCCAATGTCTATTGATATTTATTTTAAGTATTCGTTCCAGGAAATTAAATCGTATTATTTTATTGAGTGATGAGAATTTGAGTGATTAACGGCGGATCATGATGTGTTGGAGCAATGAATAATATATAAAGTTTGATTTGCTTATCCTAAGTTTCAAAATATAAAAAATCTTTCCTTAGATTTAAAAAAAAATTATTTTGAGGGGGCTTCTATTTGACGTTTATTATTATGATTTTTTTGATGGTGAGTTGTATTCTGCTTTTTAATATGGTTATCAAGTAAGTTTAAATTTTGACAAGTGCTGTTTTGGTTGAATGTTATTTGAGCTGTTATATTACTTATATTTTATTTTTGGAAGTTTTGAAAAATATTGTTTAATAAATTTGTTAAATCAAAAAATGGTAAATATTGAGGTTTTCGTGTGAACTATTCTGATCAAACAGATGCTTTGATGTTATCCTGAGAAATTATTTGAGTTTTAGATAAGTTGAGAAATGAATTTTGGATTACAAAATTATCTTATACTTGAAATTGTGTATATTTATTGCAAGATATTCATGATCATGAATGAAATAGATTAAAGTCATCTTCAAAAATATATTCTGAACAAGAAAAAGCAGCGCTTCAGATGAGAACGTTAGAATATTTGCGTCAATCTGAATTTTTATCTCAATTTATATTAAATTAGATGGTTGAATCATTGATAAATGAACAGGATAGACAGTCGAATTTGGGGCGTTCTGAAATCCGTGGAGGTTTTTATAAATGATCTAATGTAGCTACGCAGAAAATTGTTGAAGGATTTGCAAGAATTTTATGAAAGAAAAAATTTCAAAAGTCATCGATTCAGAAGTATGATGATCAGATAGTTTCTGTTGTCCAGGAGGTTTATTTGTCTCCTGCTGATCGTAAAGCAGAAGTTTGAGATTGGATATTAGATAAAGATAAAAATCATTTGGTTCATGCAGCATATAAGCATCGTTTTGAAAATGTTGTATTAATCTGTTTTAGATGAACAGATTTTACAGATATGAAAGATTTGTTTAGTGATGTACAAATAGTTTTATGAGTGAATTCAATAGATGGTCGTGTAAAGCAATCTTTAGAGTTTTATGATGAAGTTGTTATGAAATATCCAGACGCGAAAAAATGGATATGTTGACATTCATTATGATGAACTATATCTTATATTGTTACTAAACATAGGGAACCAGATCGTTGCGTTGTGTTTAATCCATGAGCAAGTCCAACGAAGAGCTTTTTGTGAATGTTGAAAGATACTTTTTTTAAAAAGCACTGGACAAAATCTATAACGACGTATAAAATTTGGTGAGATGTTATATCAACGTTGAGTTTTGTTTGAAACGTGAAGAGTTTTATGATAAAATCTGCAAATCCATTAAAATTACATTCAATAGATACGTTTCCTGAATTGTTTGAAAACACATCTGTTGATTAATGGATAGTGTATATTGTTATGTTAATCATATAATAGAAGTAAGCGTTCTCATTATAGCATAGGAAAATATTACGATAATAACTCCTATAATTGCATTTTTAATAGTAGATGAGGGGGTTTTTCATTTTTCAAAAACACTAATCATATATTTATATCATGCGTACATGATAAATCATCATCATACGACTAATCATAATTGGCTTAAAAATTGGACAATATATACTAGATAGTTCATTAGTGTATTTCGGTTCATTATTCATATTGCAATTTGTTGTTTTGTAGATAATTCATCTGCTTTTTTTCTATAGTTATCCATGACCTTTCATCATGTTTTTCAAATTTCCGTTATGGCTTCATTTCATTCTTTTATTTCTTCTTCACTTAATTCAGGGATGATATTAAATTCCACATCTAAATCACTGTCTGCTGCAAGTGTTTTATAAGGAATGAAAATTATTGAAAATACTAAGAAAATTGTAATAATTCAAGCTTTTTTAAATAAATTTTTTTTCATGGTTAGATAATTAGAATATTAAATATTTTATTTTACACATGTTTTTACTAGATGAGGAACTCATCTTATAACATCTAAAAATTTATCACTAGCGTTTTTTTCTGTTGATTGAAGCTTTTTTTGTCTACTTTGTAGGTATGATATGTATCATTTTATATAATTTACCAAAAATAAATTTGATGATTTTTGTGTTACGATAGTTACATATTTATTCTCTCATTCAATTTGGTTCTTGACTGCCTTTTTACAAGCTCAATTGGCTAATTTTTTGATAATCTTTATTTTATCGCTTGAATTTATTCATACATCCATTAGAGAATAAAAATATTCAGTTAATGCACATGCGTTGTTATATCTATCATATAATGTTCGTTTGTTGTAATTTTTTAATGCATTTGCGATTTGGGTTGATTCGTCGGAAGATCCTTGTCAGCTTACATATAAAAGAAAATTTTCGTTGCTTAAATCTCAAAATGTTGCATCTGTTTGAGTTGTTATGTTGTGTCATAAGCTTGTAGGACTAGCTTTCCAAAATTTTGTATATTCATCTAAAATTATTTGTGGGTTTGCTCATGATAAATTTTCTGCTTGATTTGTAATTCGATTTCTTCGTTTTGATCATAAATCATCAACGGTCATATTTGTTTTTGTGTATATATCATTACTTCAAGATAATCAGTTTAATCTTCTCATTATTACATCAAATAGATGATCAAATAGGTATTTACTATCTAAAGAGTTTTCATTAAAGAATATTGCATCATCTTTACATGTTTTAGACGATTGGGTTAATCATCATAATTCTTTTTCACAGCAATATTTTTTTAAGTTTAAAAGAGCTGTGTTTAAATCATCTTTTGTAATAATTGCTTTCTGTTCATCGATTGTTAAAAATTTGGAGAAATTATAAGTATTTGTTTCTCGTGATGAATCTACGATATTAAATCAGTTTTTATCAGATCATTCTTGTTTGTATGGTAGCTTTCCAAAAGTTCAACAATCAGAATCATTAGCTAATGTTATATTAAGTAGTAAATATGTTATGATAATGGGAATAATTAATATTTTATTTATAATTTTCATTATACGAAAACATCATATAAATTGTATAATGTAATTATAGTATATTTTATATAATTTTGCAACTTTTTTTGTTGTAATTTAATAAATTATTAGTTGCAACTTATTAATTTTAAATTTCATTTTAGGTTTTCTACGACAGCAGTATAATTTTTGAATTGTTTTCTTGTTTTGAAATAATTTATTTAACTAATATTATGATATCCAGCCATATGAAAATGTGATTATATATAAACTTGAAATCATATTCTCAAAACATATCATTCAGTCATGTTTTACTTTTTTGTTTGTCGTATTTATGAAATATCATTCGCAGTTGATTAAGAAATATATTACAATTAATGATACTCCGGAAAACATTGCCAATAACTTGATATTAAAAACGGTTGAAATAGAGGAGATTATAGAACGTAAAATTGATAAGCGTATTGTAATTTGAAAAATCATTTCGGCAGTAAATCATCCAGATTCAGATCATATGAGTGTATGTCAGGTTGATTGTGGGTCTAAATGACAATTTCAAATAGTATGTGGGGCAGCTAATGTACAAGGAGCTAAGTATGTGGCGGTTGCATTAGAGTGAGCAGTTTTTGAAAAAGCAGGAATAACTATAGCTCCTAGAAAATTACGTTGAGTTGATTCAAACTGAATGATATGTTCGAAAAATGAATTATGAATAAATGAAGATACTGATAAACCTTGGATATGGGAGTTAGATAAAGATTTAGAAGTTTCTGATTCTGATTTAGGAGTTTCTTTGACTGATAAATTTGAGCGGTTGGATAGTTTTGTTTTAGATATTGATAATAAGTGATTAACGAATCGTCCTGATTTAACGTGACATTTTTGAGTAGCTTGGGAGTTTAATTCAATGTATCAGTCTTTATGAAAGGTTTGATTTAACGCTTTAATAAAATATCAAGATGATTTTTCTTCTACTAATATTTTGGATGTAATCCAGCATTGAGAGAAAAAATGAAAAAAATCTGTTATTTGTGAAACAGAGTGATTAAATAATTATATTTTACTTGAGCTGAATAATGTTGATGTTAAGGAGGCGGATTTTTATATGCGTTTACAGAATGCTGATTTATGAAATTGAAGTGTTAACAATTGGGTAGATTTTTCTAATATTTTTATGAATATTTCATGAAATCCAATTCATTTTTTTGATGCGGATAAAATAGAATGAGATATTCATGTTCGTGATGCTTATGAATGAGAGAAATTTGTAGATTTGTTTGAGAAAGAACATATTTTAACATCTCAGGATATAGTGATAGCTGATGATAAAAAAGCACTTTGTTTGTGATGAATTATGTGATGATTAAATAGCTGAGTTACAGAAGAAACTAAAAATATTTTGGTAGAAATAGCAAATTTTGATTCTGTTAGAATTCGTAAAACGTGAGTAAGATTATGATTACGCTCAGATTCAGAACTTAGAAATGAAAAACATATTGCTCCTACATATTCGTTATATGCTTTGTTGTTATTTTTGGATGAATTAAAATTTTATGCAAAGGATTTATGAAATTATGAAATAGGGGGAATAAGTTCATACGTAAAAGAGTGATTACATCCAGTTCAACCAATTACGATTACAGTGAATTGGGATGAGATGAATCAATTTATTTTTTGAATAGATGATAAAAAAGATAATTTCCAAGAAAGGGCTTCTGAAATTCTTAGAAATTTAGGATTTAAGGTAGAATGAGATTTAGTAACTGTTCCTTTATGGAGAGGACCGGACGATATTACAATTGCTGCTGATATAGCTGAAGAGATAGCTAGAATCCGGGGATACGAAGAGATTAGATCTACAGCTCCATTAACTGAGATTCGTAGTCAGAATTTTATTGGAAATACGGAAATTGTTCGTATGGTTGAAAGATGTTTGGTGGAAAAATGTCGTTTTGATCAATGAGAAAATTATCCATGGGTTAGTGAAAAATCTGTACAACCATTTGGGAAAGGTAGAGATGATTTTGTAACATTAACTAATCCTGTAAATCCTGAGTGTCCGTTATTACGTGACAGTTTTTTATATCAATTTTTGCAGGTGGCATCTAAGAATGCTAAATTTTTTGATGATATTAATTATTTTGATACATGAAAAGTGTGGACTAAAAATGAGCCAAATAATGATATTTCTCATGAATTTGCTGCTGCGCATTTGGATGAGCAGTTACATGTGGCATTTTTTAAGTATAAAAAATCTATTAGATCTTGGAAAGAAGATACATTATTGGAATCGAAATCAGTAGTTGAGTCGTTACTACACGAATGTGAATTGAATTGAAAAATTACTTATGAATCGACGAATTTATCATATTATCATCCAAAAAAACAGGGTAAAATATTGTTTAATAAGCAGGAAGTATGAGTTATATGAACACTTCACCCAATTATACTTAAGGCTTTTAAATTACCAGAAAATGCAAACTTAACATTTGTAGAAATATCACTTGAAGCTATCAAGGCTCTAAGAGCTGAAGCCACAGAAAGGACATATATTTACGAAACTATGCAGGATCAGATTTTATGGAGAGATTTGAGTTTTGTTATAGATGAGCAATCAGATTTTTCTAAACTTCTTTCGGCTATTCGTAAAATAGATGAAATTAAGGATATTCGTGTATTTGATGTTTATCACTGAGAAAATTTACCATTAGGGAAAAAATCAATTTCATTACAAATTAAGATATTAGGTGATGGAAATATGACAAGTGAGGAGATTGGAGCTATAATGCAGAAAGCGATTGATGCTGTAAGTAAAGTTTGAGGTGAGCTTAGAGGTTAATTATTTGTGTTTTTGCTATGATATGTTTACTTGAAAAGTGATTTATTATAATTTTTGTTAAATTATATTAATTGTGTAACATATTTTCTTTAGATATCTGTATTTTTAAGTAGTGGACATAATTTTTTGTATTCGCAAAATTTACAAAAACTATTATTTTTTGCTGGAAATATTTGATTATCAGAATTAAAACTTTCAGCATATTTTACTTTAGCTTTATCTATCTCATCAATTATTTTTGAGTATTTTTCTATTATTGGAGAGATGGTGTTGTTGGTTATTTCCCATTCATCTAGTAGTCAAAAATGTAGGTAATGTATTTTGGCATTTATGTGTTTTAAATATCTTCAAAAATTTTGTTTGATTCATAATCAATATAAAGTTAGTTGTTCTCTATAATTGTTATATTCATTGGGAAGTTTTTTGTTTGTTTTATAGTCGTTGATAATGTAAGTGTCTCAATTTTTATCTAATCTATCTATTATTCCCTTAAACGGTTTATTATTAATTTTAAATATTATAGTTAGTTCTGTTCATATAACGTTAACTCAACTAAATGGGTAATATTTATCGTAATAATCGGTTAGATAATGTT
>Ga0247609_10007670_pt1 | contig 10258 bp, 8 predicted proteins | sample 172DNAGHGlowgp2_FD_193487 | JGI IMG/M metagenome (GOLD analysis project Ga0247609, IMG submission 193487) | Sheep rumen microbial communities from Palmerston North, Manawatu-Wanganui, New Zealand - 1728 DNA GHGlow gp2 | ecosystem: Host-associated > Mammals > Digestive system > Stomach > Rumen ...
GTCGACAGACAGCGGGAAGAAATCGGTTTCGGGAGCCACTTCCGTTGCGGAGCAAACGGTGGCCAGGATGACAGTGTCGCCGCAGCGGAGCATGACTGATCCGTCGGCTTGCTTGGCGTAACGGCCGGTGTTGAGCGTAATCTCTTGACCGTTAGGCATGTGGATGGTTTTTGTAAATCCAATAGGACCCATAGTTGTAATGATTTGTTTACTGTTTTCTCTTAGCTTCTTAAACGTATAGAATTGGGTGCGATAAATAGCAAAAAAAAGGCAATGTGTATTGCCTTTTTCTTGCGTTCCGCTTAAGGCGGGCGAAAGGATTACTTTCTGATGCCCAATTCCTTAATGATGTTACGGTATCTTTCGATGTCGGTTCTCTTCAAATAATCGAGAAGTTTTCTTCTCTTACCTACCAAGCCAACCAACGCACGTTTGGCCGCCACATCCTTGTGATGGACTTTCGTTTGCTCTGTCAAATGCTTAATTCTGTAGGTGAACAAAGCGATTTGGCCTTCTGCTGAACCAGTATCGGCAGCGTTCTTGCCGTATTGGCTGAAAATCTCTGATTTCTTTTCTGCAGTTAAGTACATAATTTTCTTCTTTTTACACTAAATTTGTTGTTCTAAACGGGCTGCAAAGATACAACTTTTTTGGAAACTGGTAGTGTTTGTGGTGATTTTTTTTTAAGGCTGGAACCGGTCCCCACCAGTGCCAGCCTTGCAAATAATCTTTATATGGATTCCCCTTTAAGTATTTTCGGTAAGCGGTAGCTCGTCCGTGCCTCCATTCCCCTGAGGATGATTTTGAAGTCTTCGGGAATGAGTTCCCAAATCTTCAAGGCGATGTCGTCTGGAATCTCCTTGTAGAACGCTTCCGCGATGCCACCCGTGATGCAGGCCAAGGTGTCGCTGTCGCCTCCGAGCGAGACAGCTAACCTGATGGCCGATTCGAAGTCGGTGCTGTCGAAGAAGGCCACCATGGCTTCGGGCACCGTGCCTTGACACGAGGAGTCCCAATCGTAAACGCGCCGTATTTCATCGCAAGTACGGTTGAGGTTGTAGCCGTATTTTGCTGTGATGTAATTTCTTATTTCTTCTTTGCTCTTGCCGTTACGAGCCATGAAGATGGCGGCTGACGCCGACTGTGCGCCTTTGATTCCCTCGGGATGGTTGTGGGTGATGGCTGCCGAAAGTCCAGCCACGTGCTCGGTTTCCTCCAAGGTGTCGAACATCCAGCCGCAGGCACTGCACCGCATGGCTGAACCATTGCCCCACGAGTTGTATGGCCGCCGCTCGCCAGCAAAGCCGAGGCTTTTTGGCATGAAGAGCCATTTGTGGAACATGCCACCGTAGCCGCCCATGGGGCAGGGGTATTTTGTGGCAAAGTTGACCAAGGCTTGCTCCAAGGTGTTGTCGCCGTGCTGTGGGTCGTCCAAGAGCCAACGTGCCACGGCCATCGTCATGATGCTGTCGTCGGTGTAGCTGCTCTTTGGCCCAAACAACTGGAAATCTGTTGTCTTGATGTTGTCGAATTCGTATACCGATCCTACGGTATCTCCTATGATTGATCCTAACATAGTGCTTAAATGTTTGATGTTTAGTAGTGTGATAATTTGGTACAAAACTTTCAAAACCTGCAAAACGCTCTTTGTTAGTGAGGGGGGCATGCTTCCCTACGACGCACGGTTGTGCGGTCACCCTATGCTTTTCTTTAGGTTTTGCCTTGTTTTGCAGGTTTTGTGATTAAACTAACTCCTTCCAGAAATCCTGTGGCAGATGGACGTTCTCCACGTCGACGGCGGCGGCAAACAGTGGCGCAATCTCTGCATCAGTGAAGCCCGCAATGCCGCAACCGATGCGCGTGACCAAGAAGGTCAACTCGGGATGTTGCTTGGCAAAAGCGATGAACTCATCAACGTAGGGCTTGATGGTGTTCACACCGCCTTGCATCGTCGGGATGGCGTAGCTTTGGCCTTGCAATCCAACGCCTTGACCCCAGATGGCACCAAATTGTTGGACGGCTATCCTTGCCGCTCCGCCACCGTGCAAGCCTTGAATGTTGCTACCGAACACAAAGATTTCGTTTTTGCTGAGGCTATGGATATCATCGGGTGTGATGCGATGATTGAACTCGCTCATTTCTCGGTAGTTGCGGGTCTCGCTGTTCGACTTTGAGCGGAACAACTTGCGTGCGAGTGAAGGCATGGCAGACGTCATTTTCCTTTCTTCTTCGAGACGGCTGAACATCATCGTCCTCGACTTGCGCTCCCTCGTCCAAGCCTCTTGCATTCCGGCCTCGTCGTCGGTAAAAGCCATGTGGTTGTCGATGCTGAGAGAGGCAGAGGTGACCTCTACGTCTTGGTTGGTGCCGATGTAGGCGAAATTCCAGCCTTCCTCGTTTTTCATGCGCTCCACCAGGGACTTGATGTCTTTGCCGCTGTATTCCTTTGAGGCATTCTCCAATCCATCGGTGATGACGGTCACCACGGCGGTGGCGTCTTCCTTGTCTTTGATGGCGTTGCACAACTTGTTGATGCTGATGCCCATGGCGTCATAAAGCGGTGTGCAGCAGCAGGGACGGTATTCTCTGGAGGTCAGTTCTTTGACCTCGTTGACGGGCACCATGTCGTAGATCATGGTCTTTTCGCAGTCGCAGAAAACCATCAGTGAGACGAAATGTTCTTGCGTGTCTTTGAAGCGTTCCTGGGCAGAGCGGATGCCGCCAACGGTCTCGTTGAAACCAGCGATGGCAGCTTTGGCGATGCTGCTCATGGAGCCGCTTTTGTCTAAGATAATCAGGTTATAGACCTGCGTCTTTACGGTAGTGTTGCTTGTTTCCATAATTTATTGTTTTATTGTGGTTTAAGTATTAAATCCATTCCTCATTCAGCATCCCTCATTCTTAAAACTCAAGTCTAAAGTTGTTGCCTTCCTTAAACTTGTCATAGCGACGCTTGTTGAAGCGGAACTTGGTGCCCCAGCGGCGAGTTGTGCGGCTGCTGCTCTCGTTTGAAGTGGGGCAGGGGGACTTCCTGGTTTCGTCTCCAAATAAGGAATCGATGCTCATGCTACGCATTTCCCTATTCTGCCCAAAGAAGACGGTTTCGACTTCTTCAGTTTCCTCGATGATGCCTGTCTGTAGCATCTTCTTTTGGAAGTTGCGACGATCGAACTGGATGCCCAGGATGGCCTCATACAACCGTTGCAGTTCCGGCATGCTAAACTCACTGTCCAACAGGTCGAATCCTATAGGCTCGAAGTGGATGTCCTCGCGAAGTGTCTCCATGGCCTTTCGTAAGATATAGTCGTGGTCAAAAGCCAAGCGTGGAGCCTCTTTGAGTGCAAACCATTGAGCCTGTGTTGCATCATCGCCGCCTTTTACGTCTGATTTCCGGGCAAGGGCATAGAAGGCAATTGAGATGACACGCTCTCTCGGGTCACGATTCACTTCGCTGAAGGTCATGAACTGCTTTAGGTAGGAAAGGTTGAGGCCGGTCTCCTCTTGCAGTTCGCGCTGGGCGCACTGCTCGGCGGTCTCGTTCATGTGGATGAACCCTCCTGGCAAGGCCCACATGCCTTTGAAAGGCTCGATACCCCGTTCGATGAGTAGGATTTTCAGCTCATACCCGTCGAAACCAAACACCACGCAGTCGGTGGTTACGGCTGGGTGAGGGTAGTCGTAAGTGTATCGTTGCTTTTCCATAATTGTGTAATTTTGACGCAAAAATACGACTTTTCCCGTAAATGGGTATTAAAAATGTGTAAAAATTACGCTTTTTGTAGATTGTTATAATGTAATTTGTTGATTATAAGATATTTGAATTGTGTAATTTGTACGCAATTTAAATAAAAAGCACTGCCATCCTAAATGGCAGTGCTTTTTATAATGAATGTTTGGCGTGTGCGATTATCCGATTTGATCGTAGAACTCCTTACGGGCTCCGGTCAAGATGCCGAGCAGGCGGGGCACCATGTCGTCCAACACGGGGGTGGAGTCCATCATGATCTCGGCAGCGACCCACACGTCGTCTCTGGGGATGTAGGCCTTGGCCACTTTCATTCTCTTGTTCGTTTCGTTTATGGCTTCGAGGACGGTGACGCGGTTTTCGTCAGTGACGTCGAAGATGCCAGGTAGGGCCAGGCGGAAGAATTGCTCGTCATCATCGTTGTTGAAATAGATGAAGGTCAGCATTTGATACTTGAAGACGATGTCGTTGTCTTCGTCGATTTTTGGCATGAGGCCTTGGCTTTTCAGGTATTCGAATACCATTTCTGACGTTTTCATAGTCGTTTTGTTTAATATTAATAATAAGCTAACAGTTCAAAATTATACTTCATTTTCTTTTGACTTTGGGATGCAGGACTTCAGTCAAGCCAAAGCCCTGGAGCCTTGCGTCTCGCTGTCTCGTGTCAATATGTAGACCAAATTTACTCATCTGTTAAATGTAAATCATTCGTCTTTTCTGAAGCCTATCCTTGGCAAAAGGTTGCTTCTTTCCAGGCCGTCCATCTTTTGTCTGATGGTGTCATACATCTTCAGGGTGTCTTTGCTGATGGATGGCTTTGTCTCGCTGATGGCGCGTTCCAATAGCTCTTGAGTGATCATGGAACGGGTGAAGGCTGCGGTCATGGCGGCATCGTTCACAATGTAGGCGATGTCGCTTGCGATGTAACCGTCGGTCAGGTCGGAGAGACGGTCAAAGTCGATGCTGTTTTCCTCAAAAGGTCTGTCTTTTATATGGATGGCAAACATCTCTTTACGGGCATCGTGGTCGGGGAGGGGCACGTAGATGTGCTTGTCAAGTCGTCCGGTACGCAACACAGCAGGGTCGATCATGTCGGGACGGTTGGTGGTAGCCACCACGAAGATGCCGCGTTTCGAGCAGTTGTTGAGTTGCGAGAGGAACTCGTTGACTTCACCACTGATATGTTCGCTTCCTGCTGACGAACGGTTGGGCACGAAGGCATCAAACTCGTCGAAACACAGCACGGTGGGCGCATCCTTTTCGGCTTGCTTGAACAGCTGTCCGATTTTTTCCTGGCTGCCATGTACATAGATGCTGGCCAAGTCAGATGACTTCACCAAAATGAAGTTAAACTGGGTCTGTTCGGCAAATTTCTCGGCGAAGAACGACTTGCCGCAGCCGGGAGGGCCGTAAAGCAGCATGCCGTTGGGTGGCGTCAATCTGTATTGCTCTGACAGTTCCTTGTTTTGTATCACGAAGATGACTTTTTGCTGCAAGAGCTCTTTCAGTTCATGCATTCCGGCGATGTCGTCAAATCCGTGGCCAGTCCCCTTTTGCGTTTGGATTTGCAGCTCGTTTTCCGACTGTTGCCCCTTGCCCGAAACTTTGGCTTCTTCTTGTGCCTGCTCGCTGAACTTGCCAGGTTTTTTGCTGCCGTTTTGTCCGTTGAGGTCACGTAGCAAATCGTCTGCCGAATGGTAGCAGGTGGAAGTGGATAGCGAAAGGCCTTTCTCAAGGATATACTTTAGGGTGTCATTGATGGGAAGTGACAAGATGTCAACGGGGTTTTCTCTTCTGTAACGCTTCATCTTGTTCATCTTCATAATAAAGCTCTCGCCGTTAGCTACATTAATCGTCCAAGGAGCATTGCCTGTAAGCATGGTGTAGAGCACGGCCGTGGCCGAAAAGAGGTCGGTACGCTCATTATAGATGCTGGCCGAATTGCCGTTGGCGCAGTATCTGATATCGAGGTCGGTATTATCGAAGGGTGTCGTTCCTTCGCATGCTTGCGATGCATGGCCCAGGTCGATGATTTCTGGTGCGCCATCCATTGTGTTCGAGAGCATGATGTTGCTCGGAGTGATGTCGTTGTGGCAGATGCCTGCATCGTGCAAGCATTTTAGGCCCTCAAGGATGCCTCTGAAGATAGCGATGGCTTTGTCGGGCTCAATGTGACCCTCTTTGGCAATCTTGTCGGCCAGCACTTCTCCAGTAAAATAGTTGGTAACCAAGTATTGGCATTCACCGATGGTAGTGTTGAAGCTGCCATGGGCGATATGGGAAATCACATTGACGTGTTGTATCTTTTGGAGCAAGGCTATTTCCAGGACCTCATGGCTGTCCTTGTTGACCAGCTTGGCAGGGGTCCGTTTCATGATATACACTTTCAGGAAATAGGGTTGCTCGTTCGCATTCACCGTTTTGTAGGTCTCGGTGTATTCGTTTTGTTTGATCAGGCTTTGTATTTTGTAGCCTCCGACGTAGTCACCAGTGTTGAAAATGCTCATAAGGAATCATAATATTGAACTGCAAAGATAATACACTTTTCACAAAAAGAAAAGGGTTCACAGTTTTTTTTAATCTGCCACATCCATGTTGCTTGACTCGGCTTTGTTGCTCACCGCACCGGGTTTGTCTTGTTGCTCTATGATTTCGGTGATGACTTCCGAATGAAACATTTCGTCAACAAACCCATGAGCCCTAGAGCGTTTTTTGTGCCAGCTTTCTCCGTCTTGCTTGGTTTTGGAAACGAGGTTTTTCATCTTTTGGTTGAAACTCAACAACTTGATGTAGATGCGGTAGGTCGTTTTTTCTCTGTCAATCAAGGGGATAAGGATAGAGTTGATGACGATGCTGAAAAGAATGACGGAGAACACGATGTTGCGGGCAAACATGGCGATTTCCATGTTAGGGATGTATATGAGCGCTTGCGTGGCCAACACGGCGGCGGTCAGTCCTTTGGGGTTTAGGGCCGACATGAAAGCAAGTTCCTTGTCGGGGATGCCATCCCGTTTGGAGATGGCGAAACGCACTGCAGGTATCCTAATAATGAATAGCACTGCGCTGATTCCTAGTCCAATGATGATGGGTTCCCATTGGGTCAATTGGATGGAGATACCTACATAGATAAAGAAGAAGGTCTTCAGCAGAAGCACCAGTTCCGAAAACAGAGAGCGTTCGGTCTCATTCAGGTTGACCGGCACTTTCTTGATGAATTTCTTGAGCCATGCATTGTAGATGGCGTCGATGTTGGCCAATCCGATGCCAAACGCCAGAGCAGCGATGGCACCACTGAATCCCATCCATTCATTGAGACCATAGATGATGAACACGAAGGCAGGGGTCGTCAGGATGGAGTATTTGATGTTGCGGATTTGGTCGAGGATCAAGGCCCAAAAGATGGCGCCGATCAGTCCCATCACCGTGGCTAGGATAAACGATGAGAAGATGTTGCCTAAGATAGCGCCAAACTCAAGGTGCTTGCTCTTGATGGCCTGCATCAAGGCCAAAGCCAGCACGATGCTGAACACATTACCTATGGCTGCCTCCAGGATGAGCATGATGGCGGGTTTCTCCGACATGTGCATTTGTCTGACTATGGGGATGACCACCGCCGAAGCTGTGCCGCCTAACATGCAACCCAAGATCATGCTGATGATGGGACCTAGGCCCAAAACGAACCACCCTATTAACCAAATGGCGACAGCTGACAGCACAAAGTTCAAGGCGGTGAGTTTTAAGGCACCTCTGAACGAATCTTTCAACGCGCTGAATCTCAGTTGTGTACCACTCTCAAACAGGATGGTTACCAAGGTGATGCCTGAAAACAAGCTGCCAGCATTGCCCAAACTGTCGGGCGAGAGCCAGTGGAAGACGGGCCCAATGAGTAGGCCTATGATGATGAGGAACAACACGTCGGGAATGCGTTTGCGGCTGAAAATTTCGCTGAATAGGTGCGCGGTGAAGATGAGCAAGCCGATAATGGCGATGGTGAGTCCGATTTGCCGGGACGACCCCCCGTTGGCCACTTGATCTACCATTTCGTTGAGGCCGCCTTGGTTGACGATGCTGTCAACGGCCTGCGAGATGGTGTCGCTATGCCTTGATAACGTGTTGGTTGTAGGGACAAGGTTGCTTTGGATCACGGTGGCTTTTTTTTAGTTGAACAATCTCCAATTGACCCCGATGAATATCTTGCTGTCGCGCATGGGGTAGTGAGGCGCGATAAATGAATTGTGGTTGCCTGTCAGCAGGAACATATTGCTGTAGGCCACATAGATATGGGCTTTCTTTACTTTGATGGCCAAAGCCAAATCGATGAAGGGGAAATTGCCGATTTCCACGTCGTTTTGCAGATAGAAGGTGCGTGTAGCTGGCATATAGGCATCGGCGTAGTATTTGGTGAAATAGCGCACTGTGAGGCTAGGATGTAGTGTGGCAGCCTTGTGGAAGATGGGCTGTGAATAGCCAACTTTCAACTGACCTAATACCAAGGGGAGGTGCACGACCTCTTCGTTGCTCGATTTCTGAAGACTGGCGAATCCCTCCAACTCGAAACGGCCCAAGTGTTGGTAGAAACTGAGGTAAGCCTCGCGGATGCTAAACATGCCGTCGTTTTGAGTCGGACGAGCGTCGGTGCCAAAAAAGATCATGTCGGCGATGCTGGTCTGCTTCACACCGATGCTATATGTCTTGTAGCTGTATCTCAAGTTGAAGGATAGGAAGGTGGAGGCTTTGAAATCGTTCTCCCAACGGAAATGATTGGAGTAGTAGCTCTCCTCGAACCAACTGGCACTCTGTCGTTTGAGTTCCACGTCAAATGTGGCCTGACCGTAATTCTTGTTGCTGGTTCCGATAAATTGTTTCCATTGGCCTTTTACGTCGAAGTCGCCGATTTGGTAACCCAATGTGATCAACTCTGCCTGTCCCGTGATGCGCGTCGATTTGAACAGGTTGATGATGATGCCGCCGTTCACGCTTAATTGGTTGAAGTTGCGTGCCAGCAGGGTTTCGCCCTCAAGATAGTCGTAGTGTTTCACCTGGTAATATCCATGCGTGACGCCTGCATAAAGGTAAAATGGGATGTCGTCGTTGTATTTCTGGTAACCCAAAGTACTCCATTTCACTGTGTTCTTGATGGCCCTGACCAGTGTGGTGTCGGTCGATTTTGAGGTGTTCATCAAGGTGTCGAAAGGTTGGTAGAACGAAACACCAGGCGATGATTCGTTGTAGTATAGTTTGTTGTTCAGGAAACTGAAACTATGACATAATCTGCCCAAGGTGAATTTTCTTACCTTGGTTTCTTGAACAACATCTTGGTGCTCAATGGTTTTTATGCTATCGATGAGTAGGAAGTCTGTTGGGATGCTGTCGTTGAAGGAAGGTGTCGATGCAATGGAATCGCTCTCGACCCGTAGTGCTTCCTTTTTAGTAGTTACGTTCTTTTTTGGAAGCAGATTGAAATATTGTTCGAAACCTATTCCGTTGGAAACAATGAAGTTGGTGGCTGTTGTGAGGTTGACAGGGATGACGGTGTTGTCGGTCTCTTGGTGTTCGCTGTAGGCTTCGTCGTTGACGATACCACCGTTTTCGCCCATCTCGAGTTTGTTGCGGAACCAATGTGCCGACACGCCGTAGCGTTCGCTTTTGGTGATGTACTTGGCGTTGATCCAGAATGCGTTATTGATGGTTTTGTTGTTGCTGAAGGTAGCGGGTGCATAATCGGTGTCGAATGCGAACGACACGAGCAGGCGAGGGGTGACTTGGCGGCCAAACCTGGCGTGGAAATGTTGTTCGAGGTCACCGACAGTCATTAGATAACGGATTTCGGAATAGGGTAGGACGGACATGTAGGAGTTCATGTTGCCTTCATTCAGAATGTATGTCGAGAACGCAGGCAGCGTCATGTCGAATCCAGCCTGGTGCAGGTGGTCGAATCTCATCGACTTATGGGCCATTCCAGTGTTGCTCAAAGTGCTATAGATGGTGTGGCCGCGTTGCAAATAATCGAAATCAGCCGTATGGAATGTAGTGGTGTCTACAACTTTTGAAGCGTTGAGAAAAATGCTGTCGAAGGGGTAGGCGTTATAGGTGACGAAGGTTGAATCGATGGGTAGGGAAGGGGTAACCGTTGTTTTTTTTGTGGCAATGCTATCTTGCTCAAGATTTTGTGAAAATCCTAACAAACTGGTAAACAGCAAGATAAAAAATAAAGCCAATCTTCGGGCCATACTTCCAAATTTGGCGGTAAAAGTAATAAAAAAATGGGAATGAAGCGATTTAAAAAGTGGAAAGGTTGGGGAAGGGTAGGGAAGAGTCTCTATTGTGCTGCAGCGCCCCGTGTCGAAGACACGGCATTCTATTTACCCCACACGGCTCAGTGTGGGGCTCGAAAACAGACGAGCCCGTCAGCAGGTGCTGACGGGCTCTCCGTTGTGGGTGGGCGGCGAACTACTTTCCCACGCTCTCGCGCAGTATCATCGTCGCGGCGGGGCTTAACTTCTCTGTTCGGAA
>Ga0247609_10007671_pt1 | contig 10258 bp, 14 predicted proteins | sample 172DNAGHGlowgp2_FD_193487 | JGI IMG/M metagenome (GOLD analysis project Ga0247609, IMG submission 193487) | Sheep rumen microbial communities from Palmerston North, Manawatu-Wanganui, New Zealand - 1728 DNA GHGlow gp2 | ecosystem: Host-associated > Mammals > Digestive system > Stomach > Rumen ...
AGAGTCCACATCGACGGGGAGGTTTGGCACCTCGATGTCGGCTCATCACATCCTGGGGCTGAATTCGGTCCCAAGGGTTCGGCTGTTCGCCGATTAAAGTGGTACGCGAGCTGGGTTCAGAACGTCGCGAGACAGTTCGGTCCCTATCTGTCGTGGGCGAAGGATATTTGAGGAGAGCTGTCCTTAGTACGAGAGGACCGGGATGGACGCACCGCTGGTGCACCAGTTGTCACGCCAGTGGCACAGCTGGGCAGCTATGTGCGGAACGGATAAACGCTGAAAGCATCTAAGCGTGAAGCCGACTCCAAGATAAGATATCCCATTTAATGGCGCAAGTTATTGAAGTAAGACCCCTTGAAGACTACAAGGTAGATAGGCTGCGAGTGGAAGTGTGGTGACACATGGAGCTAGGCAGTACTAATAGGTCGAGGGCTTGACCACAAGTAATTTTGGAATAGTTTACAGAGAGTATACTTAGTGAAGAAAAGTACAAAGAGTAAATTTCTATAGTGGAATAAAATTTCAGTAAAAAGTAGAAGTAAGATTCTGTAGAAGAAAAAACAGATTGTATACAATGTAAGCGAATGTACAGTTTGTAAACGAGAGAAAAAGTGTACGAAGAGTATATTCAAAGTGTAAAGATCCATTCTGTAGAGTGTTTATTCAGTTTTGAGGGTGCTAAAAAGAAGTCAAGGGAGTGCCCGAATAAAATGAGCACCATTAGCTCAGATGGTAGAGCACCTGACTCTTAATCAGGGTGTCCCGGGTTCGAGTCCCTGATGGTGCACCAAAGGAGAAGGCGAGAAAAGGTCGGGGGAAATAGAGAAGGCTCGTTGGTCAAGCGGTTAAGACACCGGCCTCTCACGCCGGAAACACGGGTTCGATTCCCGTACGAGTCACCAAGGGTGCGAATGAAGGGAAAGATCTCGAGGAGGTATGCGGCAAGAAAAAGTGAGTAAAAAATAAAAAAAGGCTTGCAAAGAGAAATAAAAAGTGATATAATTAGAAAGTAAGAAGTTGGTGTTGAAGACGTTGAGGGTCCACCCGTTCCCATACCGAACACGGAAGTTAAGCTCAATGGTGCCGAAGATACTTGGCTGGTGACGGCCTGGGAAAATAGGGAGATGCCAACACTTTTTGTTAAAGTGGGTAAGATTTAAATTTTACCTTCAGATATTAAAACGAAAAGTTAGAAAATTTTAAATTTCAATGAATTTCAGAAACTTATGCATATTAGAGTAATTCTTTAACAGAAAAAAGATTGCCAATTTTTATTGTATAAAGAGAAGTAAAAAATCAAAAGATAACGAAATCACTAAAGAAGAATATGATATTCCTCCTTAGCTCAGTGGTAGAGCATGCGGCTGTTAACCGCAGGGTCGTTGGTTCAAGCCCAACAGGGGGAGCCAAGTTTACCCCGTGTCTAATAAGACACGGGGTTTGTAATTATGTAAAAAATTTATTTACTTTTTTACAAGAGTTGGATTACATCTTGAAAATTTGCTTCTTTTACTTTTTTAGTGATTGTACATAAATCCACTACCCATAAAATGCCGCAACACCCAACAGTGAGCAATTTAAAAACTCCCATACCGGTATCGCCGAGCATAAATCTGTCTACGCCAAGCGTACCAACGAATGCAGAAATTAAAAGAAATATAGTTGGATCTTTTAATTCTAAAGATAAGACCAAAGAAGCCTTCTCTTCAGGTGCAGCTAGTAATTTTTCCTTCAAATAAATAATTTTATCGTCTGGGAAATATTTTTTATTTGCTATAATAAAACGATCTACTTTTTGAGCATCCATTTTTCATTCCTCCTTTGATTTAATATTAATATATTGTACCATATATTTTTTTACATGTCAATGATTTTTATTTAAAATGTTACCAAGATGCCAGAAGCTCAAATAAATATGCAGAACATACAGTCTGGGGAGAGGCTGAAAGAGCTATTTTATTAAATTAATTATACTTAATTTATCAGATGCTAGCTTTTTGAGAATATAAAACTTCATTTATAAATTTTTCCATCTGATCAAGATTTTCAAGCTTACAAGCTAAATTTCTAAAATTTGCTGCGTTTTTTAGTCCCTTGATGTACATACAAATATGTCGTCTAGCCTCTTTCATGCCGATATATTCACCTTTTTGGCTGCAGAGATTTGTTATATGTTCTCGCATAGTATTCATTTTTTTTTCAATTGACGGATGTTGGTATTCTTTTCCTTGTAATTTGCAATTAATTTCATCAAAAATAAATGGATTACCAATAGCTGCTCTTCCTACCATTATGTAATCACAGTTCGTTTTTTGTAACATTTCGATGGCGTCTTTTGCACTCGTTATGTCTCCATTTCCAATAACAGGTATATGAACTGCTGCTTTAACTTTTGCTATTTCTTCGAGATCACATTGTCCAGAATACATTTGTTCTCGAGTTTTTGCGTGAATAGTAATAGCGTCGGCGCCAGCTTCTTCGCAGATTCTAGATATTTCGACAGCGTTAGTATTTTGGGAGTCCCAACCTTTTCTGATTTTAACTGTTACAGGGATTTTTACAGCTTTTTTTACTTTATTTACGATTTCAAAGCAAAGCTTTGGATTTTTCATCAGGAAAGCGCCAGCACCGCATTTATTGACTTTAGGTGCAGGACACCCCATGTTAATGTCTATAGCGTCTGGATTTTGGGACATAGCAAACTTAGCTCCTTCTGCCATGATTTCAGGGTTATCTCCGAAGATTTGAATAGCGCAAGGTCTTTCTTGGTGCGATAATTGCATCAACTCAATTGTTTTTTTATCTTTGAATGAAATGGCTTTTGAGCTTATCATTTCACTTACAACATAACCTGCTCCAAATTTTACAGCAATTTCTCGGAACGCTCTATCGGTGAGCCCTGCCATAGGAGCGAGGAAGGCTTTTTTTTCATTTGATATTATATCATTAAATCGCAAAGTATCCTCCTAATTTAGATCTTAGTGCTTTAATTATACCACCATAATAAATCTAAATCTATATGCAGTAGCAGATATGTTGAAAAACCTTATTTTTAATTTTTGATGTTATTTATTAATATTTTTTCAACTCTTTTAAGTAAAGAAGAGAGGTCCATAGGATACTTCAAAAATACGAACGTCAAGAGTAAAAACAATACGAAAAAGACGAACACAGCGAACCATATTAAATTTGAGCGAGCGAATGATTTTTTTGTTTTACTAACTTTTGAGTTAAAGCTCCAAAAAAATAAAGGAATTAAATTTACTATTGGAACAAAGCTTACTAACTGCATCCAAAAAAACGAAAATGTATTTAACTTTTCAATTTTGCAGGTATTATTGTTTGTTTCTTTTAATATTCGATTTTGGTTTGATTGATTATCCGTTTCACTTTTTAAAATCCTCAATAAGCTTAGCATTTTGTCCTCCTAATTTATTATTTTTTCTATTATTATAAGCAGGACAAAATTTATTTTTTAACAGATTCTGTCGATTCAAAAAATGATGTTTAAATTAACAAGTTAGAATAGTTGATACTAACGTTTTTACTTTCATTTTTCAAAAGTACAGATAAAAATTTGGCGGTTGTTGATCAAGTAATGTCTATTTTTTATTCTGTCTTCTCGGAGATTAACCTTAGAAAATCTTCGTTGATCAAATCATTGATTATTCCTAAGGCATGTTCAGGTTTTACAGCGTTTTCATATAAGTAAGTTAAAATATTAACAATAAAATTTTTTGATTCAGAAATCTGCTTTAAAGAGGTCTCTTCTAAAGCATGATTTTTTTCAGAGATTATTTCAATTCCATATGTAGTGTTAGATCCAGAATTAGTTTCATACAGATTATAATATACTTTTTCTGCGTCCTGAATATTTTTTATATATGTGAATTGTCTTTTGAATATATTTTTTGCATTCGCCATAGAATTACCTCCTACTTTTAAATTATAGTTTAATACATTTTATTATAATAAATCAGTGAAAATTTTTCAACATTTTTTGACATAAAATATTATAAAATTTTCGAGTATCTTAAATTTTGCTCAAAGTTTTTTTAGATGAAACAACGCATGAAGTCCTTGACAAACTTTGTGCTTAAAGATTATAATAAAGTAAGTAAAATTTCAAAGGAGAAATATTATGGACGAAAAATTTGTATCCACAACAAGGAATCAAAACTGCGCTATAAATAACCTAAAGCAAAATTTGAGCCTAAATACGATAACTTCATCAAATATTTCTCCGAACAAATCTAGTAACATTCAAGCAACATACGATATAATAAGTGTTTTGTACGCGAAAGAGATAGAAAATATTACTAAAATTTTAAGTCTAAGAAATAACTTCAAATTTTTTGTAAAAGAAAATTTTTCGAAGCTTTTCGAGGACTTTAGAGAAAAATTTAAAAAAATCAATCTCAATATTGTTTTATATCAAGTGAAAAATATAGATGAAGTTATATTGAATATTCCTGAAGATAACGATAATAATGGGGTTGTTTTGCTTGATGTTTTGAATGATAAAAATGATGCGAATTTATTTTCAGAATTTTTAAATTCTAAAAATATCGTATACATTAATTTTTCTAATTGTAACATGGTTTTTATCAATAAAATGTCTGTTAATGTCGATTTGAAAAAATATGTTTCAAAAGATTTAACCTCTCAAAAAAAATTAGAAATAATTTTAGATTGTGTTTACTTGAATTTGCAAGCAAAGAAAATTTTAGATCTAAACTTTAAGATTTAAAAATAAAAGTTAGTTTAGATTTTAAATTTCATTTAAGATGGGAGGGTCTACTAATGTTAAAACTGCAAGAAGTAGTAATAGTTGAAGGTAAATACGATAAAATCAAACTTTCTCAAATCGTTGACGCTTTGATTATAGACGTTGGTGGTTTTAGCATTTTTAAAGATAAAAATAAAGTAAATTTAATAAAACGATTAGCTGAAAAAAATGGTGTTTTAATTTTAACAGACAGTGACCATGCCGGGTTCATGATTCGCAATTATTTAAATGGCATTATTCCACAAAGTAAAATCAAACACGCTTATATCCCTGATATCATCGGAAAAGAAAAAAGAAAGAAAATTTATTCAAAAGAAAGAAAACTCGGAGTGGAAGGGATAAAAGATGATATAATTTTAGATTCTATAAAAAAAGCGGGTTTAAAACAATTCAAAAATGCAAATAATAAAAACTATAATGAGCCTAAAATTACTAAAATGGACTTTTTTCAAGATGGCTTATCCGGTGGTGAAAATAGCACGTTAAAAAGAATGGCTTTAATCAAAAAATTAGATTTACCGGAAAATTTATCTCAAAATGCACTACTTAAAGTTTTAAATGAATTTATCACATACGAAGAATATAAAGACTTAATAAAAAATTTATAACACTAAAGTTTTACTTTTTAACAAAACTTTTCCGCTTTGTTAAAAGCGCCGCACTATACCGCGCGGCGCTTTCTTTTTAAATTTAAATCGGAGGGATTTTTTTGAATTTAAAAAAACATATATTAAAAAACAAATTATTTAATATAAAATCAGCTCTCTTTTTTTTGACTTCTTTATCACTTTTTCTATTTTGCTTTATAGTATTTTCTTTTAAAGCAAATAGCTATTTAAAGAAAAGCGATATTGAAGAAAATGATATATTGCCTGAGCCATTATATTCTTCGTCTGAAATCCTAGTGCCAAATCTTGTCGGAAAAAGTTTTGAAGAATTGCAAAAAGAGTTTAGAAAAAATCGAGAATTAAAGGTTTGCATTTTAAAAAGGGAAACAAATGACAGTTTTGACAAAGACTTTATAATCTCTCAGATCCCAGAAAAAGGAACTTTCGTAAAAAGAGGAAGCGTTATTGCTGTAGTTGTTAGCCTTGGTGCTACAAAACGACAGCTACCTAAAATAAATGGAGACACCGTATTTGAAGCTGCAAACAAGTTGAGTAAACTGGGATTTATTCCAAAACTCAAACAAGTGCACGATGGCAATGTGGGAGAAAACCTTTAGTCAGTTTTAATTTTGGATTTTTATTTCTTTGTTTAGGGTATAGGTACTTTCAGTAGACCATTTATATTTTAATATAATAAAAGTAAAATTATTTTATATTTTGACTTATACAAGGTTGAAAACTTTGTTGAAAATGTTAAAAACAAAAAAACAAGCTGTTAAAATGTAAAACTATTATATAAAATTTAAATCAGGGTAATTTTCTTTTAAGAAAATTAAATTCGATAAAGCCACTAACGGTGCGGTTTCAGCTCGCAAAATGCGATTACCTAAAGTAGACACAATTACTTTTCTTTCTTCTAATTGTTTGATTTCATCTTCTTCAAATCCTCCCTCAGGTCCAATTATTATTGCGACATTTTTGCTTTTGCTTGATAAAGTTTTGTGCAAACTAAGCCCGCCTTTTTCGTAAAAGACAAAGGTTTGGTCAAAGTCATTAAGCAATGATAAGATTTTATTAAAACCCTTTAAGTGCAAAACTTTAGGGATCATCCCTCTTCCCGATTGTTCAGCAGCTTCCTTGGCTATTTTATTCCAACGGATCAACTTTTTTGATATAGCTTTATCGTCAGGGCGAGATATACATCTAGCTGTGACGATTGGAACGATTTCAAAAACTCCAATTTCAGCCGATTTTTGGACGATGAAGTCCATTTTATCGCCTTTGGGTAAAGCTTGAAATAACGTGACGTTAATGAGAGGTTCAGTTTTACATATATTTTTGTTCAGAATATGCAGAGAGACTTTTTCTCTTTCGAAGTCTGTTATTTCACAAAGGTATTCCATTTGATCTTTATCGCAAACCGTTAGCTTCTCTCCTTTTTTCATTCGCAATGATTTTATGATGTGACGTGCATCTTCACCTGTTATCTCAAAGTTTTCACCTTTTATTTCATCTTTGAAAAAATGTGGCATAAAATTCTCCTTTAATTTAGCAACTGCTTACATTTGCCGCAAGGCGCCCAAAACGCATTGCGTTTTGGGCAAAATGACTTCGTCATTTTAATTTATATTGCGCCAAAGGCGCGATATAAATAGCCTTGCGGCTGGAGCTTAGTGCTAATTTTAACTATAAAAATATAAGCTCACCACAGTAGTGATAAGCTCGAATGTGACTAAATCTATAAGCCGAGTTCTGTTAAAAACAGTCATCTATCTTGGCAAAACGTCGCCGTTTTGCTCAGTGCCACCTTCTCGAGAATGTCGGGCAAACATAAAAATCTCTCTGCGGTGTTGCTCCGGATAGGGTTTACAGAGACAAATAGTTACCTATACGTCTGGTAAGCTCTTACCTTACCTTTCCACCCTTACCAATATTTGGCGGTATATTTCTGTTGCACTTTCCCTAGAGTCGCCTCCGGCGGCTGTTAGCCGTTATCCTGCCCTGTGGAGCTCGGACTTTCCTCGCGTGCGACCTTTCGATACTACACCCGCGACTGTTCAATTTACTCACACATTTATTTTATAATCTGATTTGCCTTTTGTCAACTCGATGTGCCTGAGGGCATTGCAAAAATGAAGTAGGGAAAGTAAAAGGGAGTGCCCAAAGAAAAAACATATGGTATAATAAAGAAATGAAATGTAAGAATTGTGGAAAAGAAACTGGACAAATAAAAGCGGGAAAAACGAGGGCTCTCCGCCAAAAATACAAATGTAAACACAGTGGAAAAGTATACACGCCAAATCCAAAGGAAAGGAGCTATAGTGAAGAAATAAAAAAACAGGCGATAAAACTGTATATGGAAGGAAACAGTGGAAGAGCAGTTGGGAGGATATTAGGCATAAGTAAAAATATAATTTATACTGGATAAAAAAATACGCTAAAACGATTACAAACAAAAGTTATTCCAAAGAGAGAGAATGTAATTGAGATGAATGGACTTTATTTGTTTGTAGTGAGGAAAAAACAGAATTTACGTAATGACGTTAGCAGAGATAAAAGGCAGATTGTAGGTTATGATATAGCATTCGATAAAAGCAGGGAAAGAATTCAACAATTAGTCGATCGCTCTCCTAAAGCTCTTCGATACTATTCTGATGCGTATCCTGCTTATTCAGAAATTTATTATGAATGCTCCCATCTTTCACTAAAATAAAGTCAAACTTTTATAGTTGCAGACGTTAATTCTGATCTTAGATATTATAGTCTTGTTCTGCGTCGCTGTTCTAAGTGCTTTTTTAGGTCTTTGGAGACTTTGCTAGCTGTCTTTAAAATTTTCGTTTTTGGCTTTAACAAATTTGCTCTCGCTAAATTTAATTTCCCTCATCTCAAGTCCTCTTTTTCTCTTTCTTCTTTTATTTAACTCCTCTTCTTGGGCACTCCCCTCTAATTTGAATGCTTTCAAAAACTTTTCAGATCTTCTCTAAATAATATTTTTTAAAATAACTTAAAATTATCAAGCTTAAAAATAACACATAAACTTACCTTCTCCTTAATATAATTTATTAACTCAAAAATTAAACTAAAAAAGGTGAACTGTATGGTAATTGTTTTAAAGAAAAAGCAGATAATTGCAATTTCTATACTTTTTTGCGGTATTATTTCTGCGTGCTTTTTGCATAATTTATTGTATACTAATGTCTTGCAAACGGAAACATTTGCAAGTAGCAATTGGGGATTAAGCTTTCAAAAAAATAACCCGATCCCTATTGGTAACGCTTCTATAGAGAGTTTAAAAGAATTCGATACATATTATTTAGGGGATGTTTCTAAGAAAAAAATATATCTAACATTTGATGCTGGATACGAGAATGGATATACTCCTTCAATTTTAGATGCTTTAAAAGAAAATAACGTTAAGGCAACTTTTTTCTTAGTTGGAAATTATCTAAAAACAAGTCCTGATCTAGTGAAAAGGATGATCGAAGAAGGACATTTAGTGGGAAATCATACTTTTAATCATCCAGATATGTCCAAAATTTCAGATATGCAATCTTTCAAAAAAGAAATTATGGATCTTGAGAGACTTTATAAGGATATAACGGGACAAGATTTAAAAAAATTATATCGCCCACCTCAGGGAAAGTATAATGAAGAAAATTTGAAAATGGCGAAAGAACTTGGATATAAAACTTTCTTTTGGAGTTTAGCATACGTTGATTGGCTCACTGACAAACAGCCATCCAAAGAGCAAGCTTTTGAAAAATTATCTAAAATTCATCCTGGAGCTATTGTATTGCTTCATAGCACTTCAAAAACTAATGCTGAGATTTTAAATGACCTCATAAAAAAGTGGAAAAATGAAGGCTATGAATTTGGAAGCTTAGAGGAGTTTTGATATAAGCTTTTCTAATCTACGTTAATACTTATCTTATCCGTGGTGAAGAGGGTAAGTTTTATGCACCGACATACCTTAGAACGATTCAGAATCAGCTGAATGCGATTTTAAATTATGCTTGCAGTTATTATGGATTATCAAAGAAGCTGGCTGCGCTTGCGGGCAAGATGGGGAAGCAAAAGTCTAAAGAGATGCAGTTCTGGACTCAGGAAGAGTATTTAGCATTCTCGGAGGCAATGAAGAGCAAGCCTGTTTCTTTCTATGCATTTGAAATACTGTATTGGACAGGGATAAGAGAAGGTGAGCTGATTGCTCTTGAAGTTGGTAATTTTGATTTTAAGAAGAAAACGCTAACAATCAATAAATCTCTTCAAAGAATCAATAAATAAGATGTTATTACAGATCCCAAAATGGATAGAGGATGTAAGTTATCCGGTGTAAAGGGAATCCGCATACATGATCTAAGGCATAGCCACGTAGCGCGTCTAATTGAACTTGGATTCTCGTCAGTTGATATAGCTGATCGTATGGGGTATGAGAGTATGGCGACTGCATTGAATTACGCCCATCTCTATCCATCAAAGGGAAAAGCTATGGCGAATCGCTTAAGCGAGGATCGTGACGAGTATAAGAAAGGAGCCTGACTATGGTAAAGATATATCGAAGACCTATGCTCAAAACAAATGATTCGCCCAAGAAAAAGGACGAAAAACGCAGGGTGCGTAATTTCATTATGAACTTCAAAGTGTTCCCGGAGGAAAAGGCTCTTATAGAGGAGCGGATAGCGTTATCGGGGTTGATGAAGTCGGAGTACTTCATTAACAGTTGCTTCGGCAACCAAATCGTAACATACGGCAACGTGCGTACTTTTGAGAAAATGTGATAAGACCTTGTTGATATAAAAAATCATTTAAAACCCAATATAGATCAATTGCTCCTGAAAAAATAGAGGAGAATTACTTTTTG